>JACCDX011243240.1_pt1 | contig 20003 bp, 19 predicted proteins | sample 7449681 | NCBI WGS metagenome assembly JACCDX01 (sample SAMN15323450, study PRJNA562643) | freshwater metagenome | isolation source: river surface water | place: USA:Blue River Watershed | collected 2017-08-18
ATACAATCTTATTTTGTTGATCATAACTTTGCAACTACTCCTATAGATGCTTATGGGGTGAGTAATGTGGCTGGAAATTTCACTGACATCACTAGAGCTACATGGAAGAGAGATATTGTCCAGTCTGCTGGATATTTTCACAGTCCTTCTAAGATGGTACTCATAGATGATTTATTATATGTATGTGATGAAGTGATGCCTGTTATACAAGTCATACAGACTAATGCAGGATATATGACAGCAGGATGGTTATTTCATGGATTTATTAACAATAATGAGGGGCTTAAATCTATTACTGCAATACGGAAAAGATTATATTTTGTACAAGCGGATAGGGTGAACTCAGTATGAAAGATACAGACTTATATATAAAATCAGCAAAGCCTGATATTTTCCGTGATACATATCACTCTGCCATGAAGAATGTTCACTTTTTCTCTGATTATGTCAGGATACCTGGAACATTTAACTGGCTATCTAGTATTGTGCTCGTTGGGGATAATATAGTTGCCCTAGATGGTAGAGGTCAGATACAGATTGGTGATGTAGATCCTGTAACGGGCAATATTAGTAACTGGAGATTGTCTCATTTCAGGGGTACTGGAGTAGGTCAGACAAATGTTCCTTTTAGAATGAGATACTTGGGCGGTTATATTTACATGATTGACCATGCTAAACAGGCAATCCAACAATTTAAATTAGAAAATGGTAGACTTGTATTACATTCTATATTTAAAAGAAATGGTCATATATGTGACTTCACTGATATAGCTCTGGTAGGGAACTATTTGGTAGTGGGTGGGGGTGCTACTTTTAACTACCTCAGCTTCAAGATAGACTCAAAAGGGAATGTCACGGACTCTGGAAAAACTTTTATTCCTACTGGTTTGAATTCTCTATCTACTGTTCTTACTTGTGTGGCATATGGTAATCAATTAATATCTGTAGATTATGCATACAAGATAATTAACGTGTACAACGTCAATCAGACTACTGGTGAGATAACTGCATCCAGTATACCTCAATATGGTGAAAGATCTGTTGCTACTTCTGACTTGAATCATTTATCACAAAATGTGGTTGCTCCATACCCCTATCCTGTTATACATAATGGTAAATTATATGTCGGAGGTGTTGGTACAGGGAAGGTCAGAGAATTATCACTGAACCTTACAAATGGAGTATTGACTAGTATCTCCCCTGTTAAAGATATTACCTTTAATATAAACTATAAAGATATTATACCACACCCTGGTGGGTGGTTTTATATCACTGAAAATGGTAGTGCAGTTCTGAAGTATTCCTCTGACTTCGTTTATCAATCACATTACGGTGAAAAAAGTGAATGGGCAGATTATTTACTAGTACCAAAAGGTGTGTATGAAGATAAATCTACTGGAATAGTTTATGGTTCTGCATATACAGGTATCAAAAAATTCTCAATGAGTTCTAACGGTAGAATATTCAGACCAGTACACCCAGGAGGTGATGCTTATACGAGTTTTGGCACAGCTGGAAATTCATTAGGTAAATTCTCTCACATAAGGGATCTTTGTGTTATCGGCAATAAGATATTCACTATTGATACACAAGGGTATAGTATGCAATCCTTATTAATAAACAGTGATGGAACTATCACTCCTGTGAAGTATGCTGGAGGATATGCTTCAACTAATCCTGGATTTTTTTATGGACCTATGGACATATGTGCCAGGGGTACTATGGTGTATGTAGTTGAACTTAACAGCCAAAGAATACAATATTTTAGATTCACTGAAGATGGAAACTTTACTGTGGCTGGGCAATATAATACTAGGGCACTGCCTTGTGGTTGTGCTATTGTACAAGATAAACTTTTCGTTACTTACAGTTACACTCAAGGTTTAGATATATTTGATTTAGGAACTGATGATGTTCCTACATTAAGGAAAACAATAAATCCAATAGTGTCTAAATGGTCCCACAACTCAACGGGTAGTACTCTATTCCCTTCTCCTTTAGGCGATTATCTTGCTCTAACTGCTGATGGGGATTATGGTATTAGTATTTTCGTAGTGAACCTTTACAATAACTCTATTACAGAAGTGTTTAAATATGGAGGAGGTAGGGCTGGTAATACTATGACTACTGGGGGATGTACTCAAAATATGGTGATGTCCCAGGTCAAGAATAGACTGATGGTCACGGACGTTTTTGGGTTGAGATATATCACATTATAGTCTATAAATGCTTTATAATGATCAAACAACGTATAGGAAGAAATAAAAATGCCGACATCACCGGATCCTTCGACAGTGTATAACTCACTAAAATTAAATGACATCCCATGTCCTACATCTGGGCAAGGGATCATAAACCCGATATTACAGGGTGCTAGACTCGTTGATTCATTAGTAGATGAATCATGTATCGTATTGGCAACTGTTGTTGCTAATGATCTACAAGGGACAACTTCCCATTCTTATAAGATTGGGAATGTTAAGATTGATTGTAATAATCACAGTGGTGATTTATCAGAAGTTGTATTGAAAGCTCCAGAGGTTATCAATGTCAATGATTACTTAGTTACATCTAGTGAACTCAATACTGCCTTAGCAGGTGTACAGACACCTGCTATTACAGCTTCAGACGGAATCACTTTTAGAATAGGTGAAGTGACTTTAAGTGCAATAGATCAACCTGCTGGCACACCTCTCAATCTACGTCTCCCTTCTACCACCTACGGAGCAATAGATGATAATGTAATATCAACTACAGATTATGTAGATGGAGTAGTGTCAGATGCAGTTAAGAACTCTTACTATACCAATTCTAGCTCTTTTAGAATAGGTAAAATAAGATTAGATGCAACTGCTTACTCTAACGGAGATGTTATGAGTCTGTTGGTGCCCAATCTTATGGCTGACGGAGATGTCTTAGCCACCTCTGCTCAAGTTGAAAGTTCTTATGCAGCTTCTCAGTTTTATACTGATTCATCTGCTGGGACTACATCTAAAGTGTTTAAAGTAGGTGACATTACTCTTGATGCACGTGATCAACCTGACGGTGTTCCTGTACAACTTATTTTACCCTATCAAGGTCTACCAGGGACAAGTCCAGTATTGACAACAATTAGTATGGTAGAAGATACAGTATATTCATCAGACCATACTTTATCATCTTCCTTCGAGATAAATAGTAGTGCTCCTGGAGGTGGAGTAAAATTGGATGCTTCTAGTGTTACTGATGGTAGAGTGACATTGATTTTACCATATGCTTCAAGACATAATGGGGCAACCTTAGTTACTGATGTTGACATTTATGACATAAAGCCTCTTAAGAGTGAATATGTAAGAGTTCCATCAGAATATCCCACAGTAGTTGATGCTCTTGAATTTATCAAGACCAAAGGAGTGTCGGAGAGTCATATAATGGAAATTAGAATTGCACCTGATCATTTCAGTGCTGTGAATAATCAGTTGCTCTTGCAAGATTACAATCTCCCCAGAGTCTCCATATATGTAGATGATGTTGCACCTTCCAGTTATCCTTTCAGTAGCTTAACTATATCAGGAAGTGCATCAAACTACACTGTGACATTCAATATGTCTTCTGCACACAATATCAATATTGGTGATTATGTGAATGTCAAAGATTTGGTTGGAGCTAATCCTTTCAGATGTGTAACTGGAGTATATAAAGTCACTGGAGTAACTGGTTCAACAGTCTCAGTTGTGTATAAATATGCAAAAGCTGCTTTCCCTTCTGTTGGTGCAACGACTGGTAACTTGGTTAAGTTAAATCCGACATACTACCCAATCAATCTGACCATCAACAATTGTAATTTTTATAAAGTGTCCAACATACTCCTCAGTTTATTGACAATGAATTCTAGTAGTGTGAATAGTATGGTTGATATTTACATGAGTGGGAGTGTTGATTATTCTGTCCTGACAAATTCTGATGTTATGGAAATGGGGATGGTTGTCAGTAATGGTTATGGTGTGAAGCTGGTTAGCTCCTCTGTCAGACGATTGACCGGAGTATTCTCTAGTAACACTGGTTATGGATTGACCGTCAGAAACAGTAATGTTATAACTGAGACTAATGGAATCGTTGCTTATGGTAATAGTGGATATGGTCTATATGCTGAAGATTCTACAGTGAAAACCGTCAGTGATACTATAGCAGTTGCTATAAGAGACAATATTACTAAAGACATCCAGGCAATGGGAAACTCATATGTATATGCAAAAGGTTTCGTCACAACATCTGCAACTGTATCTCCAGCTATAAACACTACTGGTAATGGGATCTCTTACATAAAAGTATAATTATTCAATGAGTGGTGGTCTCCATATTATAGGATCACCACTTATTGAAAATTTGTTGGTAGGATTGACTTGTTCTCAGTTTATGTCATAATACGATCTCATAACAACCTAAAAGGATAAACAAAAAATGGCAAGTACTTTACCTGTTCAAAATCATCTGTTGTTCGGAAACGGCACAGAAATCAGAAATGCTACTCTGAAAACTGTCACTATTGATGCTGCACTTAATACAGTTAGTAATTTGGATTTACCGTATTTCAAAAGCGGTGTTATCCTCCAAGCAATGCCTGCAACTCCCGATCATTTAACCCTGTTGACCTCCAAAGCTATTAAAGACTATGTTCAAGAAGTACAAAGCTCTGCCATTGGTATGGGTAAAGCAACTGGTTTCTTGGATTTAAGTTCTGGTACGGCTGATTTTCCTGCTTCTGTTAGTGGTGGTGATTATTGGGTCGTTTCCGGTATGGCTACTAAAGACGATGTTGGGGTTTTAGGTGGTGAATATACTGTGTCTAATGGTGACTTAGTTATTGCTATCGAACCTTCTGCTGGTGGTACTGGTCCAGCTATGGCTGCCCATTATCAGATCGTTGAAACTAACATGAACTTGGCTACTACAAGTGACTTCGGCTATGTCAAATTGACACCGTTAGCGGATGTTTCTACCACCAATAACAGTGGTAATACGGTAGTGACTCCTGCATATGTGTCTGCTGCATTAGCTGCATATGATGCTGAACGTCCTGTCAGAACGTATAAAGCTACTGCAAATAACGTTGCATCTTTAACTGTCAATGCTGCTACTCATGGTCTGGGTACAGACTATGAAAAATTGGATGTTGTGGTATCTGATGCTGATGGTACTGTGATTGATTTCATCCATAAACACATCGACAAAACTAACGGTACAGTGACTATCACCAGTGAATCTTTGATGACTCAACTCAATGTGCTGATCCAAGCTCACTAAGGTATAACGTAATGGCAAAAATAGAAACATCTACTAAGTGCATCTATTTGACTGTAGCTGATAAGTTGCAGGATATGCCATTGCGTAAAAAGTACCAAATCAGGTCTAAAGACCATTCTAATATCCTCTCCTCAGTTATCACTAACAGATACAACTTATGGTTTATCACTGAGGGAGGTTCTTGTTTTAAATATACACCAGATGGGAAATATTCTAGGGGGGGAAAGCCTTTGGATGTTAAATATGATCAGATAGACTCATTTCTGAATATGGACATAGCAGTATCCTCTAGAAATGGTGACATTTCAGTCTATGATTATAGTATGGCGAAATTAATTTCTTCCTATCACATCAATCCTTTCAGTAAAATCACATTCAATCCCCTAGGCAGTAAATTCTGGACTCTTTTAGATAACTCTATAACTCTGTATAGCTCATTCAATAAGATAACTAGCTTTAATTTCTGTTTCGACATTCATGATATTGCTATGGATTCAGATGATAATCTTTTCGTTCTTGCAGGCAATACTGTGTTGGTAGTATCTAGTGAAGGTGTGATATATACTTCTCTGATTTTTGAAGATTCATATAGAAAAATGGTAATGGATTGGGCTGGTGGTGTATTGTTTTTCAATAAAGATCATACTGTGTATTTTCCTCGTAATTACAAAAATCTACCCTTAAACAAATTCAAATTGTTAGATGTCTCCTCCATGAATGCCTCTGATACGTATTTGTCGGCATATAATGGAGAAGAATTGACTATGTTCTCAGTAACTTCTAATCTTTAATCCATGTGCAATGAAACCTGAGTATAAAGACTCTACTTCTGATCTCCACTCTAGTGATGGTGGGGGGAGTAAGTAAGTTTGTTTCCCATTCTCTGATTTCTTCTTCCCTTTAAGATTTTTTACACTCATGAAATAAATCATGTTGAGTTTCTCCACGATCCCCTTAACCTCTACACACAATCTCATGTTATATTCTGGATCCTTATTGAAGAGCAAGATTGGGTTTGTACCACCTATGTATCCATCAAGATATTTCAAAGTGATTGCTTTACCTAACGTATCTGGATATAAGGTTGGGTTGAGTGCCATAGTGAGGATGTCGTCATCATCTGCATATAGAGTTCCAGATGCCTTCTCTATTTCTCTTAATCTGGTGGATAACTGACCTGCAATAAACTGTGTTCTTTGTTTCAGAGTCATAGATTCGATTGTGAGAGTCATGTTATATCCTTTAAATTTCAGTGCTTCAATCATGTTCACTTCAGTCTTCTTCTCTTTCTTTTCTTTCTTCTTGAGAAGATTCTTTAGATCCACCTCCCCATTCACAATGGAAGCCTTTTGACTTAGATGTAACCTGTCATCAGTTCCCACATAAGAGTATGATTCTATATACTTATCTAAACCTATTATATAGTTATTGGAAAATAACTTCTCGATATTGTTCAAATGACCCTTATAAACATCATTAGGAAGATCCACCTTACATAGATATAAGAATCCACACATCCTTTTATGAACATCATTAATATCGAAATCATCTTTTATGAGTTCAGCATATATTGGATACTCAACTGCACCCATATATAATAGTAGGACAGCATCTCTATAATGAGATATATTATCCATGACCCATCCAACACTCATCTTCATATCTACCAACATCCTTCTCACATACATTATCATAGCTTTCTCAGAGAATGGTTCTAAATTATTCACTGATAGAATGATTTTGTTCACTTCTACTACCGATTTATCCACATACAATTTTGCAGGAACCTTTACTAGCTCTGGTTTTGGTTTAATGCTGGCATACTCTGTCAACTTTCTTCTGTTTACTTGATTGACATTAGCCCACTTGAATATATTTTTAAAAGATAATGTCATATCCACGTCCATCAATGATTTGATCTCTGAAGGGAGAGTGACTCCTTTTGAATATGCATAGTATAAATTGCACATCATTATGGACATCAATCTAGTTGCACCATCTATCCCGTAAATTACTCCGACATCCTCTGGTAACATATCAGTAGGTTTGTTATTGATCGTAACATTGAGAATTAACGGAGTGTCTATTAAATATCCATTGCTCCATATTGATTCTGCATATCTAATAGAAGCTGAAAAATCTATTCTTGGATTCTTCACTGAGTATAGACACATATCGTCACACCATTTCAATTTCAACGGGTCTATATTTATGAGCATATGAACGTTCTTACCATTAGACTCATTAAAATATAATATCTCTTTCAATACTCCTGAATGTTTATTTTTGGATAACATTTCATTCAACATATTATCTACCTCCCTTGCTGGGTGGATTTGATGCATTTTTCTTTGATTCTTCTTTTTGTTTATCTGCATGGTACCCTACATATTTGGAATCTATGTTTCTTATACTGTCAACAAAGTCTCCTAACGATATTGATTGGAGAGTATTTGGAGACTTCAATCTGATATAGGCTTCTATTTGGGTGAGTGGGATCATACCAATCCCCATACCAGACTCTCTGTATGCACTCAAATAATTGAAATCTTGATATAGGGATCTTTCCAGTGACACTATGAACTCGAAAATCTCCAATGGAAGTTCATCCATCAACTCTGATGCATCAATGTCTAATGCATACAAGTCTCTGAATTCCAATAGTTCAGGTATTTCGACAGTTTTCTTTCCAGTTCTTTCCATTTCTAGGAATGGAATTATGTCTGGTGGGGCAAGCATGTATTCCATCAACAATTTCTTGTAAGTTGGAGATGCTCTTTCATAGAGGTATACTTTAGTGGCTTGGTTTATTAATTTTGGGGAAGAGGAAGAAACCTTCGATATTCTATCAGTGTGTATAACTTTCGATAGCATCTCGAAGGTTTTGGAGGTTGTTTGTATTTCATCTGAATCTTCAGCTGAGTAGTCTTCGCTATATTTAGAATGGAAGACTACTTTTTTACCCAACCTTTCGGATATGAGACTAATTAACCTTTTTTAAAATTAACGCCTTCCATAGCGATGTTCATAAGAGGAGCAAACACTGCATAACCCATATCACGTAACAACACTTCGATTGATTCTACATTGTATTTGTAGCATACAGGTGCCACATATCCAGTTTCGTCTGGATCTTTTGATTGCAAGAGGTATGGGATAGAATAACCAGTCACTTCACCTGCTTCATTACGGACAGCAGTATAACTATACGGATCACCACCACCTTCTTCCAAAATAAACTGGACGATTTCTTCAGGAGTTACACCATCAGATTGATTAGAAGTTAAATATCCAATTGGAATTTCACTTCTCCAACCCTTAACAACATTTTTCAACAACTCAGTGGTAGTTTTGTTCCAGAATTTTTCATCACCTTTATTAGCTGATTGTTCACGGAAACGTTGGATGACTTCAGAAAAAGTGTCATCGGGTGGCACATACCGGAGAGTCACATGGATCGTGTGATGGGTAGCTGTGACTAATGGGCGTTCAATACCGTTTACTTTTTTATTCGGGTCAATACGAAAAGATGATTCACTTAAAAACTTCTTGGATTGTTCACGGATTTTAGCCAATTTGTCTGCTTGCAAGATGGATTCTGTCATTTTAGGTTGTCCTTGTTTGTTGATTTGCGTATTCTAAATCTTTGCGAATATATTGTCAAATTTTTTTTCAAAATGTTGACATGTTTAGATCTAGTGTTATATTTACGTATATAAACTAATTATAAAAGGACAAAAACTATGCAGAAAACCATGTCACTAACAAATATTGGTGTATTCATTAAATCTGAAGCTGAAGCTGGGGTGCAAGCTCTCCAATCATATGCTGCACCTAACTCCAAATACCAATACATTGAAGACACCTATGGTGTCCCATTAACTGGCGGTGGTATTACCCACAATCCAGAACACTCTGATTCGGCAGTCATCACTCCTGACTTGATGAAACTCCCCTCTGTTGTTACTAAAGTAACCTCTAATGCAGCTATCAACTTAGAAGCTAGTGGTCACTTAGTATTTGTTGATTTAACCTTAGCAAGTATTTTCTCTGACTCTACCAGTGCCTCATGGAAGGGATATACCGTTTCTAAGAAAGGTGTAAGTGTAACTATTACTGCTGTGACTGATGCCGTTCTTAATAAGGCAGGGTTCTCTATTAAAGCACCTGCTTCTACCTTTGCTTCAGCTCCTACTGTTGGTGCTGCTGCTGCTGCTACTAAAGATCGTGTAGCCAGATACCAATGGGTACTGTTAGACGGTTTTACGGATGATGTAGATCCAGACTTTTTGCAAAACAATCGTATGGTTCAAGTAGAAAGATTCATCAGTGATGAAGAAATTTTCGTAACCCAAGAATTAGTTCCAACTGGTGGTGCTGTGGCAAATATCAATATTGCTGCTGCTATGGCTCGTAACGGTGTTCCTCGTAAAACTTGGACTAAAGATCCTGTGAATGGTTGGAAGGCTACTGGTGACGTTCACCCTACTTTCACTGTTGTACAAGATTACTTTGGTGCCACTGAAAAGTTTGTGTATATTGCCAAGGGTTGTATTCCTGAAACATACTCCCTCACTGTCAATGCAAATGCCATTGTTACAGCTACATGTAGCATGATCGGTGTTGATACTCGTCAATATTATTATGCTGACGCTTTCCCATTCGTTGTGAATGAAGTCCCTGTCCGTTCCTATCCTTCAGTATCTTCTGCGTCTGGTGACACTGTTGTGTACGTTGAAGGTAAAGAATATTGTGTTAAAGATTTCAGTTTAAACTTGAACGGTTTGGCTGAAGCTATTTTTTGCGTAGGTAAATTGAGTGCTGCTGGTGCATCTACTAACCCTATCGTACCCGAAGTTAAAGCCACCATGTATCTCGGAGCTATTACTGAAATCCTAAAGGCTATTTATGACTATGACACCAAGACGTGGACACCTTTGAAGTTTGCTGTCCAAATGGGAGATATTTTAGGTAATAAATTTGTATTCTCGGTCATGAATTGCTCGGTGACTGGTGAAGTTCCTGGTCCTGGTACTGGTGTAGCTGAAGTTTCGGTATCTGGTAAAGGTGGGCGGTTCTTGGATGAAGACACTATCCCAGTAGCTATGGGTGGTACAGGTAAATTGGCTACTACTGCCAATGAAATTGAAAAGACACCTTTCGTGATTGAATTTACGTACATTCCATATACACTGTACAAATAAGATGTATAGAGAGGGTACTTCCCCTCTCTATCTTTACCCTAAAGGACACATTTAATGGCTAATAACTTCAACGACTCCAATTTGACTAAACACGTCAATGATTCTATCCAAGTAAGACAACTTGGTAGAAATAGTAAACACAGAATTCAGCAACACATCCCCTGTGATGATGTTCATATCTATATTAACAATGAGATGACCTTCCCTAAATCATTTACCACGAATGTGAATAATGATACGTTTATTTGGAAACAGAAATGTCCAGAATACGATGTGGTCTCATTAGAACCTAGAGGGACTACTCCTATCAATGTCAAAGTTGAATTGATGGACATCATTGCAGATGGTGCAACTTATAGATTACAAGTTTTACAAGATAGTCATGGTGGTCATACATTGACCTTTTTAGATAACATCATTGTAAACAAATCAATTGCACCCTTGGTACAGAACACTACACCAAACTCCCTTTCTGTTTATGAATTCATTTCTGCTGGGAGACAGATTCTTTTAAAATCAGTTTCAGTTTATGAAAACTTCAAACACTAAGGAGCAATTAGATGGATAACTTTTTACCCCCGAACATTAACTTAGGCTATAAAGATGACAGTTGGGCTGGAGAGCGTAGATTTAACCCTCAAGCATATATTCGTCCAGGCTCTAGTGACGGTTTCTATTCAGTGGCTGACTTTGTTGAATTTGTAAGCCATGTCCAAGTAAACCCGTATGTCAAAGCAAACATGTTGAGAACCTTCGATGCAGTCGGTCAATTATTTGCCCCAAATCCTCAGTATGCTAAATTATTAGCTCCTGGTGCACCTAAAATTGCAGTATTCCAAAGCATGGATGTTGGTGAAACGACAGTCGAAACTCCTACTAGAAATCCTAGAATGCGTTTCGGTATTAATAAAATGACTCGTAACTCTTGGCAAATTGCAGCTACACGTTTCACATTGGGTGGACAATATCCTCACATTGAAAACATGGCTATAGGTCCTGCCTTGAGAGCCAGTGGTATTTATGACATCAAGTCTTTAATTCTTGAACATAATGCTCGTACTATGGCAGTGGAAGCAAGCAGAATGGCTTTTGCTCAATTGATGGCTATGGTATATGATAATTGGCATAATCATCCTACACGGGATTTGATTTATGACATTTCTTCTGACACTGATGCTACTAAATATATGATCATATTATTTGGTGAATCTATGATTTCGTATGACTCTATGCCTTCTCCTCCTGAAGATAATGAAGGACTACCATCAATTCAAGTTATCACTGAAGGTGCTAGTGGTTATGGTGCAGGTAGTTCTATGATCATTGAACGCCATAAAGGATATTGTGCCCCTAACTATCATACATGGGTTGGTGGTAGACAATCTGATATGTTTGTTACACGTCCAGAACTTTTGGACTTTACTTACAACTGGAAGCGTAGAAATGACGTTGATCGTAGAGATATGTTATTCGGAGTGATTGTTTGCAATGCAGAACCCTCTACTGCTAATTCAAATGTTCCAGGTGGTGTGACTAGAGATAACTGTCTCAGTGCAACTGCTGTTCTGGATGCAGCTCAACAATTCTGGGGTGATCGTAAAAATGAAGTTACTAATATTCTGCTTCCCTCCCGTATTGAAAACTTCCTGCTCAAAACTGACGCATTGTTAGCATATCCTGCCGTTACAGGTTTCTCGACGAATGTATCCAGTTTTGCTAACCGTATGGTACGTGTGACTGATAGTATCCCGTTATTCTTACCTGATATTGGAATTGAGGATCAGTTTCCGCATTACTTCCCAACAAACAAAGCAGATTTGCGTGCAGCTGTGGCTAATGGTATTATGGATGTTCCTGGAGTTGAGATTCCTGTCAACTTCGCAGGTATGACCCCTTAACATGATATGGGAGGATTATTCCTCCCAGACAGAGAGAATCTATGAGCACAACCGTACAGACATTTATAGTAGACCCATATGGAAGGTATCCTAAAGCACAGAAATATACTGTGCCCAAAGAAGTTGTAGATAATAACAAGAAGATGCAATTATCTAAGTATCAAAAATCGTGGAAGAAGGAAGTTGTTTACAATAGATTCAAGCTGGGTGAGATTACCAAAGAAGAAATGGAATCTCAAATAGCCGTTATTGAAGGCAGACCTCCTACTAATAATATATTCTACGTTGAGAATAATTGTAATAAAGTTACCGAAACTATTGCTGAGATTCCTGCTCCCACAGATGTTATTGTCGAAGCAGTGCCTGAAGCATCTAGTGGAGAACTGAAAACTGATCCGAAGTGTAAAACAAAAAAGGGTAGAGGTAAATAGGAGAATATCATGGATGCAAATACATATGATTTATTAGTAGGAGTTAAACACACACCTCTAATTTCAGTAGAGTACTTTATTAATGAGTGTTCTGAATTAGGAGTTACTAAGTATTCTACTTTCACTATGGTTGAATTGAAAGGTGCCCTGTTGTCTGCATCCAAGATATTGTCGTACCTACCTTGGGCAGGATGTTCTCCTAAGACCCATAGTAAAATACTATCCACAACTTATGAAATAAAGCCTATAACAAACTCACCTGACAAGACCTTTTTTGATGTTAGATGTCCTGGGATCAGGGACATCATTGGTGGGAAGAAGATGTTTGAGTTTGATTATGGTGTAGCAAAACTGAGACCAGGCATGTCCTTTGTACTAAAAGAATCCGGTGGGGAATCTAGATTAGGCACTGTGAAATTAGTCAGTAATGATTTGGCTACTGGAGTTCTCAGATTTAAATGTATAACTTTTCCTCATGTGACCTCTATTACTTATACAGATTGTGAATTGCTGTGTGAGTTTGATGTGGGGAAGTATAATTCAAAAGTCTCCCAATTATATTCCCTCCCCAGACCTGGACTTACTAAATCATATTCAGACTCTTGCACTGAGTGGTACGAGATTCATGAGACAATAGTTGATGCACTGTATCTATTAACTACTTCTATATTAGATGCTAAATTACTCATGATAGCAAATCAATCACAGAATGCATGTCAATCTGGGGACATTAAGTCTGTTGCTATAGGGGACATTAAAATTGAGTTAAACTCTACCAAGTCTAATACATCATCTTCAAGGACTGTAAGTAACCATCCTGAATTGTCCTTGTTACCTGACAACGTGGTGTCTCCTTTGCTTCATTTATTAGACCTCGATTCTAGTACTATCCAATTTTGTAGCGTAATTTCATGAATATATTACCTTTAGAAGTAGTGTTCATATCATTGAGTATACCAGCCGTAGTTGTTGCTGTGGTTTGGTTATATTCATCTGACCGTCCCGACACCACTATAGGATACCTAAAAAAATATATTGCTGGAATAGTTGCTCTCATGTTCACCAATCCTTTATGGTTCAGTGACCATAATATGGTAAACGTGTATGCTCTGCCTTCTATAGCAGTATTGTCTTTATTTGCAGAACCTATTATAGTATCACTAATAAAACGTAGAGTCCCTATAGCTGAAAGGCTTGTGGATAAGATGTCAGATACTATAGAGGATGCATTAGATGGTGATACAAACAACACTAAAGGTGAAAATCATGAATTACAAACAAAGAAGCCTAGCAGGAATGCTTAAATGAAAGACATAAAACACTGTGACGACACTATGAGATTTGCTTCCATATACACATGGGTAATAGTCTTATTTATTGGGATCGTGCTATCAGCCCAGGATATGAGGTTGGTAGGGTACGTATTCATGACGTGCTTTGGACTTTTTATAGGAACTATGTATCCTCCAGGAGTCAACCATCCTCAACTTACTTCCATCATAAAAATTACTTCATTTCTTATAGCCTTAATTTCCGTTATCTTGTTTGGAAATGATATGCTTGCGAAAGAGGGGTTGATGGATATGGGTGCTTATTATGATACACATCTATATCAAAGTAACATCATAACTATGATGTGGGGCATATTGTCTACTATAACTATGGTGAACTTCTCTAACAATATTAAACATGATTCTAGAGATATTGTTAGTATAAGCAACATTGAGGTGTGTGGATATAGGAATAATAATTTAGAACTGACTAAGGCTATATCTATATCTTTAGGAGTCACGTTCTTATTTACATTGCTTGGATGGGGCACTGTGACTGTTATGACTTTATCATCAATCACGTTACTTTTCAGTGTGTCTATCTTTCTCACTCTTATATGGAGCAAAGAGGAGTCTAGTAATATAAACTGTTTTTATGTAATGGCTCTACTTACTGGTATGTTGTCTTCTCTATTCATTTACAAAGAAGCATCTGGTTTGGACCCTGTTGCTTCAGTTACTCAGCATCTCATGAATGATATGGTTTCTATGTTCATGGTTTATACCTCTTTACTCACTAATACCTATATGGCATATGCCCTAGTAGGTAAAAAATATCTTCGTTCTATATCACTCGGCTTTTTAAGAATAGTAGGAGGACGTATAGATGGATGATGTATTCCGAAATGAGACTGAGGCTATGCTATATCTCAATAGGGTAATATATGAAAGTGGTATTGTAGATCCATCTAAAATATTCTTTCCCAATACAAGAAAAATGGAATTGAATAAAGATGATGAATGGTTACTGGTAAATTATTCATTGACTACTGGAAACAGATGTCAGATACGGGGAAGAGTACAGAGAAGTAGATGTGACCTTAGAATGAATATTACATACTTCTCTCCGTTAGATAAAGCTGTAGGCAGGATATATGAAGTATATAATAAACTCTCAGACATATTTAAATATGGGTGGCAATATAAATCTCTATACTTCACCACTGAGAGAAATTTATTGATAGATGTTAAAGGAGTTAGAGAAGAATTTACAAGCACTCATACATCGACTATAATATCGTTCAAATTTATGCTAGACACAGAGGATGCTAAAACATGAACCTAAATACGCTGCACAGCCCTAATACGTTTAACCTGATTGAAACATTTCTGACGATGGACCTTAGTGATGAGCATGGTGCTAAAGCAGCCATCTCATATCTTATGAAACAATTAAAACCTGCACTGAACTCTGATAAAGAAACTCTAAGAAATCACAATGAGAATGTCTCCAAAGCTCTGGAGGAAATTACTAAACTGGCGGCAGAAAAAGCCTCCTATGTTAAAGAAGCTAAAGAGGCTTCTTCTAAAGCAAACACGATGGCAGAATTATTGGCTAAGCCATTGGATGATGAAGTTCTCAATAATCTCGGACAGCTTGGTGTAAAAACTGATGTGCTTAAAACATACACTCGTCCAGTACCTCCTACAACACCTGTAGTACCTCCTACTACACCGAATCCTGCCGTACCTGATACTACTGTAGTCCCTGGTAATTCAACATCTATTACTGATCCTAACATGATGGCAATCAAGTTAGAACTTGAAGCTCTACGGAAGAAGAATGAAGAAACTAGTAACATGTTGGAAAAGGCTAAGGCTGAAGCTGAATTTGTAAAACGTGCCGATGTCCTGAAAGAGATGCTTCGTTCTGGATTAGAGATTCCAGGAGTGGGTACATGTAAAGCCAAGGATGATACTATCGACTTTGTAGTGCAAACATTTTTCAAAGACGTTCTCCAGAACCTTAAAGAAACTACTCTTACAGCAGAAACTAGAAGTATCTTAGGGTATAACACTAACACTTTGTATGTAGATAGTAACAATTCCTCACTCAAAACCATTGTTGAGAATTGGGCTAAAGAACCTTATGGTAAAGTATATTTCGAACCTATCAAGACATCATCAGGTGGAGCCAACCCTAGCATTGCCAGTGTTCGTAATCAAATGGTCAGTGATCCTAATCATAAGAAACCTGGAGATACTGTAGCCGTATCTGCTGATACTTATGACATCAAACGTGTGATGAGAATGCACACGGACTCTAAAGGTGAAGTGGATCCAGTGAGACTCCAGATGGAAATTGTTGCACATAAGAATGCAGGTAACAGAGACGTAGTGGACATGCTATATGCAATTCAGTCTGATGCTAATGAATCCCTTGCTAAAGGTAAACCGTTGGTGTTTACATTAGGATGAACTTAGAAAACATCACATATGATGGTCTAAAGAAACAGTTAGACATCATTTGGAATATCGGTTTGGTAAATAGCTTTAAGCTGGTGAAGAAAGGTGCTCAGTATGATGTTAATACAGGTAATATGGTAGAGAGCCTCACCACATTAGCTGAATTTAAAGGTATCATGTATACCAGCACCTCAAGTGTTTTTAAAGATGCTGATCATTATCTAGGACAGGGAAACTTTAAGACTTCTCCATACATCATTTATGTAAGTCCACGAGAAGTTGATTTAATTGACTTACATTCAAAGCTGAGTATTGATTCTATAATCCAGAAGGGTAACAATTCATATAGTGTAAAAGAAGTGTCTCCCCTCCCAGATTTAGATAACATATTTACAATACGTATTGGATGTATGCACAATTAGTTCTATTCGTCTTTAGCAGTGTCACCCTCTCCTGCATTAGGTGTCGGTGACACTTCCTTCTTACTACCCTTTTTACTTGATGATTTTGGTTTGGGTTTAGATTCTCCCTTAGACACTCCAATTGGTTCTTCTCCCTCTGCTACTTTGTCCATATTTGATTGCATAGCTGAAGCAGCTGCCTCCATCTTTATCTCTGTCACTTTTGCCACCATAGTTTCTTCTTCTTCGATGGCTTTTATTATTTCTTCTTCTGTAACATCTTCGGTGTAGAATCCTACTCGTATCAGATATTGAATCACATGTTTACGTGACACTGTGAGCATACCTATGGATTCATTCAATGATCTCAACACATCTGGTTCAATGGTTTGTGGCAGAGTTTCTACATTCATCCTGTATGAAAAATCGTATTGCTCTTCATCTGTCCCTTCAATGCCTTCATACTTTAGTGCTAGTAATAAAGCATTAGTGATTGCTTTTGAAATGGTGGAAGCATAACTGGTTATCCCAGCATTCTCTCCTATCCTTTCTATGTTAGCTGTCTCAGCAGCCACTGCATCTTTCTTCTGCTCATTTAATATTCTAGCTCCTAATATCGTCATCTGTTTAGATATTGTATCCAGTTGATCTGCTAACAGCTGTAAACCTTCACCATCATAAGTCATCCATGCTAGTTTGGCATTCTCTTCCTTTATCAATAATAGATTGTTAGGTAGTAATACTATTGAAGGAGTTTCTTTAGAATTACATTTTGTTGAATTAGACTCAGGATAAGGGACACTATATGGTGCATAGTTTGGATCTTTAGTCACATTATTGAACAGCATGGTTTCTGCAATATTATGTGCATCATAGTATTCATGGATGTGATACATGTCCTTGGGATTGAACTCATTTGATTTCTTCTCTCCCCTTCTCTTAGTCAACGAAGGTAACATGTTTTCTATATTTGCTCCAGCAATATATGGAACTGGTGATGCTACAAAATATAAAGAGAAGCCCAACTTGGCTCTGGTCATATTGTAACTCTTGTTTAAATAAGCCAAATCTAGGAATAAAGGATCTGTTACTTTAGCAGTATTGTCACCCCCAGCAAAGAATACAGGAATTCTAGTTAGTTCTTTTTTATTAGCAGAAAGTTCTTGTCTAGTATAGTATCTACACAACTCTGTCCCAAACTCTACATCTTTCTCACCTTCAATCTCGAAGAACTCATATTTAACTGCATGAAAGCTATCGTCTACAACCACTCCTCTTGGGTTTGGTGGTTTAACCAATGAAGATTCATCTCTGTCTATATATTGCTGTAAGGAAAAGTTATCACCTTCTAATATATACACGACATGAGTAGTCTGTTTGGATAACTTAAAGAAACCTTTTTGGGAGTTAGTAAACGAATTCTCTCTGAGTACTACATATAACAGCACGTCTCTTCCGTATATATCCTTCACGTAGTTCCATGATAATATATCTTTGCACTTATACATCTTCATAATTGGAGAGATGGGACTCAGACCAGAAGAATCTACCTTATCCACCTTCTCAGGCTCGTGGGGATAATCTACCACTACAGCAGCTCTATTATGTAACAACACCTCTTCTGTAACTGTCTCTACAAATTTTCCCATGAAAGTCCCATTACCATCAACGTCTGTGAACAGTTTATTTTCTAGGAATTCTTTAGCCTCTTTCCAAGCTAGGAGTGAAGGAGACTTCATGAACAGCAATGCTTTATAAACTGTCAGAGTCAGCTTGAGTGCATTAAACGGGGCTGAGAAATTTCCTAATATTCTTAAAGACTGGTCTACTATGGCTGGGTTCTCGAAATTGAAATCCATACATCCCTTAAGCATCCCTGATTCTAAGAAGGCTCTCTCTCCACCGAATATAATGTCACACACATTCCAGTCAGGAAGATGTTCTGTGTAATCATTATGTGGAGTAAGTAACTCATTCCTAAAATCTGTCACTGTCTTTTTGTTCGGAAACTTTCTCAAGTTATCTGTAGTCATTTAGTTTTTCTCTTAAGGTTTATTATTTTATTTTTGTTACTTATCTCGGCAACTTTTAACTTGGTAGGCTTCTTCCCAGCCCCCTGTCTCTTTCTATTGGAGGTCTGTTTTTCTAATATGTACACATCTTTGGAGTCTGTATGGCTCACATCCAGACCATCTCCGTTTCCGTATGTTCCCAATTTTCTGTTTATGGAATTCAATTTGGATCGGTATCGTATTCTCTCTGGGGTGGCATGATATTTTGTGTCATAGGCTTTTTTCTTAGCCAGAGCTTCAGGGTGATTTTTATAATACTTTGCAGTTTTTCCAGGCATGTGTCCTCACTAAATCGTTGTTGAAAATTATATTTTATTTTACAGATTTTATTTTTTTTTTCAAACTTTTCGGACACGTAATATATCACCAACTATTGTAGTAGTGGTAATATTTGTAGCGGTATAATGAATATACCTTCTCTATCATAGTGCTATTCCCAATACCCCTTCGGGATAGCCTATTAGAATAGCCCAGAAACAATAAGCCTTAGTTAGCATAACCTTACCCAATAATATGCTTATGTGATTTAGACGACTCACTCTATAGTGTGTTCAGAACTTGAAAAAGACTACTTTGGTAGATAAGAACAATCACTATCACTATCACACTCAATTTTTACAGTTGAAATACGTTATACTATAGTCAGTTCAAAACGGGTGGGGCGGACTCGGTTCAAAATGGGAGGGGCGTGACTCGGTTCAATATAGGCGGGGCGGACTCGGTTTAAAACGGGCGGGGTGGACTCGGTTCATTATAGGCGGGCATGGCTCAGGTCAGAATGGGCGGGCTTCAAAATTTATTTGACTTTCTTCTCAGCTTGGTTCAGAATAGCAGTCATGAAACGAATCGTAGGAAACACCACACGATTCAAGAGAAGAAGGGGCTTCAAAATTTATTTGACTTTCTTCTCAGCTTGGTTCAGAATAGCAGTCATGAAACGAATCGTAGGAAACACCACACGATTCAAGAGAAGAAGG
>JACCDX010444701.1_pt1 | contig 20002 bp, 18 predicted proteins | sample 7449681 | NCBI WGS metagenome assembly JACCDX01 (sample SAMN15323450, study PRJNA562643) | freshwater metagenome | isolation source: river surface water | place: USA:Blue River Watershed | collected 2017-08-18
CTCGCAACAATTGGCGGGGAGTGACGCTCATCGACGAGTCTCTTTATTGCCGCCAGCTCAGGCCGACAAACACACCGCGAGGTGGCTGGTTGTAGCCCCAAGCCGTCTGGTAGCTCTCATCGAACAGATTCTGAACACGACCCAAGACAGACAGATTTTTGTCGATCTGGTAGCGTGCCGTGAGGTTCGCCAGCCAGTAAGCTGCGGACGTGGTCGTGCCAGCGAGGTCATAGTCATAGCGGCTGCCCGTGTATGACAGATCACCGCCAACACGCCATTTGTCAAAAGTATTCACCGCACCTAACGATCCGAGCACACGAGGACGGCGGATCAGACGCTCATCTGTCGCAAGATCAACCGGTTCCTGCAATGTCAGACTGGCACGCAACTCCCACGCCGACAGATGCTGTACGGCGCTCAACTCGACACCCTGATTACGCGTCTTCTTTACATTTCTCAGCTCACCATCAAAGGTCAAAAAATCGGTGGTCACCCACTGAAACTGATCGGTGGTGCGCGTTTGAAAAACTGTTGCTCGAACGATCGACGGCCCATCAGCGTATTGGATGCCCGCCTCGACAGAGCGCGAGTATTCGGGTTTCAGTGAAGGATTGCCATAGGCACCGTACAGATAGCCCAGCGGTGGCGCGCTGAACGCATTGGATACGCTGGCAATCAGCTTCAGACGATCATCCAGCTGATAACCATAACCTGCGTAACCAGAGTCCGCAGACAAGTTACCTGTCTCATCATGGCGAGCATTCAACTGGAATTGATGACGATCGATATTCCCCTGCAATCCACCGAACATGCTGTAGGCCGCACGTTCGTACTCGCTACGCGCCCCTGCGGGTTCACTGATGAAGTTTTGCCACTGGCGATTCGCACCCGCTGTCGCGCGCCACGATGACGACAGCGTGATTTCATTGCTCCACTCGGCTGTCTGGGTCCGTGTCTGGTAGCGCTCGCGACTGGAAGACGCTGCCGTGACACGATTAAGACTGTCATCGCCAAACTGAGAGTAAGACAGTCGTGATGTCCAATCCTCTGTGATTCGATTATTGCTGAACAAAGTAATGGCATTCACCTCGGTGCGTGTCTCATGCTTGGTGGTTTTGCCGCCGGAGACGTCATAATCTGCGTTACCCACCGTATGACTCAAGCGCAGCCCAAACTCTTGCCCATCGCGCCAGGTCTTGGCTAACGAGCCGTTGATCGTCTGGTTGCGGTAGCCATCCTTGTCCGGGTTCGCTGTCGGAATCTGCCGGGTATTCAGCGCCGAAAAGCCATCGGTGATGTAATCCGATACCGCCAAACCGTAACTGAGACCCTCCGCAGAGCCGCGTGTGGACGCCGACAAGCGATACGTGCCGCGCGAACCGGCTTCCACCGTTGCTGAGGTACCCGGAGCGCCCCTACCCGCCTTGGTGAAAATCTGGATTACCCCGCCCACGGCGCCCGAGCCGTAGATGCTCGAGACATTACCGCGCACGATCTCTATATGGTCAATTTGATCGAGCATCAGATGCTCGATGCTCACGCTGCCGGTCGCATCCTGTTTGGTCATTGGCACGCCATCGATCATCACCAGCGTCTGGCGGGTATCTGCGCCGCGCAGGAACATGCCAGTTGCCGCTCCGGGACCACCATTTTGCGTGATCTGAAGGCCAGCCTCGCGAGCAAGCAGCGAAGGCAAATCCACTGCCTGACTGTCTTTGATCTGCTGCGCTGTGATCACCGTGGTGTGAGGTAGTGTCTCGCTCTGCAATTGAGGTAACCGCGACGCAGTCACCACGACAGGTGGAAGGCTGGCGGCGTCGGCCAATTGTGCCGACACAGGGAAAGAGGACATCAGAAAAGACGCGAGCAGCGAAAGCCGAGCGCCTTGGTCGTAACGAGGAGAGGACATTTTTTTGTTTACCGTTCAAGATCACCACCTGCTTCCCCGCAGGCAGATCAAACAGGAGTGCGTCAACGGAAGGCAAAGTCGAACGCACCTTTGCATACAGTCAATGCAGCAGACGATCGAACGATCAACGGTCCGACGAAAACCACCCCGTTTCGTCACTCCCACCTGCTCTGGCCGGTATCCGGGCTGACAAGCGATCCGCTTTGCCTTCCCATGCATTCATGCACAGTGGCTCGTGAGGCGGATTGCATGGAGATCCATGCGCTTGCTTACCGTTGCGGGGGCAGCACACGTTGGCGGCGGCTCGGCAGTCAATCCGGCCAGCGCTCCGTGTTTCCCGTTTAACCGCCCGTCAAGAATGACAGGCGAGCACCAAAGCGCCGCCAGTGTAGGCAAGATTTACCTTTACGTCAACGTAAACTAATCAGCACTTTGCTTGACCGGCCAGTCAGACGCCTTACACTTCACGTCGCAGCACGTCGCAGCACGTTACAAATCGCTTATCCAAATACAAAGCAAAATAAAAACAATCCCGGGGAGATGTCATGCACCGCAAAGCCGACCCACAGGCAGCGCAAGACCGTCAGTACTACAGCCAGCAGTACAATGCGCGCGCTTCGATACCCGACCATCCGCAGATTTTCACGAGATGGCAAGACGACTCCGCGCTCGTGCGACGCACGCATGCTGGCTTGCTCGATCTGCCCTTCGGCAGCTCACCCGGCGAACGGCTGGATTTTTATCCGGCGCACAAGCCCAATGCACCGCTACTGGTGTTCATCCACGGTGGCTGGTGGCGCTCGCTGGACAAATCGGATTTCACCTTCGTCGTGCCGGGCTATCGGCGCGAGGGTTTCAATGTCGCGCTCACAAACTACACACTGGCGCCAGCGGCCAGTATCGAGGAGATCACGCGTCAGCAACTGCGGGCAGTGGCCTGGTTATACCGGAATGCCGCACGCTATGAGTTCGACCGTGAGCGCATCGTGGTCGCGGGTCATTCTGCGGGCGGGCATCTGGCGGCGATGATGCTCGCGGCACAGTGGCCGATGTGGGAAGAGGACCTGCCGCGCAACTTGGTAAAAGCAGGCGTGCTGCTCTCTGCGCTCACCGATCTGGAGGTGATACGTCATGTGGATTTTGTGGCGGACGACCTGAAGCTGACTGATGACAGCATTCCACGACTGTCCCCGGCGCGGATGCCGCAATCTCATCCCGCGCCTTTCATCACTGGAGTGGGCGGACTGGAGTCCGATGAGTTCAAGCGCCAGAATGCACTGATCATTGAACGCTGGCAGCCCAATCACAGGAAGGATGTGCCGCTCGACGGCTACAATCATCTGACCATCTGCGATGCCTTCGGCAACCCCGAGCATGCGCTGTTCAACGCGACCTGCGCGTTGCTGCGGTCGATCTGACGAGCGTAGCGTTCCGGGGTCTGATGCCCGTCCCTAGGCTTCCTCGCCCCGCACCACCCGCTGACGCTGCCGGTCTTGAAAATCGGTTGCCTGAAGAATTTCTCTGAGCAGGTAAACAAAGCTGCCCGTTAACGACACCATCGCCAGCACAAAGAGACTGGCGATGGGAGTTACCAGCTTCAGATCCATTGCATCCGCCAAAAACAGGATCGCCACCACCAGGCAGATCAGCAAAGCACAGGATGTCGAGAGAAAAATCGCGCGGTTGATCTTGCGTGCCCTGCTGAACAAGACATCCAGTTCGTTCAGCACCGACTGTCTGAGCTGCGGCCAAGCCTCAGCCGACCGCATTTCCAGTTTTTCTTCCAGAGCTCGCGTGCGATCGATGATGCGTGCAAGACGATTGGTCAGCACGAGCATATTGGTGCCGACCCCGGTCAGAAGAAACACCGGGGCGATCGACAGTTGAATGATGTGCCCTATCTCGCCGGGTTGGATATTCATGCTTGGAAGAACCATTTTCGTGAAAACCGAAGTCTAGCAGCAGCGCCTCCCGACAACGGTCATTCTCGTTGGCGTAGGCACCACCGCCAATGAAAAACATTCCTTGCAGCAAATATTCAAGTAACCAATCACAGATCTTCGACTCCGCGCAAATTTTTGATTCAAATCAGCTAGGTCACTTTGCGAAAAGCTGATACATTAGGACGGAATGTTGTCAATTTATTACTACGGAGTAAGCATGAACATGATGTTCCCCCATGACTTTGTTTTTGCGAATCACGCATCGGAAATGGTCTGACATGCGTGACGGCATCCGCTCCATTTCCTTTGACCAAAGATGGTGGTTTTCCCTGACATGATCAGAGTCTTGCTTGCAGATGATCACACGCTGATGCGTGAGGGTCTGAAACATATTCTTCAGAACGCGCCAGACATCGAAATCTGCGCAGAAGCCACGGACGGCTTCGAGACGGTACAGCTGGTGCGCAAGACACCGTTCGATGTCTTGGTGATGGATCTGTCCATGCCGGGCCGGTGCGGCATGGAACTGATACGGCAGATCAAGGATGAAGTCCCCAAGCTGGCCATTCTGGTGCTAACCATGCATGAGGAAGATGAGTACGCCGCCAGGACCATACGCGCAGGTGCGATGGGTTACATGACGAAAGAAGGTGCAGGCGCGCAGCTGGTCAATGCGATACGGCGTGTGGCCAGCGGGCGTCCGTACATCAGCATGGAAGTCGCCGAGCAACTCGCGATTGAGGCAATGCCGACTCATGAAAAATTACCCCACAAATCACTCTCCGACAGAGAGTTCGAGGTGTTCAATCTCCTCGTGAACGGCAAGAGCGTGACAGATATCGCCGCCGTGCTGCATCTGTCGGTCAAAACAGTCAGCACACACAAGACGCGAATACTGCAAAAGATGCAGAGCTCTTCACTCGCAGAGCTGGTGCGCTATGCAGTCACTCACGAATTGCTGCTTCCGCTGAGGAAGTAGCACCACCTCGGTACACAAACGATTACCGTCATGATTGGAATCAGTGAAAGATGCGATGGACATCATCAAAAAAAGCAGTGAGAACATTGGTCACAAGCTCCTCTGCAATAGGAATCAGCCTAGCCACTTGCAGCAGGGATGACATGCGCATTCAGAGCAACCCGATAGCCACACGACGGTCGAGTCGCGATACTAGCAACCACTTTCAGCGTAACTCACAGCAACCGGAGAACAGCCAATGACAGCGATACGAGCGATGGATCGCACTCCTTCGGACGCGAGGGTCGGCCAAGGAAGTTCTTGTGTGGTCGTGAAATCCTCACGGCACAAGAAAGGAACACGCGCTATCTCAGAATCCCTCTGATGCAACCCTCATCAGTCCCAGTCCTCAACTCCAGGAGGTGACCATGACATCCACACATATTTCCGAGACCCGCCCAGAACAGGGCAACAGCATTCACTCGGCCGCTGGCGAAGTCGGCTGGCAAAGACAAGGCAAGCTGTGGTCCAACCTCAAAGAACTTTGCGAACTTTTGCGGATCCCCGTTACACCATCGGTCAACGATGAAGAATTTCTTTTCCAGCACGTCCAGTTCAAGACTGGCCAGCGTGTTCACACCATCGGCCAGCCTTTCGACACCCTGTTTATTGTTCACTCCGGTTTCCTCAAGACCGTACTGATCGATGAATTCGGCAACGAGCAGGTATTGAGTTTCCCAATGAAAGGCGATCTGTTCGGCGTCGATGGCATCCACACCAAACGCTATTCGTCCGAGGCCGTGGCACTGTCGAATTGCGATCTGATCCTGCTTCCTTTTAAAAAATTTATTCAGCTCGGACGTATCCATGCAGAACTCGAGCACGCCATGTACAGCGTGATGAGCCGCGAACTGGTCCGAGAGCAAGGCATGGTCAGCATGCTTGGCGCATTGTCAGCCGAGGCGCGCGTCGCGCGCTTTCTGGTGTCGCTGTCCGAACGCTTCGCCGACATGGGGTATTCGAGCAAGCTCTTCAATTTGCGCATGACGCGCCATGAGATCGGCAGCTACCTCGGGCTGACCCTGGAGACAGTCAGCCGCACGCTGTCGGCATTCAACGAGTTCGGTCTGATTACCGTCGATCAGCGCTCCATCGGCATCAAGGATCTCGACTCCCTGCGCACCCTGCGTCGTCTGCCGCCTTCCAGTGCACGCTCCAAGCAGGCCAGCAAAAAAGCCCGGGAAGCTGCAGCGCTCAGTCGGAACGGCGCCACCGATACCGGCGGTGACTTGCAGGTCGCCGCCGTATGATCTGCCACGAAGCCAACTGAGCGGGTGCCACGGGCCGATACATCGGCCCGCGTCGCATCAAGCGGCGGCGGAACGGGTATGCCGCCGTGCTCGATCCTGTTGTTACGCGTCTCAGCCTTTTCGCCGCGCGCCACCGTGCTGCTTCGCGCGACCAGACGCTTGTCGGTGACGGCCGTTTGGCGCCAGCATCTCTGCACCATGAGCGGTGATGTCATGAGCGGCCGCCGTAGCGCTTTCAAGGTCGCCGCTGGCCGCTAGCATGTTCTGACTGGCGAGCTTGCCAGCTTCCCGGAACGCCTGCTCCCATACCGAGAGCATGTCGGTGAATGGGCTCATTGAGTTCATCAGCGTACCGGACAAATGACCGGAACCTGTCACCGATTCTGCTCGGTGTATCACATCACCAGCCTGTTGAGCCGCACCCTGTCCCCATCGCTCCAGACAATGACGGATCGATCGCCCGAACTCTGACTGGATTTCCGCCAGTGCCGACATGATTTGACGCTGGCAATCCAGGGTTTTCTCGGAACGGCTGGCCAGCGCCTCCTGCAGCGCCTCGATGCGCGCCGGGTCGCGCATATCAGTCACCGCTCGGGCAAGCGTGAGCTGTCCGTCCACCGCCTGATGCGTGACATCCAGCATCGCGCGATCGATTTTTTCTGTACCTGAAAACACTACCTCGGCCAGATGCATTGATGCTTCCAGTTGATACTGGACCAGATCTATCATGGGATTGTGCTGCTGAGTGCTCGGCATCATGTCGCTCCTTCAACGCCTGGTGGTCAAATCTCGGCGCAGATCGCCGAGCGTCGAAAAAAAATGAACGCTGCCGGCGAACGCGGCAGACGATCTTCGATGCTGTAACAGCCTGAGAATCAGACTTTGAGCATGATCAAAGCACCCGCCGAGGGTATAATACGCGCCGACAAGCGCGGCTGCGTTCGGATGGCCGCCACCTCACTGGGATGCTATGTCAAAGAATCAAGCCAGGAAGTCCCTGGAGATCAAGATTTCCACGGTGGTCGCTGTGGCAGCCCTTCTGGGTGACACCGACCAAGGCAAGTTGTCCTCTGCGCTCTCGCAAATCACCGGCGGCACGCCCGATTACTTCGAAGACGAGTTCACGCTGCTCGATTTTTCCGCCCTCACACCCGCGCCGGCGCCGGGCAGCATTGACTGGCCTGCGCTGATATCGCTGTTTCGTTCTCATCGCCTGAATCCGGTCGCGGTACGCAACGCACCCGCTGCGCTGGAGGATGAAATTCGCGCACAGGGGCTCAGCATCGACACCGTGGATCAGTCAAAACAATTTGAACTGACACCGCCGCCGTCGCCTGAGCCCGCGCCGGAACCGGTGGCCGCGCCTGTGGCAGCAGCAGTACCCGTGCCCGTGCCGGTCGCTGCCGCGGCGTCACCTGCAACACTCGTGATCGACACCCCCGTGCGCGCCGGACAACGCGTCTATGCGCGCGGCGGCGATCTGGTGCTGATGGCTGTCGTCAATCCCGGCGCCGAAGTGATCGCCGATGGCAGCATTCATGCCTACGCACCGTTACGCGGGCGAGCGCTGGCTGGCGCGGCGGGCAATACCAATGCGCGTATTTTTTCAGTCGCGATGGAGGCCGAACTGGTGTCCATTGCTGGTGTGTACCGAACCTTTGACGAAGGCTGGCCGCAAGCACTTGCGGGCAAACCGGCGCAAGTAAGGCTCAAGAGCGACAATCTCGACATTGCCGCTCTGCCAATGAAATGATTTGCTGAATCTGCTGATTTTATTTCTTCTCCAAATTAACGAAACTCAGACAAGGAGTTTTCCGTGACAAAAATTATCGTCGTCACTTCGGGCAAAGGCGGTGTGGGCAAAACCACCTCCAGTGCCAGTTTCGCCTCCGGCCTCGCGCTGCGCGGGCACAAGACCGCCGTCATCGATTTTGACGTCGGTCTGCGCAATCTTGATCTGATCATGGGCTGCGAGCGGCGCGTGGTCTACGACATGATCAACGTGATCAACCGCGAAGCGACGCTCACACAAGCGCTGATCAAGGACAAACACTGCGACAACCTGTTCGTTCTGCCTGCCTCTCAAACGCGCGACAAGGACGCACTGACCGAAGAAGGCGTGGAGCGCATCCTCAATGAGCTCAAGGAGACGGGTTTCGAATTTATCGTCTGCGATTCTCCTGCTGGCATCGAGCGTGGTGCAGTCATGGCGCTCACCTTCGCCGACGAAGCCATCATCGTCACCAACCCCGAGGTCTCTTCCGTGCGCGACTCGGACCGCATCCTTGGCATCATCCAGGCCAAGTCACGACGCGCACAGACTGGCGACGAACCCGTCAAAGAGCATCTCTTGATCACCCGCTACGTGCCCAAGCGCGTCGAAGCTGGCGAGATGCTCTCGCACGAAGACGTACAGGAAATCCTTCGCATACCACTGCTCGGCATCATCCCCGAATCGGAATCCGTGCTGCATGCGTCCAACCAAGGCAATCCGGCGATCCATATCACCGGCAGTGATGTCTCCGAAGCCTACAAGGACGTCGTCGCGCGCTTCCTCGGCGAGACTAAACCACTGCGCTTTGTCGACTACGAAAAACCCGGTATCCTGTCGCGGATCTTCGGAGGAAAATGATATGTCCCTGCTGTCGTTCCTCTTCAACAAAGAGCCCAAGTCGGCCAATACGGCCAAAGAGCGCCTGCAAATCATCATCGCTCGCGAGCGCACCATACACAACGGGCCTGATTTCATGCCGGCCCTGCACCAGGAGCTGATCGCTGTCATCTCCAAATACGTACGCGTTAATCCCGAGGACATCAAGATCACGCTCGACAAGCAAGGTAACCTTGAAGTACTGGACGTGAACGTCATCCTGCCGGATGCCAGCTAAGCGGGGAGTCTCTCCCCCTCTGCACGGTGTGGACTTCACGTCCGCACCGCGCAAAGCCAAACCAATCACCCTCGCCTCGGGCCGGATGCACGACGATGTACTTGTGCTGGAGCGCCTGCAGACCTTCCACGATTTCGACAGTTTTTCCGAATGGCTCGCGCAGCCCGGCCCCTGGGTCGGTGGTTTCGATTTTCCTTTCTCATTGCCGCGCGAACTGACAGAGCAGCTTGGCTGGCCCACCACCTGGCCGGAACTGATACGGCACTACGCATCGCTGTCACGCGACACCATTCGTGAGACCTTCAAGGTCGTCTGCGATGCCCGTCCTGTCGGCAGTAAATTCCTGCACCGCGCCGCCGACCTGATCGCGCAATCGTCATCTTCCATGAAATGGGTGAATCCGCCAGTGGCCTACATGCTGCATGCTGGCGCACCGCTGCTACTGAACGCCGACGTGACTATCCCGCTGATGCATCAGGGTGACCCGAATCGCATCGCACTGGAAGCTTACCCGGGCATGATCGCGCGCTCGATCACGCGCGAGTCATACAAGAATGACAGCAAGGCATTGCAGACACCCGAGAGGCGCGCGGCAAGATTAGCAATCATCAAGGCACTGGAACAAGGCGCGCATCCCCGACAGATACCCATCGATACCGGTACCTTCAGGCGACGACTGCTCGACGATGGCAGCGGCGACCTGCTCGATGCCGTGCTGTGTATGGTGCTGGCGGCCTGGGGGTGGCAGCGCAGGTCAGCCAACTATGGCTTGCCGCCGCATGATGCGCTCGAAGGATGGATCGTCGGCGCCTGATCGGGCTTTCGGCTGGTATCGATGCTTGACCAAGCAACGTTACACCGAAGCTGCCTTCCTTCGCTCCGCAAAATCCGCATACCATCGCAACGATCCCGGATTGCTCATCGCATCCGGGTTCGCGATTTTTTCGATAGGCGTCCCCAGTAACAGCTTCTTGATCGGCAGCTCCATCTTCTTGCCCGTCAGCGTACGCGGTATTTCGGGCACTGCGAACACCTCATTCGGCACGTGGCGCGCAGAGAGCTGATTGCGTATCTTGTCGCACAGCTGCTGCTTGAGCGCAGCATCCAGTTGATGGTCTTCGCGCAGCACGACAAACAGCGGCATGTAAGATTCTCGCCCGAGGTATTCGAGATCCACCACCATGCTGTCGAGCACCTCTGGCGCCTCTTCGACCACGCGATAAATCTCGGACGTCCCCATGCGTATGCCATGCCGGTTGATCGTCGCATCGGATCGACCATAGATCACCGCACCGCCGCGTGGCGTGATGCGTATCCAGTCGCCATGCCGCCACAAACCGGGGTAATGATCGAAGTAGCTATCCAGATAACGCTGGTTGCCAGGGTCGTTCCAGAAAAAAAGCGGCATGGTGGGCAAAGGCTTGATGACCACCAGTTCACCGACCTTGTCGATGACCGATTCGCCTTGCTCATCAAACGCGTGCACAGCCACGCCTAATGAACGGCACTGGATCTCGCCCGCATACACTGGCAGCAGCGGCGATGCGCCTACAAAGGAGGCCACCACATCCGTGCCCCCGCTGATCGAGGCCAGCAAGACATCCGGATGTACCTGCTCATAGATCCAGTGGAATGCTTCATCGGGTAAAGGTGAACCGGTCGAACCCACGCCGCGCAATGACGAGAGATCGGCGATCTTTGCGGGTTCGATGCCCGCCTTCATGCAGTTCGCATAAAACGCCGCGCCTACACCGAAGAAAGTCAGCCGCATGTCTTGCGCAAACCGCCACAGCCGCGACAGATCGGGATAACCAGGATTGCCGTCATAAATACATATCGTTGCACCGACCAGCAAGCCGCTGATCTGCGCATTCCACATGACCCAACCCGTGGTGCTGAACCACAGAAACCGATCATCCTCGCCCAGATCAAGCGCCAGCGCATTCCCTTTCAGGCATTCCAGCAGCGAGCCGCCCTGCCCGTGCACAATCGGCTTAGGCATACCCGTCGTGCCTGATGAATAGAGTATCCATAGCGGGTGATCAGCGGGCAGTTGTTCAAAATGTATCGAATGTGCCTGTGCCGCAGAATGCGTGAACAACTCCTGCCACCGGAGAGCGCCGGGCAGATTGGCGTGAACATCAAGATTTGCATCCAGATACGGCAAGAGCACCGTGTGCTCCAGCGTGGGTAGCTGCTCGCGCATGTTCTGCACGACCTCCATCCGGTTGAATGCCTTGCCCCCATAGCGATAACCATCGACGGCAATCAGCACCTTTGGATCGATTTGTTTAAAACGATCCAGCACACTGGATGCACCCATGTCGGGGGAGCAGGATGACCAGATCGCGCCAATGCTCGCGCACGCAAAAAAAGCTACCGCTGCTTCCGGTGTATTCGGCAAATACGCGACCACGCGATCACCCGGTCCTACGCCAAGCGCACGCAGCGTGTTAGCGACCGCCGTGACCTGATCGCGCAGTTCGCCCCATGACAGCGTCACCCGCTCACGTGTTTCTGATTCCGCGACGATGGCCTCTTTGCCAGCACTTGACGCATCGATATTGAAGCGGAACAGCTGCTCCGCAAAATTCAGCCGCGCGCCTTCAAACCAGGTCGCGCCGGGCATCTCGTGGGCCGATACAACCCGCTGATAAGGCGCTGAGCATTGCACATCGAAATACGCCCAGATCGATGCCCAGAATGCGTCGATATCGTCGGTCGACCATTGCCAGAGCGACTGATAGTCGCTGAAGTGTTTACCTCTGGACGCCAGCCATTGCAGGTAATGATTGACGCGACTGCGAGCAATGCGCTCCGCACTCGGCCGCCACAGGAGCGGAGGCTGGTCAGACATTCGGGTCTCCCGGTTATCGTTTTATTTATGGGAAAGATGATAAAGCAAATGGGTGAATTGCTAACTTTTGGTTTGCTCATCGTGGGTTGTCAACGCCTAAGGCAAGGCAAGACCAACAGGAATTAAGCACCGATCCCAGTCCGCTCCCTCGACAGCATCAATGCAGGATGTTCCCGCGCTCCGCTGCCACCGCCGCACGTTCCAACAGATGCCGTCGCCTCCATCCATACCAAGTCAGCAGACCAGCGCCCAGCGTACCCGCCACCCATAACCCACTGCGTCCAGAGATCATCGCGCCCCGACCCAGGCGATGCGGGTTCTCGTGCCAGTACAGATTGCAGCGCACGCCCTCCACACCGGGAATCGCTTTTGCCGCCTCGATCAGTCGCTCTTCCTCGTCCAGCGCAATATTGCCCGACAAGTTCACGAGCCCCTGTTCGGCAGTGACCTCAATGCCATGTAAATGCGGTATCACTCGGCCCAGGCGCGACCGCACGCGGGCTTCGAGCACATGATCATCAACAGGCTTGTCCTGGCGCGAGGTCATGATGCGCCGGGCTTCGGCTTGCAGGCCCGCCAGCCGATGACGCGTATCGCGCAGCGTCTGGTTCATCAGCTGTGACGTCTTGTGCGTCGCGCTCGTCATCTTGTCTTGCAGCAGCGCGCGCCGGCGCCGTCCCTGCGCCGGGTCAGTCACATACATCGCCAGCGCGCCCAGCGCCAGTCCGCCGATCAGGGATGTCCAGGACAGCGCCATGTTCCGGGTCTGATAGTCCACCTTGCCCTCCTTGTCTGAATCATTGAATGACTTTTTGACCAGACAAGTCCGCGAAAGCTCAAAGTTCCCCTGAAGTAAAATTAAGTACATACCAACCGAAAATCGCACATTATTCGCTGACGATTCGGCTGAAACAAGGACAGGAACTTCCTCTTTGAATGGAATTCGAACCGCCAATCGCTGATCGAACGCGAGAGCACGGCCTGACCAGCAGACGCGCAAAGCGAATTGCCGCCCGCCCAGATGATGAGAACCTTTAAACATTTACTGCTGGCGCTGGCTTGCCTGACCAGCCTGCTCGCGCCTGCCCTCACTGGCGCACAAAACCAGGCCTGCCAAAAACATTTCGTTGACGGTAAAGCACCCAGCTTTACTCGCGATTCATTACAACAGAAGACTGCCGGGCTGTGCTACGACGCCTTTGCTGTCATGCACTCCGGCGTATCGCGCACCCCCCTGTGGTCAGCTGAACGCCTGACCCGAGACAGCATTGCCGCCGCCAAAGCAGTGCGTCGCAAAGATGCCTTCCATGCCGAAGAGGCGCTGCCACCCACGCTGCGCGCCGAATTGTCCGACTATGCCCGCTCCGGTTATGACCGAGGCCATATGAGCCCGGCCGCCGACATGCCGACCGAAGAGGCTCAACACCAGAGCTTTTCTCTGGCGAATATCGTGCCGCAGGACAGAGAAAACAATCAGCGCCTGTGGTCCGCCATCGAGGGCGCAACCCGGCATCTGGCGAATCAGCGCGGAGAAATCTTCGTCATTACCGGCCCGCTGTTCGAAGGCGAGCGTATTCAGCGCATCAATGGCCGGGTGTTCGTGCCCACCCACGTGTTCAAGGCAATTTATGATCCCGCAAAAAAAGAAGGCGCTGCGTGGCTGGCACCGAATGCGGCGGGCGATGCCTATGAAGTGATGTCACTGGCCGAACTGGAAAAACGCGCGGGGATCAATCTGTTTCCCGCCGTTCCGGACAGCGTGAAAACGCAGGTCATGCCCTTGCCGGAACCCCGACTGCGCAAGCGCTGATCAAACCACATAAAGACTCAAGGGAAAAAAACATGCCTGAGCTACAGCCTTTTCAGAATGAGAGCGAGACCCTGCAAATCGGGGAATTGACTATTGAAAACCGTACCGATCAGCTAGAGCTATACGGTTCGCTGGCGATCACGCGGGATCAAGCGGGTTTACAGCAGGCGTTGCGGCTGAAGGCGTTGCTGGATGAGGTAGTAGTCCATCTGCAGAATGAAAAAGACCTGCCGGAGCAGGTCTTTTTCAGGGCATCGGAGAATGTGGACAACCCCTTTAAAAATTAATCGAATCGATCACACCGCTATCGCGTCGGCGGTAGTCGACAGCTCAGATTTCCATTGCTCAAGATCGAAATCTTCGAATCCTTTTAGTGCAGCCATGTACTCTTTCGGAGTGTTTCCGCACCCATCTTCAGCATCCAGATTGGCATTGTTTTTAAGAAGAATCTCTACAACCTTTAAAAATTCAGCCTTCCTGAATTGCCCAGATTGTTTGTCTGCGTCCGCCTGGATTATTGCCAAATGCAGCGGAGTAAACAACTGGTCACTACTCGCCTTGTTTGTATACCGAGGCTTAATTTTCAACAGGGCTTCCAAAAATACAGGATTACTTAACCTGGCGGCTCTGTGTACCAACCTGAGATCATCAGCGTCTAATTCATCAAATATATTTTGATCATGCTGCATGAAAATCCTCAAAATCTGCTCCGCTTGCTGTGAATCATAATCCTTGTTACGCAAGATAAGATCAATCGGAGTAAATTCATAACGCGACCTCACGTGCAGATTTGCACCAGCGTCAGAGAATAATTCTATAACCTTTAAAACCGCAGAAGGGTTGTCAGAAAAATGCTTACATGCGTGATGAAGAACCGTATATCCGCCGTCAATATCAAAATCCGGCTGCAGACCACAATCGATTAAAAATTTAATTGGCTTCAGATTTTGAAAATGAATCGCTGCAGTAAAAGCCTCCTGCACCAACTCTTTTACGAGATCCTCTTTATCGGTTATTCCTTGCGTCAGTTTTTCCCTGATTTTCTCTTGATTCTTCGTATCCGAAGAAAGGAAATTATATAAAAATTTCGTCCTTTTATTTTCTCCTAGAATTTCTATGATTGAGGCAGCCCCGTTCTGTGCCAGCCCATCTACCAGGGGAACATGCTGCGATGGATTTAAGGTAAATCGCCTTGCCAGATCCCGCAATTGATCTTTAGTCAACATAGAAAATTTGAGACCACAACTCCGTAGTAATCCGATTGTTGATTGACACTCAGGAGAGTTGAACGCAGCATGGGTCAATTTCAAAACCTGCCGACAATCCAGTTGGTTAAGACGCTCAGTCAATATTTTTGGGAATTTCTGGATCAATTCAGGCAATCTTCCTTCCGTAATTTTCTTCTCAATAAAATTTAAATAGTGCTGATCATTTCCGAAAATGACCTCAAATTTCAATTGGTGCAGAAAACTCAATAAAGCTGGATCAAGCCTATCCCGGTTTCGAGTTATTTCTGCTTGAAGAGCAGTCCCAATCCAGGATTCAGGATCAATCCCACGAAAATCTATACCTAACTCGTCTGTAAGCAACTTCAATTTAGCCTCTTGATCTTTTTTAGAGCAAACAACCGCCCCCAGCAATCTGGCTTTCAAAATCTCAAAGCTGGCCAGATCATGTTTTTTATCTTTGAGTCGACTGGATAAATCACCAGTCTTGAGGCGAATTGCCAAAGTCTCCAGGCTGTCCCTCTCGACGCTAGAAATAAGCATATCGATTGGTTTTTTATGGTTTTTAATGGAATTTACATAAAAACTTATTCTTTCTGATGATTGATTGCGAAACGTAGGATATTTGATTTTTACCTTTTCATTACTTATTCTGTAAATCGGATATCCCGCATAAGGCTGCAGGGCATCCCTCACCTGTCGAGCAATTTTCTCAGGTGCTTCGTTTTCTATATTTCGAGATGCTCTTGCAATATGACCAATCATGAAAGCGTGGTGATGGCTCCAATTGAACTTTCCCGAGGCATGCATTAAAACGTTTCCAAATTTCTTTCTGTTTTCAAGATTGAATTCTTCAGGACCATGCCCAAAAATATGGATGACCCCATCGAAATCTGATGACGACCGCACCTGCCCCTCTGTTCTGCCTCCCCGAATAGCATCAATAGTATCTTTTATCTTCCAAGCACCTTGATTTTCATCACAACCTATACTTAGCTCACCAGCATTTTCGCCAGGCTTACACGACAAAATAATCTGCGTTGCATTGTTAATCCTGCCTTTCTGCCTTAGAGCCAGCAAGGTATTTTCGAGTGTTTTTAATTTATCGTCGGAGGTAGCTCCGTCAAGATCATTAATTTTTATCTCTCCAGATCTGATGCTCTCGTCCAAGTGCTCTCTGCTAAGTTTTTTTGTTTTCCCAAAGCTGTCATCCAGTCCCTGTATATAAAGAACATTCAATGGCTCTTTTTTTCCAGTAAAAAATTCTTTGATTCCCGCGCCGGGTATCTTTTCTGAATAGGCATGGCTATTAAATTTCGGACCGTGGATTGAAGGGACTGACATTTTTTCCTCACAGAATGTATGGGCTAATGCTTACGCGTGTCGCAAACCACGGACACAACATGAATGGGTGCAACCGCTGCTCGATGTGTTCCTGGCAAATGGCACCTGAAAGCTAATGACGGCCCACGCATGCCCCTGACAAGGCGACAGACTGCCGATAAGCGGTAGGACGGCGTACTGACCACCCTCGGTATCGATGCAAATCCTCATCTGCGGACCCGGCTCGGGGTCTGCGAGGGTCTGGTCATGCCCATACGAGCACCCGCCGCGCATCACTGGCATACTTCGGCCCTGAACTCCTGCCGCCGCATCCGATGACCGCCCAGCCACGCCATTTGCGCTCTTACCTGCCTCACCGGCCGGATCTCGCGCCCGCTCCCTTCCTCCCGATGTCCCGGGCGGAGATGGATCAGCTCGGCTGGGACAGCTGCGACATCGTTCTGGTCACCGGGGATGCGTATATCGATCACCCGAGCTTTGGTATGGCGCTGGTCGGGCGCTTGCTCGAATCGCAGGGTTTTCGTGTGGGGATCATCAGCCAGCCGGACTGGCACTCGGCCGAGCCTTTCCGGGCGCTGGGTAAACCGAATCTGTATTTCGGGGTTACGGCAGGCAATATGGATTCGATGATTAATCGCTACACGGCCGACCGAAAGCCGCGTTCGGAGGATGCTTACACTGCCGGTGGTGCACCCGACAAGCGGCCAGACCGCGCGCTGACAGTCTATGCGCAGCGAGCGCGTGAGGCTTTTCCCGGCACGCCCATCGTGATCGGCAGGATCGAAGCCAGCCTGCGCCGCATCGCGCACTATGACTACTGGTCGGACACGGTGCGCCGCTCGGTGCTCATGGATTCAAAGGCCGACATTCTTTTATTCGGCAATGCCGAACGCGCGTTGCTGGAACTCTCGCACCGGCTGGCGGCGGGTGAGCCAGTGAAAACCATCCGTGACTTGCGAGGCACGGCCTTCATGGTGCCGCGCGGCTGGAAACCGACAGAGGGCTGGTCAGAAATCGATTCGACTCGCGTCGATACCCCGGGCAAGGTAGAACCGCATCCCGATCCTTATGAGATGAAGGAAAAGCAGCCGGAGGCCTGCGGCACCGAGTCCGCTGCGGATACGGCTCCGCAAGTCAAACCCATCAAACTGATGTCACGCGAAGAGCGGCTCGCGCAGCAGAAAGAGATTCGCTCTAAAAGCGTCGTCCGGCTGCCTGCCTTTGAAGTGGTGAAGGAAGACCCGGTCAGCTATGCGCATGCCTCGCGGGTGTTTCATGTTGAATCCAATCCCGGAAATGCGCGTGCGATGGTGCAGGCACACGCGGACCGCGATGTGTGGCTGAACGCACCTCCGCTGCCGCTGGCGATGGATGAGATGGATTATGTGTACGACCTGCCCTACGCACGCGCGCCGCACCCTTCCTATGGCAAGGCGAAAATCCCGGCCTGGGAGATGATTCGCTTCTCGGTGAATATCATGCGTGGCTGCTTCGGCGGTTGCACCTTCTGCTCAATTACCGAGCATGAGGGTCGCATCATTCAGAGCCGTTCGGAGCCTTCCATCTTGAGAGAAATTGAACTCATTCGCGACAAGACCAAAGGGTTTACCGGAACGATCTCGGATCTGGGTGGACCAACGGCCAATATGTACCGGATGGCTTGCAAAGAAAAGAGCATCGAAGAATCCTGTCGTCGATTGTCGTGCGTGTATCCAACCATATGCAGCAATCTGAATACCGATCACAGCAAGCTGATCCGGCTGTATCGCAAGGCGCGCGCGATACCGGGCGTGAAGAAAATCCTGATCGGCTCCGGCCTGCGCTATGACCTCGCAGTACGCTCACCCGAATATGTGAAAGAATTGGCTACGCACCACGTCGGTGGCTTGTTGAAGATCGCTCCGGAGCACTCCGAAGAGGGTCCGCTGTCGAAGATGATGAAGCCGGGCATGGGCTCGTACTACCGCTTCAAGGAATTGTTCGACAAGTATTCTAAGGAAGCAGGCAAGGAGCAATACCTTATTCCTTACTTCATTGCCGCGCATCCGGGCACGACAGATGACGACATGCTGAACCTTGCCCTGTGGCTGAAGCAGAATGATTTTCGGCTCGATCAGGTGCAAACTTTTTTGCCGACACCGATGGCCATGGCGACCACGATGTACCACACGCGCAAGAACCCTTTGCGCAAGATTGCCAAAGATTCGGAAACCGTTGAGACGCCACGATTGGCGAAGATCCGCAAATTTCACAAGGCGCTACTGCGCTACCACGATCCGGCGAACTGGGAGGCTCTACGCGAAGGTTTGAAGCGTATGGGACGCACCGATCTGATCGGCAATGGACCGCAGCATCTGGTTCCGCGATCAGATACGACCGCACGCATCTCTGCCCGTGGCCACAGTGAAGAAACGCCGCCACTAAAAAAACTCGCCCGCAGCTTCGGGCACAAGCGACTGCGACCGGGAGCTGCGGTCAGTCGGAAGCGGACGTAAAAAAACCGGCGTGCACAAGCTGCAAGCCGGTTTTTTTTAAGACTGGTGGGAAGTGCTGGCTTCGAACCAGCGACCTATCGCGTGTGAGGCGATCGCTCTACCCCTGAGCTAACCTCCCAGGACGGCGCGCATTATCGCATAAACCCCACCGGGCTTCAATTCAGGTCGTCAATGGCTGTCCTGTAGCCAGAGGCAAGCACCTTTTGATTCTTTGTTCAGTGCCTGCAGCATTTCCTGATGCGCAGCTATCTCTTCCGGCGATGGCGGCAGCACGATGATCTCCGCCAGCGCAGATTGCCCGCTACCACCCTCGGCCGGGAGGTCGACATGCAGATCCATGCCCAGGCTGTCTTGCCCGCGTGTCATCGCAAGATACACCTCGGCCAGCAGCTCCGAGTCAAGCAAAGCGCCGTGCAAGGTGCGGTGCGCATTCGATACCCCGTAGCGCTCGCACAGCGCGTCGAGGGAATTGCGCTTGCCGGGATGAAGCTCTTTTGCCTGCAACAGCGTATCCGTGACCGAACGCACATGCTGCTCGAATTTAGGCAAGCCGAGTTTTTCAAATTCTGCATCGAGGAAGCCAACATCGAATGGCGCGTTGTGAATAATGATCTCTGCATCCCGCAGGTAGTCGCACAGCGCTCTGGCGATGTCGGCGAATTTGGGTTTGTCGCTTAAAAATTCGCTGGTCAGTCCGTGAACTGCTAACGCCCCCGGATCGGAATCGCGCTCGGGATTAATGTAGTAATGAAAGTTATTCCCCGTCAGCCTCCGATTGACAAGCTCGACGCACCCGATTTCGATGATGCGGTCGCCGCTGCGTGGATTCAGGCCCGTGGTTTCTGTGTCGAGGACGATTTGTCGCATCATGTATCAGTGTTGGTCATGTTGATGGAGCGGGTCACTGCCGGGGTAACCCTGCATTCCGGCTTTCGCCAGGGTGAGACAGGGGCTTGGCCACGCACGCGTGGCGCCTGTCGAAGCGTTCCGGCTTATGAATCGTCATCCTGGCGCAGGCCGGATTCCAGCACCAGCTCAACCCCACGATTGGCCAAGGCATCCGCACGCTCATTACCCTCGTGACCGGCATGCCCTTTCACCCAGCGCCATTCTATCGTGTGCCTCGACTGCGCCTCATCGAGAGCCTGCCACAGATCGACATTTTTCACCGGCGCCTTGCTGGCGGTGCGCCAACCCTTCGCCTTCCATCCTTCCAGCCATTCGCTGATGCCCTTCTGCACGTACTGGCTGTCGGTGTGCAC
>JACCDX010960602.1_pt1 | contig 19996 bp, 19 predicted proteins | sample 7449681 | NCBI WGS metagenome assembly JACCDX01 (sample SAMN15323450, study PRJNA562643) | freshwater metagenome | isolation source: river surface water | place: USA:Blue River Watershed | collected 2017-08-18
CACCATCACCGCGAAGTCGGCGGTGAACAGGTTGACCTGGCCCCCGATCAGGTCGGTCATGGCCGCCGGTCCGCTTTTGTAAGGCACCGGGTTCATCCTGATGCCGGCCATGCTGGACAACATTTCGCTGGAGACCTGTTGCGAGGTGCTGGCATAAGCAAAACTGATCTGCCCCGGCTTGGCCTTGGCCTGATCAACCAACTCCCGCAGGCTCTTGGCGGGGAAGTCGTTATTCACAGCCACGATCAATGGCACCGAACCCAAAAAACCGACCGGCGTGAATGCGCTGTCTTGATCGTAAGGGAGTTTTTTCATCAGGCTTTTCAGCGCCGCGTTGGTGCTGTTGGTGCCGACCAAAATGGTGTAGCCATCGGCGGGCGACTTGGCCACAGCGTCGGCGCCGAGCATGCCATTCACACCGGGCTTGTTCTCGATCACGATGGTCTGACCCAACTCCTCCGACATCTTGGCCGCAAAGGTGCGCCCGATGGTGTCGGTCGCGCTGCCGGGTGCAAACGGCACGATGGCCTTGATCGGCTTGTTGGGATAGGCTTGGGCCCATGCGCCCAAAGATGCGGCAGACAAGGTCACGGCGATCAACGACCGGACCCATTTGGCGGCAAGGATTTGTTGTGGTTTCATGAAGGCCTCCAGAAGTCTGGGACTATAACGCCAGACGCATCCGGACGCTTCACTCGATGCTCAGGTGCAACAAGGCGCTGGCCAAACATTTACCGTGCGCGTCCAGCGCCAGCGATCGGGTCACCCCGCCGCCCAGCGACTGCGTCAGGACAAAATTCAGGGCATGCAAATGCGGCAACTCATAACGGGTCACCGTACCCTGCACCACGTCACCCAGGTGCGCCTTGACCCGCTCGGGGCTCAGGGCTGCCACCATTCGAGGGTAGTCCTCGGGGTGGTAGGCCGTGACCGACAGCGTGGAGCGGTTGCCCTTGTCACCGGTGCGGGTGTGGGCGATGTCGCGCAGCAACGTCATGACAACACCTCCACATGGGTAGACACCCAATCCCGTGGGACCAACACCGCATCGGCGGCAATCACCTCGCGCACCGACTGGGTGGCCCCGCCTCCCCCGGCCGGACCGTTCAGGTACAGGGCCTCGACCTCTCGGGTCACGGCGCGCGCCTGCTGCGCCGTGTCGCAACGGGCGCTGACCCGCACCCGCACTTCGGGTGGATCCTGAGTCAGCGAGGCGTTGGCCAAAATCGAGTTGCAACCGATCAAGTCGTAACGGGTCTCCAAATGCCCCAGCCCCGCCTCGGCCAGCCGCACACGCACGACATCCAGCGCCAACCGACCACGCGCCACCGCGCCCAGCCCGGCATAAGAAATTTGACCGTCGGCCAGGTAACCGTCGCGATACCCCACCGTGACCTTGAGCAAATCGGGGCGCGCCTGTCCCAGGCCACCGCCCACCAGCACCCGATCCGGCCCCACCTGACGCAATTGCACGCGGCTGAAATCGGCCGTCACATCGGGTTGCAGGTAACGGGCGGGGTCTTCCAATTCATACAGCAACTGCTCGGTGCAAGTCGCCACGGTCACACAACCGCCCGTGTCGGGCAATTTGGTGATCACTGCCGACCCATCGGCCTGTACCTCGGCCAGCGGGAAACCCAGGTGCGCCAGATCCGGCACATCTTTGAACCCGGGGTCAGCAAAATAACCGCCACTGACCTGGGCCGCGCACTCCAGCAAATGCCCCAGCACGACGCCTTGCCCCAAGCGGTTCCAGTCGTGACCCGACCAGCCAAAGTGATGCCAAACAGGTGCCAGAAACAGCGCCGGATCGGCGACCCGCCCGGTGATGATCACCTCGGCCCCAGTGGCGATGGCCGGCAACAGGTGCTCGGCCCCCAAATAAGCATTGGCCGACACCAGCCGATCGGCCCAATCAGCCACCGTCATCTGGCGGTCTTGCAGCATCAGGTGCGAGCCGTGCTGCATCAGCGCGGTCAGCACATCGTCGCCATGCAACACCGCCACCCGGGGGCGCAAGCCCAATTCATGCGCCACCTCCAGCACGGCGCAGCCGGCGGCGCGGGGATGGGCAGCGCCCATGTTAGTAAGTATTCGCACCCCCTGGGCCATGCAGTCTGGAAGCACAGCGCGGATGCGCTCGCGCAATAAAGGGTCGTAGCCCAAGTCGGGGTGTTGTTGCTTGTCCAATTGAGCCAAAGCGATGGTGCGCTCGGCCAGACATTCAAAAACCAACCAGTCCAACTGGCCGCGTCGGGCCAAATCTGCTGCGGGTGGAATGCGATCACCCGAATAACCTGCTCCAGAGCCGATGCGCAAAAAGGTCATGGGCGGAATGCACCTTGAAAAAGGTGGTGCCGGAAGCCGGAATCGAACCGGCACGGTGTTTTGCACCGGCAGATTTTGAGTCTGCTGCGTCTACCAATTTCGCCACTCCGGCACGGAGGGAAAGCAGAATTATGGCACATTTATGGGCATGAAATACCCCACCATCGAATCAGCCATCGGAAAAACCCCTTTGGTGGCCCTGCAACGCATCGGCGCGCAAATCCATGCCGAGCGGGGCAATGTGGTTTTGGGCAAGCTAGAGGGCAACAACCCGGCCGGATCGGTCAAAGACCGCCCCGCCCTGTCCATGATTCAGCGCGCCCAGGAGCGCGGCGAAATCAAGCCCGGCGACACCCTGATCGAAGCCACCTCGGGCAACACCGGCATCGCCCTGGCCATGGCGGCCGCGATCAAAGGCTATCGGATGGTGCTGATCATGCCTGAAGACCTGTCGATCGAACGCGCGCAAACCATGAAGGCCTTTGGGGCCGAGTTGATCCTGACCCCCAAGAGCGGTGGCATGGAATACGCCCGCGACCTGGCCGAGCAAATGCAACGCGACGGCAAGGGCAAGGTGCTCGATCAATTCGGCAATGCCGACAACCCGCGCATTCATTACGAAACCACCGGTCCCGAAATCTGGGCCGACACTCAGGGGCAAGTCACGCACTTTGTCTCGGCCATGGGCACCACCGGCACCATCACCGGCGTCTCGCGCTTTCTGAAAGAAAAAAACCCCAACATCCGCATCATCGGGGCGCAACCCAGCGAGGGCTCGCGCATTCCGGGCATCCGCAAGTGGCCGCAAGAGTACCTGCCCAAAATCTACGACCCCAGCACCGTCGACGAACTGATCCTCGTCAGCCAGGCCGACGCCGAAGACATGTGCCGCCAGATGGCCCGTGAAGAAGGCATTTTTGCGGGCATCTCGGCGGCCGGGGCTTGTTGGGTGGCGCAACAAATCGCCCAACGCGAAAAGAACGCCACCATTGTCTTCATCGTTTGCGACCGTGGCGACCGCTACCTCTCCACCGGGGTTTTTCCGGCATGAGCGCATCGTTTCGCTTTTGTCCCGGCTGCGCCAATCCGCTGGAGTGGCTCAGCCGGCTCGAAGACGGCGGCGCAAAAGAACGCCTGTGCTGCACCGGGTGCGGCTGGACGCACTGGAACAATCCGGTGCCGGTGTTGGGGGCCATCGTCGAATACCAGGGCCGGATCGTGCTGGCCCGCAACGCCGCCTGGAGCGGTCGACAGTTTGCCCTGATCACCGGCTTCATGGAAGCCGGCGAGTCCCCCGAGCAGGGCATCAGCCGCGAGGTCATGGAGGAAACCAGCCTTCAGGTCACCCAACTGTCCCTGATCGGGGTCTACGACCACCTGCGCATGAACCAGGTGCTCATCGTCTACCATGCCCTTGCCGAGGGTGAGGAAATCAAACTTTCCCCCGAACTGGCAGAATACAAACTTTACAAACCCGAAGACATCATCTGCTGGCCCTCCGGCACCGGACGCGGCGTGGCCGACTGGCAACGACGTTTGGGTATTGAGCCGCGCTTCATGGATTGGGATGAGCGCGCGCGTTTGAACATCGAGTGAGCAACAACATGAACATCGACCAGGAACTGGACACCCGTGGACTCAACTGCCCCTTGCCGATCCTGAAAGCCAAAAAAGCCCTGACCGCCATGCAAAGCGGTCAGCTGCTCAAAGTGGTGGCCACCGATGCCGGGTCATTGCGCGACTTCGCCGCCTTCGCCAAACAAACCGGCAACGAACTGGTCGAGCAGCAAACTGTGGGCAATGAATTCATCCACGTGTTGAAACGGAAATGAATCGCCCGGCATAGGGTTGCACGCTGCACCCTCTCAGCCGCGCAAACCGTCGAGCACCTGCGGGTAGGTCAGGCGCAGGCGCAGCTCGCGTTTCATGCGCCCAGCGTCCATGCGCCGGGACTCAGACATGAAACTCAGCAGCATGGGTGCAATCTGAAGTTGGGCTTGCTCCCGCGAAATGCGCGCCGGTCGGGGCAAACCGTACAAATCTGCCGCCAAATCAAAGTAATCGCCCATCTTCAACGTGCTGTCATCGCTCAGGTTGTAAACCCGTTGCGGTCCCGCCCGCCACAAAGCCAGCCAACAGGCGCGCGCCAAGTCGTCGGCATGGATGTGATTGGTGTAGACATCGTCTTCGGTCCGCAGCACTGGCGTGCCACGCAACAAGCGCTCGCGTGGCGTGCCGCCCTCTCGGTTTGGCGCGTAGATGCCTGGCACTCGCAAGATGCTGGCATGCGAGACGCCCACATGCTGACGCCCCCAAAACCGCAATACCGCCTCGGCATCCACCCGCCGCTGCGCCCGCTCGGTTTGGGGCCTCAAGGGGCGCGTCTCGGTCACCCACTGGCCGGCACAATCGCCATACACCCCGGTGGTCGAGGCATACACCCATTGCCGGGGCACGCCGCGGCGCGCCAATGCATGCGCCAACGCCAAGGTGCGCGGGTCGGTTCGACCCTGGCCCGGCGGTGGGGCCAAATGAATCACTCGCTGTGCCAGACCCGCCAACCGTGCCAGCGTCGCAGGATGATCCAAATCACCGCTCAGTGGCTGCGCCCCGGCGGCTCGCAGTTCTGCGTGGCGGTCGGGGCTGGAAGTCAGCGCCAGCCAGCGCACCGGCGCGCGTGATGAGCGCAGCAGGCGCAGTCCGACATCACCGCACCCCACCACCAGGATGCGAGGGCGACGAAAGCGGGCTGGCAAAGCGCCCAAAGGGGTGTTGTTTGAAGGCAAAATGGAGGGTTAACAGCCTGTAGCAGTCCCAGAGGATAACCAAAGATGAGCTTTCATGTCACCGTTCAACCCAGCGGCCGTCAATTTCAAACCGGTGCGGACGAAACCATCCTCGCCGCCGGCATGCGCCAGGGCATCGGCTTGCCCTATGGCTGCAAAGACGGGGCCTGCGGCTCGTGCAAATGCAAAAAGCTATCCGGCACGGTCGTCCATGGCAACCACCAGGCCAAAGCCCTGAGTGCCGACGAAGAAGCCCAAGGCTTTGTCCTCACCTGCTGCGCCACCGCCCAATCCGACGTGGTGCTCGAATCGCGCCAAGTGGTCGACGTCGGTCAATTCCCGGTCAAAAAAATGCCCGTGCGCGTGATGGCTCTGGAAAAAAAATCTGCCGATGTGATGTGGGTCAAACTGCAACTGCCCGCCAACGACCGATTCCAATTCCACGCCGGACAATACATCGACTTTTTGTTGCGCGACGGCTCGCGCCGCAGTTACTCCATGGCCAACGCGCCGCACCAACTCAGCGACGAACTGCAGGCGGTTGAACTGCACATCCGACACATGCCCGGCGGGAAATTCACCGACCATGTTTTTGGGGCCATGAAAGAAAAAGAGATCCTGCGTGCCGAAGGCCCCTTGGGCAGTTTCTTCCTGCGCGAAGACAGCGACAAGCCCATGATCCTGCTCGCCTCGGGCACCGGCTTTGCCCCCATCAAAGCGCTGATCGAGCACATGCGCCACAAGGGCATCCAGCGGCGTGCCACCCTGTATTGGGGCGGTCGCCGTCCGGCTGACCTGTACCTGGACGACTGGGTCCGGTCGCAGGTGGCTGAAATGCCCAACCTCAGCTATGTGCCGGTGGTCTCCGACGGCCTGCCCGAAGACGGCTGGAACGGTCGCACCGGGTTCGTCCACCGCGCGGTCTTGCAAGACCACCCGGACCTTTCGGGTCATCAGGTCTACGCCTGCGGGGCCCCGATCGTCATCGACTCGGCCCGCGCCGACTTTGTGGCGCAGGCAGGACTGCCCGAAGAAGAATTTTTTGCCGACTCCTTCACCACCGAGGCCGACAAAGCGGCCTGATCCCGGGTCATGCCGACCCCGATTCGACCAAGTGGGCCAACTGGGTCATCGACTCCTGCCATCCCAGGTGACACATCTCCAACGGAATGGCCTCTGGAATGCCCGACTGGGTGACGCGCAAGTCGGTTCCCACCGACACCGCTTGCAGTTCGACTTTGACTTGCAATTCGCCGGGTAAGTGCGGATCATCAAAGTGATCCGTGTAGCGGATCAGCCGGTGCGGAACGAGCTCCAGATACCGGCCACCAAAAGAGTGGACATGGCCACTGGCGAAGTCATGAAACGACATCTGAAAAGTGCCGTCCACCCGTGGATCAAAATGCTGCACCGTGCAGGTGAAACCGTAAGGCGGCAGCCATTTGGCCAAGGCATCCGCCTGTAAAAAAGCGCGATACACCTTTTCAGGAGGGCAACGCAAGACGCGTTGCAAATGAATGAAACGTTCAGACATGGCGCGGTGCGGGGGTCTGCCCGCTGGCTTGCTCGATCGCCGGGTTCATGCAGGCCCACGAAGGCGCACTGGCGGTCCAGATGTTTTGTTGCGGTGCAATCGAAGAGGGGTCGTCCAAGGCGCCTATGCGCACCACCCGCCATTGAGGGCGAGCCGAGGTGTGTCCATACACATGGCCGCCACAGGTGGGGCAAAACAATCGGGAGATGGTGTTACCGCTGTCGGCCGTCTTGGCATACTCCGTCAAAGGACCGCTGACCTCAAAAGCTTCGGCGGGCACCACAGCATTGGCCGTGCCATTGCCCGAAATGTGCTGACAATCCCGACACCAGCAAATGCGCGATGAAATCGGCTCCGCCGTCAATCGAAACTTGACGGCACCACACAGACAGCCCCCGGTTCGCACAGCCATGACCACCCCCTGTGATGAAATAAAACCCATTTTTGAGAAATGGGGGCCAGCCCCCACACATCACCCCAACCCCGGCGGGACGACCGCCAGCCAATCGCCAATCGCTTGCTCGTAGGCATGGGCCAATTGCAGCAACGCCCAATCCCCCTGGGGTTTGCCGATCAGTTGCAAGCCCATCGGCAGGCCGTTGGGTCCAAAACCGCAAGGCACGCTGATGCTGGGCAGCCCGGCCAGGGTGGCATAAATCACCACCTCCATCCAGCGGTGATAGGTGTCCATCTGCACCGCACCGTTTGCGGTTTGAATTTCTTTCGGCCAGCGCCAAGTCTTGTCAAACGGCCAGACTTGTGCGCTGGGCAGTGCCAGCACATCGCAGTGTTCTAACAGTTTGAGCATGCCCTGATAAAACGCCGTGCGCTCGACGCTGGCGGCCATGAACGCGCTGGCACTCACGCCCTGCCCCTGGTCGTATTCCCACTGGGCCTCGGGCTTGATGTGGGGTCGGTTGGCAGGGTTGGCCATCAGCGGTGCCAAACGGCTGGCCACCAACACCTTGCGCCACATCAGCCAGGTCTGCCACACCTGCTCGGGCGGTGTGTTCAACCTCGCCTCATCCACTTGGCAGCCGATCTGCTGCAAGCGCCCCAGCCCCGCCAGACAAGCATCGAGTACACCGACCTCGGTGGGCAGATAGCCATTCAGGTTGCCCAGCCAACCGACCCTTTGTCCGCTGACATCCATCGCCAAGTCGTTGGCAAACAAGCTCGGGTCACTGGTCAGCGACAGGGGTGCGCGTGGATCTGGTCCGGCTTGAGTGGACAGCAACAACGCCAGGTCGGCCACGTGCCGCCCCATGGGACCATCGGTGGGCATTTGTGACACATACACATCGGTACTTGGTACGCCGGGTACGCGCCCTTGCGAAGGACGCATGCCAAAAATATTGTTCCAGCCCGCCGGGTTGCGCAAGCTGCCCATGAAGTCTGACCCATCGGCCACCGGCAACATGCGCAACGCCAGCGCCACTGCCGCTCCGCCGCTGCTGCCGCCAGCGGTTTTGCGGGTGTCGTAGGCATTGGCAGTCACGCCAAACACCTCGTTGAAACTGTGCGACCCCAGACCGAACTCAGGGACATTGGTTTTGCCGATCACAATCGCACCGGCACGCCGGATCCGCGCCACCATCGCCGAATCTTCAGTGGGTATAAAGTCTTTCAGCAAGGGTGAACCCTGGGTGCTGGGTATGCCCGCTGTTGCGGCCAAGTCCTTGATCGCCTGCGGCAAACCATGCATCCAGCCCATGGACTGACCCTGAGCCAACATGGCGTCGCGGGCATCGGCCTGGCTGAGCAATGCTTCGGTATCTTGCAGATTCACCATCGCATTGTGGGTCGGGTTGTGGCGCGCGATTTGGGCCAAAAATGACTCCATCACCTCGCGACACGACACCTCGCGTCGATGGATGAGCTGGCTGAGTTGACGGGCGGATATTTGGGTTAATATCATCAAAGCTTGTCCTGAAATCACATTAAATGACATTGTGCCAGCCGTGCCGGGGTCGTGCTTTATCCAGTGCCCTGTGACCTGACTGCCCGTACCGTTCATACCGGAGACAACCATGAAGCGTCGCATCGCTGTGGCCTTGCTGTCGGCCCTCACCCTGAACTCTGCGTGGGTACCCGCGAGGGCTCAAACCCAAGCTTCCAAAACATTCAAGTTCGTGCCACACGCCAACCTGGCGGTGCTCGACCCCATCTGGACCACCGCCTACGTGACGCGCAACCACGCGTACATGATTTACGACACCCTCTATTCTGAAGACGCAAAAGGGAATGTGAAGCCGCAAATGGTTGAAAGCCACGAGACCTCGCGCGATGGCAAGACCTGGACCTTCAAACTGCGCGCTGGCCTCGAATTCCACGACGGAAAGCCCGTGACCAGTGAAGACGTGGTGGCCTCGATCAAGCGTTGGGTCAGCCGCGATGCCATGGGGGGTCTCTTGGCGTCCTTCATCGACCGCTACGAAACCCCTGATGCCAACACCTTCCGATTGGTGCTCAAAGAGCCCTGCGGCATCGTGCTGGATGCGCTGGGCAAGGCTTCCTCCAACGTGCCCTTCATCATGCCCGCACGCATCGCCGCCACGCCGGGCAGCGAGCAAATCAAAGAGCACATCGGCTCTGGCCCCTACATGTTCAAAGCCGACGAATTCAAACCTGGCTCGGTGGCCGTGTATGTGCGCAACCCCAGATACAAATCCAGGTCCGAACCCAGCAACGGCATGGCCGGCGGGCGCACAGTCCACTTTGACCGGGTTGAATGGGTGATCTTGCGCGACCCGCAAACTCAATTCAATGCCCTCAAAGCGGGGGAAGTCGACATGGTCGAGCAACCCGGCTTCGAGCAATACGAAACTCTCAAGAAAACCGAGGGCGTCAAAGTCGACGACTTCTCACCGGCGGGCATGCAGTTCATCATGCGCTTTAACCACCTGCACGCCCCTTTCAACAACCCCAAAATCCGTCAAGCGGCCATGGTGGCCATCGGTCAGCAAGCGTTTTTGAACACCCAGGTCGGCGCCCCCGAACTCACCCGGATCTGCCGCAGCATTTACCCGTGCGGCACCCCCTTTGGCGATGAAAACACCGGCTACTTCACCGGCGAGGCCAACCCGGTCAAAGCCCGCGAAATGCTCAAGCAAGCCGGCTACGACGGCACCCCCATCGTGCTGATGCGCCCAACCGATTTGGCGGCCATCGCCAAAATTCCTCTGGTGGCCAAGCAACAACTCGAAGCGGCCGGATTCAAGGTCGACTTTCAGCAAATGGACTGGGCGTCGCTGGTTGCACGCAGGGCCAAAAAAGATCTGCCGGCGCAAGGCGGATGGCACCTGTTCCTGACCGCCTGGACGGCGGGCGACATCGCCAGCCCCCTGACCATGGCCATGCTCAACGCCAAAGGCGAGAACGGATGGTTCGGCTGGCAAAACGAACCGCGCATCGAAGCCCTGAAAGCCCAGTTTGCGCGCGCTGGCAACAGCGCCGACAAAAAACGCATCGCCTCTGAAATCCAAACCGTGGCGATGGAGACCGCTTCCCATGCGCCACTGGGCCAGTATCTGCAGCCCACGGCCATGCGCAGCCATGTCAGCGGCTTGATCAAGACCCCCGGCATACCAGTGATGTGGGGCCTGAAAAAAGACTGAAGCTCAGGCGACTGATCATGCTCTCTTTCGTGGCTCGCAGACTGGCGGCATTGATCCCGATCTTGCTGGTGGTCTCGCTGGTGGTGTTTTTGATCTTGCGGCTGGCGCCAGGCGACCCGGCAGCGGTGATCGCTGGCAACTCGGCCACCGCACAAGAGATCGCCAAAATTCGCATCGAGTTGGGTCTGGCGCGGTCATGGCCCGAACAATATGGCCTCTGGCTGTGGCGCATGGTGCAAGGCGACCTGGGACACTCGTACTACCTCCACAAACCCGTCAGTCATCTGATCGCCGAGCGCATCGGTCCCACTTTGTCACTGGCCCTGGGTTCAGCCGTGCTGGCGGTTCTGCTGGCCGTTCCATTGGGCACGCTGGCGGCATGGCGCATGGGCAGTCCACTCGACCGCTGCATCTCCGGCTTCGCCGTGATGGGCTACTCGGTGCCGGCCTTTGTCATCGGTTATGGGCTGATCTACATCTTTTCCATCCAACTGCAATGGCTACCAGTACAAGGCTACAAACCCTTGTGGGGTCAATCGGCCGAGGGGGCCTGGAGCTGGATGCGCCAACTCATCCTGCCCTGGTTGGCGCTCGGTCTGATCTACACCGGGCTGATCGCCAGGGTCACCCGCGCCAGTGTCTCCGAGTCGCTGACTGAAGACCACATCCGCACCGCTCGCGCCAAAGGACTCAGCGAGATGCGGGTGCTGTTGCGTCACGCTTTGGCACATGCGGCGGTGCCCATCGTGACCGTGATCGGCATCGGCGTGGCCTTGCTGATCGGCGGCGTGGTTGTCACCGAGACGGTGTTTGCGATCCCCGGCCTGGGCTCACTCACCGTCGATGCCGTACTCAACCGCGACTTCCCCGTCATCCAGGGTCTGGTGCTGTTTTTTTCGGTCAGTCATGTGTGGGTCAACCTGTGCGTCGATCTGAGCTACCTGTGGCTGGATCCGCGCATCCGGTACTGAAGCATGAACAGCTGCAACGCTGACCTGCGTCATCGCTTGTGGGCCAACGGTGCGGGGCGCTTTGGCACCCGGGTGCTGGGGCTGATGCTGTTGCTGGCTCTGGCAGCCCCTTGGTTGGGCACGATCGAGCCGGGCGCCATGGACTCCAACCACATCAACAAACCCGCCCTGAGCTCGGGCACTGTCGCCCTGACCGATGGTCGCACCGTCGCACACACGTTCTGGCTGGGCACCGACAGCTTTGGTCGCGACATGTACAGCCGGGTCATTTACGGCGCCCGCATCTCCTTGCTGGTCGGTGCCAGCACGGCACTGCTGGCGCTGTGCCTGGGCGGGTTGCTGGGCATGCTGGCGGGTTATTTCCGTTGCATCGATGCCATCCTGATGCGGGTCATGGATGGTCTGATGGCGATTCCGGGGGTGCTGCTGGCCATCGCCCTGGTCGCCGCACTGGGTGCGCACGTTGGCACCGTTGTCATGGCGATTGCCATCCCCGAAGTGCCGCGCGTCACCCGGCTGGTGCGCGCCCTGGTGCTGAGTCTGCGCGAAGAACCCTTTGTCGAAGCGGCGCGCGCACTGGCCACCCCCACCCCGACGATCTTGCGTCGCCACATTCTGCCCAACGCCATGGCTCCGCTGCTGGTACAAGGCACCTTTATCGCCGCCGCTGCCGTGCTGACCGAAGCGGTGCTCAGCTTCCTTGGTCTGGGCTTGCCGGCCGACATCCCCACCTGGGGCAACATCATGGCCGAAGGGCGGGTGCAATTCAGCCTCTATCCGGGTCAGGTCTTGTGGCCCGCCCTGTTCCTGATCCCGACCGTGCTGGCCATTAACCTGATGGGAGACGGCTTGCGCGATGTGCTCGACCCCAAGTTTGTCCAACGGGGGCGCGCATGAGTGTTTTGCAGATTCAAAATCTGGACATCGCCCTGCCCCCGGGGGGCGAGCGTGCGTTGGCCGTGCAAGGACTCAGCCTGTCCATCGAAGCCGGGCAGACACTGTGCGTGGTGGGCGAATCCGGCTCGGGTAAATCCGTCATGGCCACCGCCGTGATGGGCCTGCTGGGGCCAGACCTGCGCCCGACGAAGGGCCAAATCACACTCAACGGCGAAGCCTTGTTGCAAGCCAGCCCCGAGCGCTTGCGCGCTCTGCGTGGGCAAGCCATGGGCATGGTGTTTCAAGAACCCATGACCGCGCTCAACCCGGTCATGAGTTGCGGCGATCAACTCAATGAATTGCTGCGCGCCCACACCGACCAACCGGCAGTCATCCGGCATGCCGCTGTATTGGACATGCTCCAGCGGGTCCAACTGCCCGACCCGGCGCGCATGGCCCGAAGTTTTCCGCACCAACTCAGTGGCGGACAGCGCCAGCGCATTGTCATCGCCATGGCCATGCTGCTCAAGCCAGCTTTGCTGATTTGCGATGAGCCCACCACCGCGCTGGACGTGACCACCCAAAAAGAAGTGTTGGCGCTGATCGCTGAATTGCAACGCGAGCAAGGCAGCGCAGTCTTGTTCATCACCCACGACATGGGCGTGGTGGCCGAAATCGCCCACCATGTGCTGGTCATGCACCAAGGTCGCATGGTCGAACAAGGCCCTGTGCGCCAAGTGCTGAAGTCCCCCACCCGAACCTACACCCAGCGCCTGATGGCGGCGGTGCCCAGTTTGCAGCCGCCTGCGACCGTCCGCGAGATCGCAGGTCCGGTGGTGTTGCGCGCCCAGGGTGTGGGCAAAACCTATGTCAGCCACGACTGGATGGGTCGCCGACAAACCATCAGCGCCCTGCACGATGCCGGACTGTCTGTGCATCAGGGCGAAACCGTTGGCATCGTGGGCGAATCTGGCAGTGGCAAAAGCACCTTGGCGCGCTGTCTGATCCGCCTCATCGAACCCAGCAGCGGCCAGATCGAATGGGGCGACCAGTCGGTCGAGCACCTGAGTGAGCGTGCCTTGCGCCCGCTGCGCCATCGGGTCCAAGTGGTGTTCCAGGATCCCAACCGCTCCCTCAATCCACGCCGCACCGTGGGGCAGTCCTTGATGGAAGGGGCGATGAACTTCGGCTTCAATGGCACCCAAGCGCTGGCACTGGCGCGCGACATGCTCGATCGGGTTCAACTCCCGGCCAACGCTTTGCAACGCTACCCGCATCAATTCAGTGGCGGGCAGCGCCAGCGCATCGCTTTGGCGCGTGCACTGACCTGCCAACCCCGGGTCCTGATCGCCGACGAAGCCGTCAGTGCCTTGGATGTCTCGGTGCAAGCCCAAATCCTCGCCCTGTTGCACGACCTTCAGCAGCAATTGGGACTGGGCCTGCTCTTCATCACCCACGACTTGCGGGTTGCGGCGCAGTTGTGCGATCGCATCATCGTCATGAGCCAGGGTCAGATCGTCGAATCGGGCCCCACACGGACCTTGTACCATGCGCCTCAGCACCTCTACACACAACGGCTGTTTGCATCGGCCCCTGCCGCACTGGAGTCCCTTTGATGCGCATCCTGATCGGCGGCTGACATCGAATATTGCTGCCCCGTTCTCTGGGCCCATGCGGCCTCTGAAGAATCGGTGCAAGCCCCCGCCGACGCCCTCCTTCAACTCGCCGGCCCGCCCCTTGTTGAACCCATCGGGCCACCGCCTCGCCGGGTGCGTCATAATTCAGTCATGAGCTTTTTGGCATTGGACGTTGGCAACACCCGCCTCAAGTGGGGTTTGTACGATCGTCCCGACCCGAACGCCACGCTGTTGCAAAGCGGTGCCGTGTTTCTGGAAAACATCGACCGCCTGGCTGAGCAAGAGTGGAGAAATCTGCCCCAACCCGATCACATGCTGGGTTGCGTGGTGGCTGGCGAGGCCATTCGACGGCGCGTCGAAGAGCAAATGGAAATCTGGGACATCCCGGCACGCTGGGTGGTTCCCGGCGCCACCGAAGCCGGGGTGACCAACGGCTACGATCACCCCACCCGCCTGGGCGCCGATCGCTGGGTGGCCATGATCGGGGCCTACGCCCGCATGCGCCGTCAATGCCCTGCCCACGCACTGCGCCCCTTGGTGTTGGTCATGGTCGGCACAGCGGTCACGGTCGAAGCGGTCGACGCTCAGGGGCACTTTTTGGGGGGATTCATCCTGCCCGGACACGGCATCATGCTGCGCGCCCTCGAATCCGGCACTGCCGGCTTGCGTGTACCCACCGGCGATGTCCGCCCCTTTCCCACGAACACCAGCGATGCGCTCACCAGCGGCGGCACATTTGCCATCGCCGGCGCAGTCGAGCGGATGGTGCAACACGTGCGCCAACATTGCGGCACCGAGCCCCTGAACATCATGACCGGCGGTGCCGGCTGGAAAATGCTGCCCAGCATGGGCATTCAGATCGACTTGGTCGAATCACTGATCTTTGACGGCCTGCTTGAAATCGCGCGGTCGCGTCGGCTGGGCCACTTCCCCGAATAGACCTATTTTGGGGCGAACCACTTTTCTACCAATCGGACCCACAAACTGCCCCCCAAGGGAATCAACTCATCATTAAAGTCGTAACTGGGGTTGTGCAAGGTGCAAGGACCCGCTCCGTGCCCCATCTCGCGGTGCACACCGTCGCCGTTAGCGATGAAAGCATAAGCCCCGGGACAGGCTTGCAACATGTAAGCGAAATCTTCTGCGCCCATGGTGGGCTCCTGGGGCGTCACGTTCTCCGGGCCGACCATCTCGGCCATGACCGAGCGCATGAATTCAGCTTCGGCCGGGTGGTTGACAGTGGGCGGGTAGTTGCGAACAAATTGAAAATCGCATGTGGCCCCCATGGCGGTGCAAATACCCTGGCTGATCTCGCGCATGCGCTGCTCGATCATGTCGAGCACCTCGACCGAGAAAGTGCGCACCGTACCTTGCAATTCGCAACTGTCAGGCACCACATTGGTGGCCTCGCCCGCATGGATCATGGTGACGCTGATCACCCCGGCATCCACCGGCTTTTTGTTGCGGCTGATGATGGTCTGAAACGCTGTCACCAGTTGCGCCGCAATGGGCACCGGATCGATCCCGTTGTGCGGCAAAGCGGCATGGCTCCCCTTGCCATGAATGGTGATCTTGAACTCATTGCTCGAGGCCATGACGGGCCCGGGGCTGAGGGCAAAAGTGCCCACCCGGGGACCGGGCCAGTTGTGCATGCCAAACACGGCCTGCATGGGAAATTCTTTGAACAATCCATCGCGGATCATTTCGCGAGCACCACCGCCGCCTTCTTCTGCCGGTTGGAAGATCACATACACCGTGCCATCGAAATTCCGGTGCCGTGACAGGTGCTGTGCAGCCGCCAGCAGCATGGCGGTGTGGCCATCGTGGCCACACGCGTGCATCTTGCCCGCATGCCGGCTGGCGTGGTCAAAGGTGTTGAACTCCTGGAGCGGCAATGCGTCCATGTCGGCGCGAAGGCCAATGGCACGACCACTGTCGCCGCCCTTGATGATCCCGACCACGCCGGTTTTACCCAAGCCCCGGTGAATCGGAATGCCCCACTCGGTCAGCTTGGTCGCCACCAGATCGGCGGTGCGGTTTTCTTCAAAACAGAGTTCGGGGTGGGCGTGGATATCACGCCGAATCGCGGCGATGTGAGCCGCCTGGCTCACAATCGAATCGAGCAGGTTCACGGCACTGTCTCCCAGGCACTTGTCAGGGAATCAGTTTACCGCTTTTTGAAAATCCGGGCAGTGGGAGTGGCAGGGGCGCCAGACAGGCAGCCCCAGCCTGTGCAGCTCAGAGACCGCCTTTTTTGGCCTTGGACAGATCCACGCCCAATTGCCGCAATTTGCGATAGAGGTGAGTGCGCTCGAGACCGGTTTTTTCGGCCACCCGGGTCATCGAGCCGTTTTCACGCACCAGATGGTATTCAAAATAAGCCTTTTCAAACGCATCGCGAGCCTCACGCAATGGGCCGGTCAAATCGAATGACAAATGGCCTTCGCGTTCGGCAGGGGCTATCGCTGTCAATGTCGTCACCGGGGCTGCCAGGGGTACCGAAACTGCCGGTTGAACGGGCGCAACCACGGCCGCAGGTGCTGCAGGACGCCGATTCAGCCCCTGCTCCACCGCTTTGAGCAGCTTTTGCAGGGTGATGGGTTTCTCCAGGAAGGCCAGTGCACCAATCCGCGTGGCCTCAACGGCGGTCTCGATGGTGGCATGTCCGCTCATCATGATCACCGGCATGTCGAGTTGCCCCGCAGCGGACCACTCTTTGAGCAACGACACCCCGTCGGTATCGGGCATCCAGATGTCGAGCAACACCAAATCGGGGCGTTGCTGGCTGCGCAGTTGGCGGGCTTGCGAAGCATTTTCTGCCAAATCGACCTGATGTCCTTCGTCATTGAGAATTTCAAACAACAGGTCACGAATACCCAATTCGTCGTCAACTACAAGAATATTTGCCATAAATCCGTCAGCCTTTTTCAGGGGGTACCACAGTTTGGAATGATAACGATACTTGAGCGCCGCTGATCTGGCCATTGGTTTCCAGATTTTTCAGCTCCAATCTGGCGCGGTGTTCATCGGCGATTTTTTTCACCACCGCCAGGCCCAGACCCGTACCTTTGGGCTTGGTGGTGACATAGGGCTCAAAGGCACGCTTGAGGATGGCCTGCGGGAATCCGGCGCCACTGTCGCGCACCATCAAGCGCACTCGCTGGCTGGTCGGGTTGTATTGAGTGATCAAACTGACCTCGGGTTGGGAGCTGCCTTCGCAGGAATCCATGGCATTTTGCAACAGATTATGAACGACCTGCCGCAACTGCTGGGCGTCGCCCCAAACCTTGGGGGCATCGTCTTGCAGCTGCAGTCGCACCGGCGCTGCCTGATGCTCACTCAGATAAAGCTGAGTCAGGTCGCGCAACAAATCATTGAGGTCTACCGGCGCCAACTCGGCCTGGGGCAAGCGAGCGTAATCGCGGAATTCATTCACCAGGCGCTTCATGGCGTCGACCTGATCCACGATGGTGCGCACCGATTTTTCAAGCAAAGCCCGATCTGTTGGATCCAATTTGGGTTCGAGCTTCATGGCCAGTCGTTCGGCCGAAAGTTGAATGGGCGTCAAAGGGTTTTTGATCTCATGCGCCAACCGCCGTGCCACTTCGCCCCAGGCTTGGGCGCGCTGCGCCGATACGATCTCGGAGATGTCATCGAACACCAGCAGTCTGGCCAAATTGGGCAGGATGGCGCCACGCGTGAGCAAAGTCAGGGTATCACTGGCCGCATCAATGGAATTCGATGGGTGGATCAATTGGTGATAGGGCAGATCAAACGACTGCTGCCAATGATCCAGGCCATGCTCCTGTGCTTCGCTGGCCAAAATATCAAACTGGCGTGCCACTTGCTGACCAAAATCGCCCAGCCCCTCCACCTCGGCCAAGACCTTGCCCTCGTGGGCCGCCAAGGGAACCCGCAAAATTCGAGTCGCCCCAGGATTGCACGACATGATCCGACCCTGCTCATCGAGCACGATCACGCCAGCCGTCAAGTTATCCAATATGGTTTGCAAATGGGCGCGCGCCAGATTGGCTTGCTCCATGCTGCGCTCGACCGTGTGTCGCGCATCGGCCAACTGCCGCGTCATCTCGGCAAACGAACGGGTCAAGCCATCGAGTTCGTTCTGGCCCCACAACACCGGTTTGGGGCCCAGGTCACCAGCCGCCACATCGCGCACCCCGCTCACCAACAGCAACAAGGGGCGAGCCAACTGGTTGCCCAGCACCACCGCCAACAAAACCGATGCAAACACCGACAGGAACAAACTCAGGGTCAGCGTGCCGATGTACATCTGCCGCAATGAGTCGCGCGTCAGGGCCCGCTCCTGATACTCTCGGTTGGCAGCCTGCACCAGCAAGGCATTGTTGACCAGCGTAGGAGGCAAAGCCAACGTCAGTTGCAACACCCTGGGCTCTTCAATGTTCTCCAATCGGGTGGAGGGCACCAAAGCCAAGGCCATGATGCGCGCAGGTGCCCCGCCACCCTCGGCGTTGTCCTCCAGCCCCTCAATCTGCGTCCACACCCCTTGGCTGCGCACCTTGCGCATCAGGGCGGGGGACGGTTTGTCGGGACTGATCAAAAACCGGGATTGACCGGCGCTGCCCACCGGATTGCCTGACAAAGTCCACAACACCGCATCTTGTGCGCCGATCTGGTTGCGAATGCGCTCCAAAGCCAGCACCGCCTGAGTGTCTGACAACTCGCCCAATTGCAAGGTGGCCCCTTTGGTTTTTTGTCCCAAATCCTGTGCCAACGTGTCAAAAGTCGCTCGACCCAAATTCAAGCCTGCATCCAACGCCCCCTCAACCCGCACATCGAACCAGGCTTCGATCGAACGCGAGACAAACTGATAGGACACCGAGTAAATCAACAAGCCCGGCAAAAATCCCACCAGAGTGAAAATCAGGGCCAACTTCAGCAACAACTGACTGCCGAATTTCCCCTGCCGCCAGCGCTGGGCCAGGCGCAAAAAAATGACGCCGATGATGACCGCCAACAACACCGCCACCGCCAGATTGAGGGCAAACAGCATGGGCAAATAACTGGCATAACTCTCCCAGCGATCGGCCGCTTGCAAAAGCAAAAAAAACACCACCAGGCCGAGCGCCAACACCACCCCCAGCCCGACCAGCCAAACCCAACGGGGCAGCGCCAACGCCAACACGGATATCGGGGTACTCATGGTCGAGCCCCCACCTTAAAAAACTGGGTGCGCTGTAATGTCAGGCCCCAATCCTGGACGCTGGCACTATTGAGCCAGGAATTGAGCAACGGGTTAGGGTCGAGCCGAAAGCGAAACTCCAGCCGATGCCTGGCATCGGCCTCCAATGAAAATGAGGTCAGCGACCACCCCCCCACACGTTGCAGGGCCGACAGGGCATCGCTCAGGGTTTCGTGGGTTTGCGCCAGCCCTACCCCCAAACCCGAATTCTCGATCGGCTGTGGACTGACCTGAAGCCGATAACGCCGGGTCAGCGGCTGATACGACAAGCGCCAATAGCGCATCACCTTGGCCAGCGGCTTGTCCACCCAATACCAACGCTCTTGGTACAAAGTAGCCTCGGCACTGAACGATAAGGGCACGCCCCGGTGTAATGCTTCATCCACCGTTTGCGGCAATTCAAAAGACATTTGCACACTGATTTGGGTGCCGGGCTCCATCGACACCACATTGAGCTGCTCAATGCGCGGCTCTGCCATGGCCGCTGGCGCAGCCCACAATAGGCACAGACCGACCAGCGCCAACCCTGCAAGCAGCGTCGAACGCTCAGCCCTCCTTTTGAAACAAAGCGTAAAAAAATCCATCGGCTTCACATGCCATATTGTCCCCGACCCTGCCCCCTTTGCGTTCGTTGACGGGTAGCAAATGGCCCGGGGCAGCCTGTCGCCGGGCGTTGGTGTTGTGCGCAACAAACGCTTGCGCCTGATCTTCGCCTTCGATTTTGAAAACCGAGCAAGTGCAATACAGCAAAACACCGCCAGGCCTGAGCAAGGGCCACAAGCCCTCGAGCAAGGCTTTTTGCTGCGCTGCAAGCCCTGCCAAATCACTGGGTCTGCGCAACCATGGGATATCGGGATGACGGCGCACAATCCCGGAAGCCGAACACGGTGCGTCGAGTAAGATGCCATCAAACCACTCACCGGGGGCAGCCCAGGTGCCAGGCAAAGCGGCGTTCGCGACACGGGTCGTCGCTTGTAATCCCAGGCGTTGCAAGTTCTCTTGCACCCGTTGCAAGCGCTTTTCATC
>JACCDX010491154.1_pt1 | contig 19994 bp, 17 predicted proteins | sample 7449681 | NCBI WGS metagenome assembly JACCDX01 (sample SAMN15323450, study PRJNA562643) | freshwater metagenome | isolation source: river surface water | place: USA:Blue River Watershed | collected 2017-08-18
CCCATGGAAGATCCCGCGCCCACGGCGCAAGCCATCCTCAGTCCTGGGTCGTGATGCGCACGCGCCGGTTTTCGGCTGCCTGCGGTTTGTCGGGCATGAGCAGTTCGCCAAAACCTTTGCCCTCCGCGCTCAAGCGCTCGCGCTCAATGCCTTTGTCCATCAGGTAGGCTTGCACGGTTTCCGCGCGGCGGCGGCTCAACTGCAGGTTGTAGGCCTCGCTGCCTTTGGCATCGGTATGGCCCTCGACGCGAAAGCGCAGCGTGCTCAGGCGCTCGTTGCGCATGGCGCTCGCCAAATTGTCGAGCAGCGGTTTACTCGCGTCTTGCAGGCGCGCGGAATCAAAGTCAAATTGAATCACCAAATCAATGCTGCGCGGTGCCACCGGTTGCGGGGCGATGTTGCGCAAGCTTCGGGTTCTCGCCGGCGGGGGCGCGAGTTGCTCGACCAATTCATCCACCGTGGCCGATTTCATGGGTGCAGCGGGCGCATCGGCACAAGCGACATTTGCGCTGGCGAGGACGACACAAAGTGTGAGTGTGTGAAGGTTCATGGCACTTCCTTGATCGAGAGCAACGCCGCTCCGAACTGATCGCTCTGGCTCGGGTCGGCCGATTGGGTCAGAAAACGCACCAAGGCGGCACGTCCCTTGAAATCATTGAGCGCAAAGGTGAAGGGGTTCTGGGCGTCGGGCTCCGCCATCACCAAACGATCGACCGCACGCGGCGTTTGCGTCACCAAAACCAGCAATTGGTCGGTGCCCGCAGGCCCTGCTGCACGCAACTGCCAGCTCGGGCGCGGCAAACTCAAGGTTTGGCCGGCCTTGATGCGGTGGTCACGGTCCAAGCCATTCGGAAAGAGGACATAGAAGCTCTTCGCGTCGCTGCCAAGCATCACAAAATAAACGTAACCGTCGTGGCTAGAGCGCACGCTCAAGCGCAAATCGTCCTTGCCAATGCGCAAGCTCGACGAGGATAATTGCACCTTCACCTCGCGGCGCGGATTGCGCTGGCTGTAGACGTCTTGCAGCGAGGCCAAGGAAGCCACGGCGGGTTCGACCACCGGGGCGGGCGCTGGCGGTGCCACGGCCGCTGTGGGGCGCTGCGGCGCGGGCGAGGGGACGGACACGGGTGTGGCGGGGGTGGCCGCGGCAACGGTTGCTGCGGCTCCGGTAGCCGCAGCGCCTGTTCCCGTGGCGGGGGGTTGGTTCGCGGTCGCAACTGGGGCTGGCGCGGGCGCGGGTGGCGCAGCCGGGGGCGTTGCGGCCATCACCGGGGCTGCCGCAGGCGGCGCAGGCAGTGCAGGCGTCGCAGTTTGGGCAGTGGAGGCTGCAGGGGGTGGGGGCGGTGGTTTGACAGCCGCTGGCGCCGGGACCACGGCTGCCACAGCGTTGGCCACACCGGTCGCGGGGCTGCTGGAGGGGGGGCGCGTGTCCGCGCTGGCCGTGCTGGGCGCCGTCGCCAAAGCGGGGGTAGGCGCCGGCGGGGGGGTGGAAGCCACCGCAGGCGCGGGGGCCGCTACGGGTGCGGCCACCGCGGTGGGCGGTCTCTGCACCGGAATGATGTTGCGGTTACCCGAAACAGAAATATGGTGCGGCTTGAGGTCTGCCACGCCTTGCAAGCGCTGGTCCACGAATGCTTGCGCGCAAGTCTGCACTTCATCCATCGTCACCGAGCCCGAGCCATTGAGGTCTTTGGCTTGGCCTAGCAAACAATCCCGAATGCCTTGGGTGGCCAAGCCGCCTTTGCCGGGCTCATCGAAGCTCACCTCGTCCGGGCGTGAGGAGGTGATTTGCACCAGGTTTTCTTGAATCGCCCCGAGCCGCGTGCTCTCACCGAGCAAGCCGCGGGTGCGCATATTGGTGGGGACTGAGCAAGCCGAAGATTGGGCGTCTGACTTCAAAAAGAACTTGGGCTGCAAGAGGTTGGCCGTCACACTGCGCGTGCGGTTGGCGCCTCCCGCAATGCCACTCACGCCACCGGAGTGACACGCGTCAAAGAAGGTGATCACTTTGTCCGCGCGTTGGTTCAAGCCTTGCAAGGCTTGGGCAAACTCGCGGTGCGTGATGGTTTGCCCGTCATAGGTCAATAAACCCTCCACGCAGCCTTGGGCGCTTTGGTCAAAGTAGCGTGTGCCATGTCCAGAGAAATACACCAACGCTCGTGCGCCCTCGGGTGCCTGGGCATTGAGGCGCTCTAGCGCCGCCAGAATGCCGGCTTTGGTGGCTTGTGCGTCGCGCAAAGAAACGATCTGACTCGCTTCAATTCCCATTCCCTGCGCAATACGTTCTGCACTGCTCATGTCGTAGGGCACGCCAGTCAGAGGTGGGGCCCCCACGCTCGGGAGGTATTGTGAGAGCCCAATGAGCAATGCTTGGCGTGGTTGGCTTTGGGCAAGGGCCCCCGCGTTCAGGGTGAGGCCCACAGCCAGTGCGGCGGATAACAACAGCGTGCGTAAGCGCATCCAAACTACTCCTTAGGATCGCCGGGGAAGGGGGGGACGGTTAGTCGCCGCCCCCAATAATGGATTTCAAGCCGGTGTAAGCCGCCATCAAACCGGAAGCAACCGGTGCGGCGGCAGCCCCAAATTTCTGCAACTTCTCCGTGAGCTCATCGATCTTGATCTTTTTGCCCTCGCGCAATTTGCGCAGCCGCAGGGCTTGCAACTGCACCATCCGCCGGGTGTGCACCACAGCTGAACCCAGCCATTGACCGGTCACCCACGCCAAGCCAATCGACAAGGTGTATTCCAGTGTTTCGCGCCAGTCGCGCAAGTTCTCTGGCAACCATGCCACTTGGTCAAGAATGGCCGTGATCCCAAGCATGCCTGCCACCGCAATCACCGCCAGGGCCAAACCACTGAGCACATTGGAGAAGAGGGTGACGGTGCCATGACGATTCACCCACCAAGCGGCCAGCAGGGGCAGGGCGATGCTCACCAGGCGCAACCAGACCACCGATGCGTCATAGACGAAGAGCAATATCCAATGCCCGAACAACAGCAGCACCAGCACCACCACCGCGAGCACGCCCAGTTGCGGCCAGTGCGGGGTGCGCTCGATCGGTTCGAGCACCAGGATCTCAGCATCGGCCTCAGCCGCTGCGCGCGCCGGTGCGTCCTCCAGTTGCGCTTCGAGTTTTTTGACGCGAAGCTCAAGTGAGGCGACATCCCGCATGAGGCTGCGAAACCCCGCAAAGTCGCGGCCGCAAGCCGCGCAGGCCACGGCCTGCTCCGGCACGCCGCTTTGGCAAAAGGGGCAGCGCAGCGCCAGGGGCGGAGCAGCCATTACTTGGCCGTGAGCGAAATCGTCTGAGAAGTTTGGCGGCCCTCGCTGTCGGCCACGCTCACCTTGAATGTGTGCTGACCTTGCGGGACGGTGACCTGGCTCAGGTCAATCGCATCGCCTTTGAGGCCCGCCGTGACCCGGTTGGTGAGGTCGACTGCGGGGTCTTTGAGGTATTCCACGCGAAGCGTGTGCGGGTCAATCTTGGCACCACCGCGGGCTTCGAGGGCAATTTTCAGGTTAAAAGAGTTCGCGCTCACCTCTTGGGGTGTCAGCAGCTTGATGGCCGGCCCGCGCGTGATGGCGCGGGTCGTCGCGGGCTTGGCATCCGGGAGTTTGGCTTCGTTGGGGGTGATCAAAACCGTCTGAGCGCTTGCCAACAAAGGCAGCATCAGACAAGCCAAGGTGGCACGGTGTGCGAAGGTAAGGCGCATCGAGGTACTCCAGTTGTTGTAATTCCTATAACGATCATCATACGTGAGCGGTTGACCCTACGGTTTATCGCTGGTTTTCTCCGACTAAAGCATAGGGTGCCCAAAAAGCAGGATGGGCGTAGGCGGGTTCGGCCATGACCGAGAGCATGGCTGCACGAAGGCTCTCCGACTTGCTCGCATCCGGATGACTTTTGTAGTGCGCCAGCGTGCGCGAAGTGAGTTCTTTAGCACTTTCAGACTCAACAGCCCAGTGCGTCACCAGCAAGCTGCGCCCACCCGCATAGAAGAAGCCGCGCGCCAAACCGCTCAAACTCGTCTCGCCTCGGCCATCGCCCGCCGCGGTGTTGCAGGCGCTCAGAATCACCCAGTCGGCATTGAGTTTGAGGCTCAGCACATCCTCCAAGGTGAGCAAGGGGGCTAGCCCGTTGCGCGACTCCTCGCCGGTGGCGGACAACGCCAATGCCGGTTGCTCCAGCAGGGGCAAGTCGCCGGCGACCAAGCCATGCGTGGCAAAGGCAATGACCGCTTTGCGCGCCAAGAGGCCCGAGCGGTTGGTCTGCAAGACATGGCTGCGTGTGGCGGCCGCGCCCAGAATCAAATCGCGTTGCGGGTCCGCACCCAGGGTGCGCGCCAGGCTCAGCAATTCATCCCGTGTCTCCGGCAGTGGGGGAATTTGGTGATAGAGGGCCGCGCTGTCGGGAACGTTGGATTCCAAATCGGCCAGCGCCTGCCCGGAACTTAAATTTCGATTGGCGGGGCCAGTGGGCTTGGCGGAGGCTTTAGGGTCGAAAACCGGATCGCCCCAGGCGATCAGGGCTTCCGTGGGCCGTTGCTGACGCTTGAGTTGACGCAACTGCAACCAAGCGCCCACGCTGGGAATTTGGCTCAGGCTCGCTTGTTGCAACAACCACCGGGGAGCGGCGGGCCCCGGGGCGCTGGTTTGGAGCACAGCGAGGGGCAATTGCGCCATGGCACCCGATGCCGCCACCAGCCACTGGGCACGATCGGCCATGAAGGGAGCCAAAGGTTCGAGCAATTGACGGTAGAGCGCATGCGCCGTTGCGCCATCGAAGGGCAGGGGTTTGGCCTGGGTGCTCAGGCTCTCGAACGAGCGGCGCAAGGTGTTGACCATGCGCTGCAGCGTGGCTTGATCCACGTTGGCACGGTGAAAACGCGCCACGGGCTGGCGGTTCTCTTGCTTGATCGCCCACACGTTCACGCCCCGCGCGTCTGGCATGAGGACCACCAATAACTCGTTGGCGCCAAGGCCCGCGCCAATTTCAGTCAGGCTCGGCGGCATCGGCCGCACCAGTTTTTCATAGCCCGGGAAACCTTGGCGAATCTTGCCTTGCAACTCCTGGCGCTGCAATTCCAGCTCGGCAATGCGACGGCGCATTTGATCGGCCACCCCGGGGAGGGGCGATTGCGCCGCGCCCGCCTCGCCACCCAGGTAGTCGCGCAGGCCGCGAATCTCCTGGCGCATGTCCTGCTCCTTGCGCACGAGTTCTGCCAATCCCGGCGTATCCGCCGCGGCCCTCACCGCGGCATCCGAGAGGGCCTCTTGCGTCGCGCTGCCACGCAGCCAATCCGCCAGACCGACCGCCTCCAACACCGCGGGCCCGCCTTGCTGGGCCAACGCCTCAATGTAGGTGGAGAGGATCAAGCGGCGCACCTCCGCGCGAATGCCATAGGCTTCGAGGTAGTCCGCGTTGCGTGGGTGAATGAGGCCTTGCACCGATTCGCCTAATAAAGCCAGCGCCTTGGCTTTGGCATCGGCTTGGCCCGACTGCCAAAGCGCCACGCCTAACAACCCCTGGGATTGGGCGACAAAGAAGTGGCCTTCACCAAAGGTCTTTCGGTTGGCTTGAACCACGAGTTCAAATTGCTCCGCGGCCTCGGCGTGGCGGCCATTACCTAAGTAGATGTACCCGCGATCAAATCGGAACCGGGTGCGATTGGAGAGGTTTTTCTGCTCCGCCATGCGCGCATCCATCCGCTGGAATTCCCCCAGCGCATCGGCCCACTTGCCTTGCGCGGCGAGGGCCAGGGCCAAATCGCGCTTGCGCTCGGCGAGACGAAAACTCACGCGCTCCTGCAATTGGTCTTCTAAAACGGCGATGGATTTGCGCGCCAACAGTTCTGACTGGCGGTACTCCCCCTGCGCAAAACGCAAGTTGGCGCCCGTGATGTACACCCCCGAGTGGTACGCAGCAGGCAAAGATTCCTCCTTGGCCAAGCGGATGTAGTCACGCAAGGCCTGCTCCGCCAACGCCAATCGTCCCGCCGCGCGCAAGGATTGGGTGCGACGGGCCAGGGCGTTGCCCAGGTCGCCCAGCAGCACCAGACGGACCAGGGGCGAGTCTCGTCCTACCCAAGTCTCCAGCGCTTTGCGCGCGTAGAGCTCCGATTCCTGCGCCGCGGCGATGGCATCGTTCCAGCGCCCCTCGCGCTGGGCAATGATGGAGCTCACATGGCGCTCAAAGCGCAGGGCGCGCCAAAGCGCGCGTTGTCCTGCCGGCGGGGGATTGCGGGATTGCTCACTCGCCACCTCATCCCGGACCACTTTGAGCCAGGCCTGGGCCGCGGCATGGCGCCAACGTTGGGATTCATCGTTGGCCAGATGGGCCGCATAAAAGGGTTTGTTGGCCCGCCCAGCAAGTTCACGCGCTTTGAGGTGCATGGCGATGGCCTCGTCAAACTCGCCACGACCCGCCAAATTGAGTGCCAGATCGCTGTAGAGGCCGGGCGAGGGCAAGACTTCCAAGGCTTCCCGCAAGACCGACTCTTCCGCTTGCGCGGCCCCCAGCTGTTTGGCCGCATGGCGCTTGGCCAAGATTTGTTGCTCTAAGGTGGTTTTGAGGGCGTCCTTGGCCAAGGGCTCCGCCAGAATTTGGCGCAACTCAAGGGCTTTTTGCGCGCTCACGCCGCGAAAGGCGTCTTCCGGGTCCTCCCCCTCGGCTTGCGCCCAAACGCCCCCCGCGCTCAGGAGCGCGGCAAGGGCCAAGAGCCAACCTGCGGCATTGCTTGCCAAAATCCGTACTGCTGGTGTCATGTTTCGAGCTTAACCGCTTCGCGCCCAGCGGGCTAAGGCCTGCATACAATCCCGAGCATGCAAGTCGCCTCTAGCATCTTCAAAGCCTACGACATTCGGGGCACCGTTCCCCGCACCCTCACGCCCGCCTTCGCGCACGGGCTCGGACGGGCCTTTGGTAGCCATGCGCTGGCTCAGGGGGAGCGCACCGTGGCGGTGGGGCGAGACGGCCGCTTGAGCGGGCCGGAGTTGGCCGAGGCCCTGATTCAGGGCTTGGTGGAGACTGGCGTGACGGTGCTCGACATCGGCTTGGCCACCACGCCCATGCTCTACTACGCGGCCCACACCCTCTGCCGCAGTGGCATTCAAGTCACAGGCAGCCATAACCCGCGCGATGACAACGGCTTCAAGATGGTCGTGGCCGGACGCGCCATTTACGGCGAAGAAATCCAATCCTTGCGCGAGCGCATGGCGCAAGACCACTACACCCTCGCGCCCGGCGGGCTCTGCCGCCGTGTCTCCATCCTCCCAGATTACCAAGCGCGCATCGTGGGGGATATTCGGCTGCAGCGGCCCCTGCGCATCGTGGTCGATTCTGGCAATGGCGTGGCCGGTGCGAGCGCCCCGGACATTCTGCGCGCCATTGGGTGCGAGGTGACTGAACTCTTTAGCGAAGTCGACGGCCGCTTCCCCAATCACCACCCCGACCCCAGCAAGCCCGAGAACTTGCGCGACCTCATCGCGGCCATGAAGGCCACGGGCGCCGAGCTCGGTTTGGCTTTCGACGGCGACGGCGATCGCTTGGGCATCGTCACCCCAAGCGGCGAAACCATTTACCCCGATCGCCAAATGATGCTCTTCGCCCAAGATGTGCTCAGCCGCGTTCCCGGTGGCGCCATCATCTTCGACGTGAAGTGCTCGCAACGCCTCGCCCCCGCCATCCGCGCGGCCGGTGGCGAGCCCGTCATGCACAAAACGGGCCACTCCCTGATCAAAGCCCGCATGAAGGAGCTCGACGCCCCGCTCGGGGGCGAGATGAGTGGCCACATCTTTTTCAAAGAGCGCTGGTTTGGTTTTGATGACGGCACCTACGCCGGTTGTCGTCTCCTCGAAATCCTGAGTCGCCACCCCAATGCTGCCGCCGTTTTAGAAGCCCTGCCCACGAGCCATTCCACCCCTGAGCTCAATGTGCCCTGCGAGGAAGGCGAGCCCCACCGCGTGAGCGCCGCGTTGCAAGCCCTGGTGCAAACCCAGGCCTTGCCGGCTGCGGAGCAACAGCCGCAAGTCTCGACCATCGATGGACTGCGCATCGATTGGGCCGATGGCTTTGGCCTCGTGCGCGCCTCCAACACCACCCCCGTGCTGGTCCTGCGCTTTGAAGGGCAAACCCCGCAGGCCTTGCAGCGCATCCAAGCCGATATGCTGGCCCTCTTGCGCCAGGTCAAGCCCGACGCCCAATGCCAAGAGGCGGCGCATTGAAGGTACTCATCGTCAAGCTCTCCTCTCTGGGTGACATCATCCAGACCTTGCCCGTGGTGCATGATTTGCATGCCCACCTCCCGGGCGTCGAAGTGGATTGGGTGGTCGAGGAGGCCTTTGCCGATTTGCTCACCCAAGTCCCCGGCATTCGCACCGTCTTGCCCTGTGCGCAACGTCGCTGGCGCAAGTCTTGGTGGCGGGCCGAGACCCGACACGCCTGGCGCGCGTTTGTGGCGCAGCTGCGCTCGCAAGCCTACGACCTCGTGCTCGACGCGCAAGGCTTGGTCAAATCGGCCTGGGTCGCCCGCCAGGCCCGGCTCTTGCCCGGGGGCTTCAGCGCCACCTTTGGCAACGCCAGCGCCCTGTGCAGTTATGAGCGCCCCGTGCGCTGGTTGCTCGACCGCCCCATTCCCATGGAGTGGCAAATCCATGCGGTTGACCGCACCCGCTTGCTCGCCGCCCGCGCCTTGGGCTACAACCCCAACTTAGACCAGCCCCGTTACCCATTCAAAGCCCTCGCGCCCCACCAGCGCCACGGCGTGTTCATCGGACACGGCACCACCCGCGCCGACAACGAATGGCCGGACGCGGCTTGGATCGATTTCGCGCAGCGTGTCATCGCCTCTGGCGAAACCGTCCTATTGCCCCAAGCCGGCGCGCGTGAGCAAGCCCGGGTCGCTGCCTGGGCCGCGCAGCTCGGCGCGCAGGCCCAGATCCTGCCCCCCATGTCCCTCGCGCAATTGCTCCCCGTCCTGCAAAGCGCGCGAGGAGCGGTGAGTGTGGATTCCGGCTTGGGCCATCTGGCCGTGGCGCTGGGTTTACCGGTGGTGCAAATCTTTAGCCAACCCCGCATCGCGCGCGCCGGCCCCAAGGGGGTCGCCCACCAGTGCGCCGTCGGCGGCGATCACGCGCCCGATGTCGAGACCGTCTGGCAAGCTTGGTGCCAAATGCGGGCCGCCGAGGAGGGCGCTTGACCGCGAGCCTCTACAACCTCTTGGTCTGGGCCTTGCAACCTTGGGTGCGCCTGCGCCTGCGCCGCCGCGCGCGCACCGAACCTTTGTACGGCCTGGCCATCGAGGCGCGCTTTGGTCAGCATGACCCTGCCACGGCAACACCACCGGGGCAGCCCGTGTTTTGGTTGCATGCGGTCTCGCTGGGCGAAACCCGCGCGGCGGCCGTGCTCTTGCAAGCCCTGCGTCCCCTCCTGCCGGGCTGGCGCATGGTGCTCACACACGGCACGGCCACGGGGCGGGCCCAGGGCCAAAGCCTGCTCCAAGCGGGCGACGTGCAGACTTGGCAGCCCTGGGATACGACCGCCGCGGTTGAATCCTTTGTGCGCCACTACCGTCCCCAAGCCCTGATCCTTCTCGAAACCGAGGTGTGGCCGAATTTGGTCGGCTGCACCCGCGCAGCGGGCGTGCCGGTGTTTTTGGTCAACGCGCGCCTGAGCGAGAAAAGCCTGCGCCAAGCGCAGCGCCTCAAAGCCCTCTCGCGGCGCAGCTTTGCGGCCTTGAACCATGTGTGGGCCCAAACCGAACGCGACGCCGAGCGCTTGCAAAGCCTAGGCGTGTCCTCACTGGAGGTGTGCGGCAACCTCAAGTTCGACGCACGTCCCGATGCCCAACTCCTCGCCCTGGGGCAACGCTGGCGTGCGCGCGGTGCGCGCCCCGTGGTGCTGTTGGCGAGCTCGCGCGAGGGCGAGGAACACGAGTGGCTCAGCCAATTGAACGCCTTGGCCGCCGAGCTGCCCGACGTGCAGTGGTTGGTCGTGCCTCGCCACCCCCAACGCTTTGACGCCGTGGCCGACCTCATCCTGCAAGCCGGTTTCGCGCTGCAGCGTCGAAGTCAGTGGGGCGCCGAAGGCCCGCCCCATGAGGATTCAGCCCCCCGCCCCCTTTGGTTGGGCGACAGTCTGGGCGAGATGAGCCTCTACTACGGCTTGGCTGACATCGCGCTCTTGGGCGGCAGCTTTGCGCCCCTGGGGGGGCAAAACCTGATCGAGGCCCTGGCGTGCAATTGCCCCGTGGTGATGGGGCCCCACACGTTCAATTTTGCGGAAGCGGCCGAGCAAGCGCGCGTGGCTGGCGCCGCGCTGCGTGTGGCCGATTTGCAAGCCGCGGTACGCACGGCCTGTGCGCGTGTGACCGAGCCCGAGGCGCATGCAGCGCTCATTGCGCCCTGCGCGCGCTTTGTTCAAGCCCATCAGGGCGCGGCCCAGCGCATGGCCACCGGCTTGGTGGCCCGCTTGCAGGCTCAGGGCGCGAGCAACTGATTGATCGGCTCGAGGTCTTGCGGGGTTAAGGTGCCCGCGGCCTGACGCAGTTTCAGGCTTGCCATGAGTGCGTCGTGACGGGCTTTGGTCAGGTCACGCTTGGTCTGGAAGAACTGGAATTGGGCGTTGAGCACATCGATGTTGATGTTCACCCCGACGGAGTAACCCAGTTTGTTCGCATCGAGCGAGCTTTGGCTAGACACCTCGGCCGCCTCCAGCGCTTTCACCTGGCTCAAGCCCGCAACGAAGCCCAGGTAGGCCGTGCGGGTGGCTTGGGCCGCGTTGCGCCGCGCGCCCAACAAATCGGCTTGGGCTTTCTCGGCCAAGGACTGCGCCTCTTGAATTTTGTATTGGGTGCTGAAACCCGCAAACAGTGGCAAGCTCGCCACCACTTGGGCGGTGGGAATGGTGGCGTAGTTGGTCAGAGGACTCACCAGCGTTCCACCAATGTTGCGCACCTGGCTGTAATTGAATTGCAAATCCACCGTGGGTTTGTGACCTGCGACTTGTTTGTCCACTTCCAGTTGGGCCACTTCACGCGCGAGTTCGGCTTGTTTCACGCCGGGGTTGAGCGATTCGGCTTGACTCACCCACTCGTTGAGGTCTTCCTTGGGCGCCGCGATCAGCCGTCCCGTCGTGGCCAAGCGCTTGGGCGCCGCCTGCGTGAGGCCACTCACCAAATCCAGCGCCAAGCGCTTGACGCGCAAATCGTTCTCGGCGGCAATCTCTTGCGCCACGGTCAGGTCATAGCGCGCCTGGGCATCCCGCACCCCCGTGATGGGCGAAGCCCCCACCTCAAAGTTGCGTTTGGCCGCAGCCAGTTGCTCGCCCACGGCGGTTTTTTGGGCCCGCAAGGCGGCCAGTGCGTCCTCGCTGGTGAGCACATCGAAATACGCTTGGCTCACGCGGACCAGCAAGTCCTGCTCGGCCGCCTCAAACTGAGCGGCGGCCAACAACAGCTGGCGCCCCCCTTGGCGGTAGGTGGCCCACGCGGCGGGACGGTAGAGGGGCTGCGCCATCGTGACCGCACCGGATTCGGTTTGATAGTGGCGTGAGTTGGTGGTCTCGGGGTTGAAGGTGCGCACCGAGGCTTCGGAGCGACCATAGCTGTAGTTGAGCGCGATATTGGGCAGAATCCCGCCCAGCGCCTGATTGGCTTTGGCGAGCGTGGCTTCAAACTGGGCCTTGGCCGCCATGAAGCCCGCATCGTGCTGCCGTGCCGCCTCGTGAATCTGCACCAGGCTCTGGGCCTGGACTTGGGGGACGCAAGCCAGGCTCGCAGCCAGGGCCAAACCAAAGGGGCGCAAACGAGGAATCAGGGCTGACTTCATGGTGGGGTTCCGATCCAATCGGGTTTAGTAAACAGGAATCGAGGGGTCGCACTGCGCCGACCAGGCATGAATGCCCCCGGCGATATTGGCCATTGGCGCAAAACCCTGCTCACTCAAAAAGTGCGCGGCTTGCTGACTGCGCCCGCCGTGGTGGCAAAGGCAGGCAATGCTCGCGTCTTTGGGTACATCGGCCAAGCGTGCGGGCAGCGTGTGCAGGGGGATGTGCAACAAGGTGAACCCCTCGGCTTTCACGCTGGCGGTTTGCAACTCCCAGGCCTCGCGCACATCAATCACCACCACGGGGGCAGATTGCTGGGCCATCCAATCGCGAAAGTGTGCGGGCGTGACTTGGTGAATCATGGTGGAAGTCCTTAGAACTGAAAACGCGAGGCTTGGGCAAAGCCTTGCAGCGGGGGCAATACGGCCTCCCACAGCGATTGGCTCGACCACTGGTCTTGACCCGTACGCTCAAAACGCACCGCGCTCATGGTGATCTCGCTGCCCACAATGGCCATCAAGCGTCCGCCCACTTTTAATTGATCGAGCAGGACTTGCGGCACCTCTTGCACCGAGCCGCCCAAGACGATGGCGTCAAACGGGCCATCGCCCGCGGCACCGGCGTGCCCGTCGGCCACACGCACCTGGGCGTTGTGCACACCGGCAGCGGACAAGTTGGCGCGGGCGGTCTGGGCCAAGGCCTCCACCACTTCGAGGCTCAGCACTTCCTGCGCACGCGCGGCCAGCAAGGCGGTCAAGTAGCCGCTACCCGTGCCAATTTCGAGCACTTTTTCATTGCCTTTGAGGTTTAAGTCGTGCATCAAGCGTGCGTCAATGCGCGGCGGGCCCATGGTTTGGCCGTGGCCCAGGGGGATTTCCATGTCGTTGTAGGCGAGGGACCGATAGGCGCTGGGGGTGAACTGCTCGCGCGCCAGGGTCGACAACACATGCAGGACTTGGGGATCGAGCACCATCCAGGGGCGGATTTGCTGCTCCACCATGTTGAAACGGGCTTTTTCGAGGTTCATACGCTGGGCTCCGGGGAACATCTAAATGAGGCAATTTTAACGGTCACGGCTTGCAGAGCCTGACGCGGCATCTGCCCCCCAGCGGCGCCGGATCCACTGGGCAAAGTCGTCCATGTAGCAGTACACCACCGGCACCACGACGAGGGTGAGCAAGGAGGAGGTGATCACCCCACCAATCACCGCTTGACCCATGGGGGCGCGCTGCTCAGACCCCTCGGTCAGGGCAAAGGCGAGCGGCACCATGCCAAAAACCATGGCCAGGGTGGTCATGAGAATGGGGCGCAAGCGCACTTCGGCGGCTTTCAAAAGCGCCGCTTCGCGGGGCAGGCCGGGCAAGAGCTCCCCTTGGGGGCCGGGGTGTGGGGCACGAGTGCGAATCGTGAAGTCCACCAACAAAATGGCGTTCTTGGTCACCAAGCCCATGAGCATCACCACCCCAATGATTGAGAACATCGAGAGCGTGGAGCCAAACAGCAGCAGCGCCAGCACCACCCCAATGAGCGTGAGCGGCAAAGACGTCATGAGCGCGAGCGGCTGCAAAAAGCTGTGGAATTGGCTCGCCAGAATCATGTAAATGAAGATCACCGCCAGCGCCAGCGCCGAGAGCGCGTAGGCAAACGATTCCTGCATGTTCTTGGTCGAACCACTGAACTGGTAGCGGTAGCCTGGGGGCAGATTTAAGTCGTCCAAAACCTTGCGAATGTCAGCGGAAATCTCCCCCGCCGAGCGCACAAAGGTGTTGCCGTTCAAAGCCACCTCACGCATCATGTCGCGACGGTTGATTTGGTTCGGCCCCGTGCCTTCCACCACTTGGGCGAATTGGTTGAGGCGCACCACGCGGGGCGTGCCATTGGCCTCCGTGCCCACGGTAAAGGGCAAGCGCTCCAAATCGCCCACCTGGTTGCGCGATTGCGGCGCCAAGCGCACATTGACGTCATAGGTCTGGTCGTTGCTCGCGCGCCAGTTCGTCACCGTCACCCCCGCCACCAGCGTGCGCAGTTGCGAGGCAATGGCCCCCACCGACAAACCGTATTCATTTGCGGCCTCCCGCTGCACTTGCACGTCGAGGGTGGGTTTGTTGGGCTTGATGCTGGAATCCACATCCACCAGGCCCGGAATCTCGCGCAAGCGCGTCACCACTTGCTGGCTCAAGCGCTCGAGTTCGGCCAAATCGGGGCCCAGGAGCGAGAACTCGATTTGCTTTTGATTGCCCACCGGATCGAGCAAGCCCACGTGCGTGACCGTGATGCCCGGCACCTGCCGCAGCCGATCGCGCAGCAAGGCCGAGACCTGATCGACATTGCGTTTGCGTAAATTTCGGTCAATCAAGCGCACGTAGATGCTGGCGTAAATCTTGCCGTTGGCGTTGCCCGTGTTGATCGTGGCGAGGCTGTAACGCACTTCGGGAATTTCGCGCAGTATTTCTTCCACTTGCTTGGCCTTGGATTCCGTCACCTCCAGTGAAGAGCCCACCGGCGTGTAGAAATTGACCACCGTTTCCGAATAATCCGCCTTGGGCACGAACTCCGTACCCAAAAGCGGCACCATCACCACGCTCAACACAAACACGCCACCGGCAATGCCCAGCGTCGATTTGCGATGGCCCAGTGACCACTTCAAAATGCGCTGATAGGCGGCGGTGATGCGGTCGGTCTGCCGCTCAAACCAGGTGGTGACCCGTCCAATCGTGCGGTCATACCAAGACGATCCCCCATGTTGCCCATGCGCATGAATCGCAGGGTCGTGCCAGACCGAGGAGAGCATGGGGTCGAGCGTGAAGCTCACGAACATCGAGATCAGCACCGCCACCACGATCGTGAGTCCAAATTCGTGGAAGAACTTGCCAATGATCCCGCCCATGAAGCCGATCGGCAAGAACACCGCCACGATCGAGAGGGTGGTCGCGAGCACGGCAAGACCAATCTCTTGCGTGCCCTCCATGGCGGCGGTGTACGCCGGTTTGCCCATTTGCACGTGCCGCACAATGTTCTCGCGCACCACAATCGCATCGTCAATCAGCAAGCCCACGCACAGCGAAAGCGCCATGAGCGTGACCATGTTGATACTAAACCCCAGCGCATACATGAAGAGGTAGGTGCCAATGATCGAGATGGGCAGCGTCAAGCCCGTGATGATGGTCGAGCGCCAAGAGTTGAGGAACAGAAACACAATCAGAATCGTGAGCAAACCGCCTTCGATGAGGGTGCGGCGCACGTTCTCCACCCCCACCCGAATCGGGCGTGAGGTGTCTTGCACCTGCTCCAAGCGCACGCCACGCGGGACTTCCTTGCGCAACTGCTCCACGGCGCGGTTGAGGCCGTCAATCACGTCCAGCGTGTTTTCATCCTGCGCCTTTTGCACCGTTAAGAGCAAGGTGCGCTGGCCGTTGTAGAGCGCGAGGTTTTCCACTTCTTGCGCGCCGTCCTGGACACGGGCCACTTGGCCAAGCCGGATGGGCGTGTTGCCCCGGCGCGCCACAATGATCTGGCTGAAATCCTCGGGCCGCTCCACCCGGGCATTGATCTGAATCACCCGCTCTTGCTGGAGGTTGCGCACCGTGCCCACCGGCAGGTCTTGCGTTTCGGTGCGCACCGCATTGGCCACTTGGTCCGCGCTCACCCCGAGCGACTCCATCGCCTGCGGGTTGAGGTAGATGTTGATCTCACGCTTGGTGCCGCCCACCAAGTTCACCACCCCCACGCCGCGCACGTTCTCCAAACGCTTCTTGAGCATTTGGTCGGCCCAGTTGGTCAGCTCCACCGCCGACCACGTGTCCGATTCGGGCAGCACCGCGAGCGACCAAATCGCGCGGCTCGACGGGTCAAAGCGCACCACGCGGGGCTCCTTGACTTCGGCGCGCAGGCTTGGCCGCACCGAGGCCACTTTCTCGCGAATGTCGTCTGCCCCTTTGCGACCATCGACATGCAAGCCAAACTCCACCACCACCACCGAATTGCCTTCGTAGCTGCGGGAGGTCAGGGCGTTGATGCCGGCCACCGAATTGACCGCCTCTTCAATTTTCTTGCTCACCTCGCTCTCGACCACTTCGGGCGAAGCCCCCGGGTACTCGGTGATCACCACCACCACGGGCAAGTCAATATTGGGGAATTGGTCGGTCTTGAGCCGTTGGTACGAGAACAAGCCCAGCACCACGAAGGCCAACATGACCATCGTGGCCATGACCGGGTTTTGCAAGCTGACGCGGGTGAACCACATGGCCGTCTCAACGTGCGGCCGAAGCCGCAGAGGCGGAGCCCGCGGCCCCTGCTGCCGCAGGCGTCACCGCCCGCACCCGCAAACCTTCGCGCAGGCCACCCACTTCGCCGCGCAGAATTTGCTGACCCGCTGAAACCCCTTGCACCGCCACCCAGGCTTCATCCGATTCACTCCCTGCCAACCGGCCGCGTGGGCCCAATTGCACCGGCGCATAAGCCACGCGCCAGGGGTCTTGGTTTTCCTGTACCCATTGCACATAGGGCTGGGGCCGGTCGGTGCGCACGGCCGTCAGCGGCACGGCAAGGGTTTGCAAGCGGCGCAACTCCAGCGAACCTTCCACAAACAAGCCATGGCGCAAGCCCTCCTGGGCAGGCAATTCCAGAAACGCGAGCACGCTGCGTGTGGCCGCCTGCGCGCTCGGGCTCACGCGCTTGACGCGCGCTTGAATGGCTTGGGCACGCCCCTCCACGCGCAGCGTGGCCTGTTGGCCCACGCGCACGTCCACGGAATCGGCCGCGCTCAGCGCCACTTCCACCTCCAGCTTGCCCGGGTCGACCAACTCCAGAATCTTGGCGTCGAGCGCCACCCGCTCGCCCACTTGAGCCAGACGGCTCGCGACCACGCCCGCAAATGGCGCGCGCAACAAGCTGTCGTCCAAAGCCTTGCGCGCCACGGCGGCACCGGCTTGGGCCGCTTGGTAGCTCGCCTGGGCCCCGCGCAGCGACGCGAGCGAGTTCTCCAGTGCCACCTTGGCAATAAAGCCCTGTGCCACCAACGCTTGGTTGGTGTCGAACTGACGCTGGGCAATCTCGAGTTGCGATTTGGCCGATTCCGCCTGCTCCCGCGCCTGTTGCCAGCGGCTTTCAAATTCCACCGGGTCTACGCGCACGAGCGGCTGACCCATGGCCACCGCATCGCCCTCACGCACCAAAATCTCTTTGATCTCGCCCGCCACCTTGGCCTTGATGGCCGCGAAGTTGACCGCCTTGATCGTTCCCGTGATCGGCAGGGTTTGCAACAGCGCCACTTCGCGCGCGCGCCACACATCCGCCTCACGTACATCAATGTGGGCTTCAGCCGTTTGCGTCAATTGCGCCGCCGCTTGGCGCTTGGCCGCCAGGGCGCGCCACAGCCCTCCAGCCAGGGCGAGTGCCACCACCAAAATCAAAACCCAACGCGTGCGTATCTTCATCATCAGCTTGCCTTGCTCGTCATGCCATGCAGCAGCAAGTCCACCTGCAGCTGCAAAAACTCTTCAGGATCCTTCATTTGCGCGCTGGGCGCGCAAGCCCCCACCGAATGTTTCCACATCATGAGGAAGATCATCGGTGCGATGAGGGTGTAAACCGCTTGCGAAACATCCATGGGGCGGAACTCCCCACTGGCAACACCCCGCGCCAAGACGCGGCAGAGCAACTCCCGGCCCGGTGCGATCACCTCGCGTTGATAGTAGTCTGCAATTTCCGGGAAATTTTGCGCTTCGCTCATCACCAGTTTGACAATGCCGCTCGCCGGTGTGGCCCCCACTTGGGTCCACCAGGATTGCACGCAGTGGCGCAGCAAATCACTGCTGCTGCCTTGGAACTGTTGCATTTCATCACTCCAGAGGGGGAAGAGCTTGCCGATGTTCTCCTGAATCACGGCCTTGAAGAGGTCTTCCTTGCTCGGGAAATAGAGGAAAAGCGTACCCTTAGAGACCCCCGCGCGCTGTGCCACCTCCTCAGATCGGGTGGCGGCAAAGCCTTTTTCCACAAACAAAGTGAGCGCGGCTTGGAGCAATTCGCCCGGACGCGCCTCCTTGCGCCGCTCTCGACGGGCAGGGGTTTCGTTGGGGGAGGAGAGGGAAGACATGGGTTAATGACCGGTTGGTTAGTAATATACCCGATTTGTAAAACGCCACAGTGGAAGGGCCCATAGAGTGGCCCCCTTTTTGTAGGTAGTTTTCACCGATTTTTAACACACCAACACGCGTCTGGCGTGGCGGCGGCCTAGGCGCCATTTCCAGGGGTTTCTTGCCAATTTGACTGACAACAAAGAAGTGCTGGAAAAGAACGAATTCACTAAAATTTATCGACCACGCAACTCGGTAGTATTTATGCGCTTGACCAAATGGACCGACTACACCCTGCGGGTGCTGATGCACTGTGCGGCCACCCAAAAGCGGCCCACGCCATTGACCATCAATGAGATCGCCCAGCGCCACGACATCTCGCGCAGCCATCTCATGAAGATCGTCATGCACTTGGTCGCCATCGGCTGGGTCGAATCCACCCGCGGGCGAGGCGGCGGCATTCGCCTGGTCATCCAACCCCAAACACTCACCGTCGGCGAAGTGCTGCGCCAAACCGAAACCGACTTCGACATGGTCGAGTGCTTTGACGAAGCCGCCAACACCTGCAAACTCAACGGCCGCTGTCACCTCAAAAACGTCTTGCAAGACGCCACCCGCCGCTACCTCGAAGTGCTCGACGCCGTCACCTTGGCCGACCTCCTGCCCAACGTCAACGCCCCTCGCGAAATCTCCCTCAGCCAACTGCTGGGTTAATCACCAAGGACCACCATGAGCCAGAACCTCCAAACCATCACCCTCGGCGGCGGCTGCTTCTGGTGCTTAGAAGCCGTCTTCGTGCAAGTGCGCGGGGTGACCGATGTCGAATCGGGCTATGCCAATGGGCATGTGCAAAACCCCACCTATGAGCAGGTTTGCACCGGTCGCACCGGCCATGTGGAAGTGGTGCGCTTGACGTTCGACCCCAGCGTCATTGGCCTGGCCGATTTGCTCCAAATCTTCTTTGCCATTCACGACCCCACAACCCCCAACCGTCAAGGCAACGATGTGGGCCCGCAGTACCGCAGCGGCATTTACTACACCGATCCCGCCCATGCCGAGATCGCCCGCACCGTCATGCGCGAGGTGCAGGCCAACTGGCGCGCCCCGCTCGTGACCGAGCTCGAACCCCTAGGCCTCTACAGCGCGGCCGAGCCCGAGCACCAGGATTACTTTGAGAACCATCCCCACCAAGGCTACTGCGCCTTTGTGGTCGCCCCCAAAGTTCAAAAGTTCCAGCAACTCTTCGCGCAGTGGCGCCGCCCCGACGCTTGATCAGGGGGCGAGGCGCTGGAGAAGCTTTGATCTCAGCATAAGGGCTGACTGGTTAGCATCAAATGTCATTCAAATGGCGTGTGATAAGCGTTCGCGGCGTGTTTGAAACGTGGTTTAATCATGGTTAAATCGTGTGAAAAGCATGTAAAAATGAGCTCCCTTCCTCCTGCCTCGACGTCTTCCCCAAGCGAATTTGGACTCTTTGACAGCGTCCCAACCGATTATTTGTCGTTTGGGCACGGCCGGTCCTTTGATGCAAAGAAGGCGGCTCAGTTTTTGACATTGAAGAAAGCGGATGTGGGACGTATCGCTTCCGTCTCGCAGTCGTCTGTGCGATACGATGAACACATACCGGAGTCGGTTCGGCTTCGTCTTGAGGAAATCGCCATGACGATCAATTGGGTTGCCAAACAATTCGATGGGGATGCAGAGAAGACCGTGGCTTGGTTTCATGCCCGCAATCCTCTGCTTGGAGATGTTTCGCCCCGTGACATGATTCGATTAGGACGCTTTGAGCGCCTTCGCAAATTCATTATTCAAGCGATGGTGAGCCAGACCCGGGTTTAACTTGCTGTGAATCATCGTCGTGGCAGAAAGGCGCCGCCTGCACGTAATGGGGCTGGGCCATCTCCTGCGCCGAAGGGAATTCTTGAGCTTGATCGCTTTTCTCAAACGTTGATTGAACGCTGGAGCGAACTGTCGGCTGATCTGGATGAGCTTAATGATGTGCTCTACTTTCATCTGGAGACCCAACGACGCCGACTTCGATCTCGCTTGCTCCAAGCGCTCGGCGCCACCCCGCCAAGACCCATCGACTTGGAGC
>JACCDX011307473.1_pt1 | contig 19993 bp, 16 predicted proteins | sample 7449681 | NCBI WGS metagenome assembly JACCDX01 (sample SAMN15323450, study PRJNA562643) | freshwater metagenome | isolation source: river surface water | place: USA:Blue River Watershed | collected 2017-08-18
TCATCAACAATTGAAGAAAGTATAATGAAGTATATAAACATAAGTGTTAATGGTCTTAATACACTTGTTATTGCCTTAACTACTAACTATAAATTAAATGATAGATTAACTACTTATAAGACTTTATATAGTAAATATCAAAAGTTATCACATAAAATTGAGGCTTCAATAAATAATTCAAGTGAGATAACAGATAGAATATTAGATGATATTATTACTGAATTTGATAATATTACAAATGATAATGAATATGGATATTTATCATCATATAAAAAAAAGATTGTTGAGAAATATGGAAAAAGTCACAAATTACCTAATAGCCTTCAATTAGATGGTGATTTAGTTATGATAAATTCAGTCTAGACTTAATTTCATTCAATTCTGTTTTTAAGTTATTTATCATTTCATATAATTCTTTTATTCCTTGGGTATTTATTGATGTTATTTGATTATAATCTAATGACATATAATTATCAACTTTTGTGCCATATATAAAAACTTTTCCTTCTGTTATTTTGGGTTCAAAATCTGTTTCAATTCTAAAATTATTATTATCAATAACTTCAATAATCTTAAAATCATTTCCTGATATATAACTTCCTTTATCTTTTATCTTTATGATATCATTTATTTTAAGTTCTATATTATTTGAATTTGTAAAAGTTATTAAGCCTTCATTATTAATGTCTCCTATTTCAAAGATATTAGGGATTGTATTTGATGTTGATGAAACTAATTCAGGGCATATCTCATTTATTTCTTGTGCTATAAATCCGTGAGTTGTTGTATTTGTTTCTATCATTTTATATTTCTTTGGTGAAATCTTATCAATTATATCTAATGCTTTAAAATCTTCAAAATCTTTTTTAATTCTTACATCACTATAACACATAAAACCTTTTGCTAAAACTCCATAATCACATTTAACTGAATATAAATGATATGCTCCACCAATATTTTTAATAGTTACTGTGCTATTATCACCTCCACCCCACATAAGAAAACCATATAAATCAACTTGTCTTACATATTCAGTGCCTGAATAATACCCTCCCCAAGATGCTGAATAATTAGTGCCTACATAACTGCTACCTGAAAAATTACCTGTTCCTGAAACAACAAGACTACCTGAATTATTTAAAGTCATTATATTTGCATCTGATGAGCTTCTCCATTCATAACCATCACCACTACCAAAAAAACTTCTACCATTATTAGCATAATAAATGCGGTTTTTTCCATCTGTTGAATTATGCCATTCACTAACATAAGGATTAAGGCGATATGCTAATGTTGCAGTAGCAGAATTCCCACTACAACTTGAAGCAGTAGTAGCAGTAGCAGAATTACCACTACAACTTAAAGCAGTAGTTGCAGTAGTTGCAGTAGTTGCAGTTGTAGCATTACCACTCAAACTACCTGAAAAAGAAGTTGCTGTAATTGTTCCATTTACATCTAATGCTGTTGATGGGACATTTCTATTAATTCCAACTCTTCCATCACTTCTAATAGTCATAACATTAACATCATCATAAGCATTATGAGATAAATCAATATCTAATCTTGTTCTTGAATTAGTGCCACTATTTTCAAATCTACAAATTTTAAATGTTGCTCTTGCTCCATATGCTTGTGCTGACGTTCCTTCTCGTGATAAATGTAGAATATGTCCGTTTTGAGGGTCATTTAAAGCTGTTGTAGAAGTCCGCGTTTTATGAAAGATAGAAACAGGGCAAGTAGTATGATTAAATCCATTATCATCTGCTATTTTGTCATTAAACCAAGTATATCTATTTGTTGAACCTCTAAAATAATTATGTGTATCTGCTATAACTAATCTATCTATACTTCCTGATGTTCTATCTCTTATACTTAAAAATCTTGATGTTGTTCCCATATAAATATCCCACCAATATGTGCTGTCTGTATCACTTGTAGGGGTTGTGCTTTTATAACGAAAATCAATAGAAGGGGCATTTGCTGTATTACATCTAAATAAACGCATACAAGCATCAGTTCCTATTAAATTCAGTTGTCTTGTCATTACAGAAGTAGGAATATTAGTATCAACTATATTTAAATTGACACCACTCATATAAACATCACCACCTACTATATTTAATTTTCCATTTGCTGTTGCTGTTCCAATAGATACATTCCCACTATTAAAATAAATATTTGCTCCACTTGAAACCCATTGAGAATTAATAATAGTAGGTTTGTTTATTATAGTTGTATTCCAATCACTTTGAAAATTAGTAGGTTTATTTATTATGGTACTATTCCAATCTGCCTGAAAATTAGTAGGTTTATTTATTATAGTTGTATTCCAATCACTTTGAAAATTAGTAGGTTTATTTATTAAAGTATTCCAATCTGCTTGGACTATGGTAGGTTTATTAATAAGGTTGTTATAATCAATTAATTTATTAGATGTTATGAATAATTCATTTGAACTATAATAGATAAGATTATTAGAAGTTATGTAAAGGTTATTAGATGTTTCAAATTTTAAATTATTTGAGCTTGTATATATTTCATTTGAAGTTTCAAGTTTAGTATAATAAAGACTTATATCAGGTTTGTTTATAATGGTGCTGTTCCAATCACTTTGAAAATTCGTAGGTTTATTTATGATGGTGCTGTTCCAATCAGCCTGAAAATTAGTAGGCTTATTAATAATGGTACTATTCCAATCTGTCTGAAAGTTAGTAGGTCTATTTAATAAGTTATTATAACTCATATATTGAGTATAATTAACAATACTATTCTTAGCAAATAGCTTCCATTCTGCAATCTCACAAGTTGATGTGCCTGAACCATCACCTGATATTCGTCTATTTATAACCATACAATAATAAGAATAAGCTGTTGTATTAGCTGAGAAATCGCTATTAGTATAAGTTCCTGTTGGATATGATGCCCCTACTATGGTTTGTAAAACAACCCAAGTTGTCCCATTATTACTTGCATAAATACGGAAGTTTTCAGGAGCTCCATAAGTGCTTTGTCTTACTATTGTATAATTTGCAAGAACAATAGCAACAGGCATTTGAATACATATAAACTCACCTAAGTAATCACTTATTAAATAATTAGTTGATGCATATAATCCGTGATTAGGGTCAGGATAAACATAATATCTACCTGTTGTTGAACGCCAAGAAACATTATCAACATAATTAAAAGCATTAATACCATAAACTAATGATGATTGAGATGATGAAAAATAAATGTTATACATTCCTGAACCATAAGTAATACCTGTATTATCTAACATTATACTTATCAAACTACAAGTTCTTGCATTTAATGATGTTGTAAATATACCACCTGCAGATGTATAAGCCTTTGATGGATATCTACTAAATGAAGTTTCACTAAATACATTATTAAAAAGATTATTATTACTAAATGAAATATTACTTGCATTTAATGAATTTATTGATAAATCACTTGTTGTTGTTAATAAATTTTGTTTATTATTTAATTGCGTTGTTGTTGCATAACTTGATAATGATGATATAGTTGCATATGTTGATGATGCTGATGTAGTTGTTAAATAACTTGACAATTGACTTATTGTTGCATATGTAAATGAAGCACCAACAACTGAAAGATACACACTACTGATATTAGTTCCATTAATATATAAATTTGTGCTATTAATACCTCCATTTACATCTAATTTATATGGGGATACTGGCGTTTTACCTACTCCAATATTACCTCCTGCATTTATTAAAAATCTTGTTTGTTCTGTTGTTCTATCTCTAATACAAAAAGAACCAGAAAGAGGGTCAATGAAAAAATCCCAATAATAAGTATAATCACTACCACTTGAAGGTATTCCTGATTTCCAAATTAACTCAACACCAGGTGCATTATTTCCATCATTACATCTAAAAACACGCATAACAGCTCCTTGACCTACTAAATTTATTTTTCTAACTAATGTTGAACTTACTATATTAGTATCAGCTACACTTAAACCTGTTGATTGTATAGCTCCATTACAAATAACTCTTTGAGTATTATCAATGGTTAATGCATCTGTTCCATTTGTGAAAATCTTGATAGTATTATCAGCAGAATTATAAATACCACAATTAGTTCTCATTTTTATATTTGGGTTAGTTGTTGTAGGATATGTAAATGTAGATGATGATATAGTGCCTGTTCCTTGTGTTGAAGTATCAGCAATAAAAATACTCATTTCTTATATTAAAGAATTATAATAAATCTTCAAAAATGGTATAAACTTTAATGTGAGATGTTCCTAATAAAAATTGGTCGGCACAGAATGTAATTCTATCTATTGAATTACGATATAAGAAATAAGGTTCATCAAAAGAACTTAAATCATTTGTATCAAATCCACCAATACTTGCGTGAATACTTAATGTATTATATGTTGTCATATCAATACTATAAGTTTTAGGTTGGAATTGATAATCAACTCTACCATTTCCAAAAAATATTCTAACCCTGAAATGTCTATGGCTAAATCCATCTAACGTTACTTTATTTGTATATAAATCTAAATCAATATCATAAGCGTTAAAAGTCTTACCAGCAAAACTAAAACTTCTATTTGTAGTAAAATAAATAGGTGCTTTTCTTGCTAATTTACCACTTGTATTTATATTATTTGAAACTATATCTATACTCTCACCAAATATTTGAACTCTTTTTAATGTGTTGATAACCATATCTTCTTTACTATTCAGTAATACGACCCCATCTCTATGAATTTTCAATCCAGAAAAATTTGGAGAATTTGAAACCATATTTATGATTAATACTTTTATTAAAGAAAGACCTAGGGGGTCACCAAAGCCTATTGATACAGCCATATCATTATATGCTGTTGTTGATGGTAATACATCTCTTATACGTAAATGATTACCAACTTCTAATAAAGTATCAGTATAATCATATGAAAGATTAAATGGAGGTTGGTAATCTCCTATTTTTAAACGATTTGCAAAAGCATTATCAACTCTTGTTGTATCTCCTGATAAAGCTAGTTTATTACCTGCTACTAAGTCTATATTACCATCACTTTTCATTTCAAAAATTGAACTTGAAGTACCTGAACCATTAAAAAACTTAATATTATCAATACTTGGATTTAAATAATTCTTTCTAATATAACAAAGACCATCGATTTCTAAAAGACTATCTTCATAAACAAAACTTAAAGTACCATATGAACCTAATCTTAAATGGTTAATATAACTTTTATCTATTCTTGTTGAATAACTTGATAAATAAATACTTGGTGCTTCTATTGTAAAATTATCAGGTGAAGAATATACTTTTCTATTATATAATGAATTTGATGTTCCAACTATATAGCCTGCTAAATTATTAGAAGTAGTGTCTATTATTCCATTTAAGGTATTTGAATTACCACCTATAAAACTTATAAGATTATTAGAAGTTGTATCTATTATTCCATATAAATCATTAGATGTTCCACTTATCAAACCTATTAGATTATTAGAAGATGTAAAGACTAAATTAGAAGCATAATTACTTGTAGGAACTAGATTAATATCTATTGTATTATCTGTTTTGGATAAAGGATAATTAAATGTTAAATTATCTTGTTTTGATGTTGGAAGATTAGCATAGGTGTCATTTAATTTAAATTCTCTTGTATTTCCTGATACTAATGAACTTTCTTTAAAATGAGTTGTATTATATTTAAGTTGGATATTATCCGCATCATCCCTATAAATAACACTAATACCATCTAATGAGCTTTTATTTACTTTATCATTTGCTAATAAGACAGTTGTTGCTGTCAATCCTGCTACTGAAGTTGATAATGCTATATCAGTTGCTTGTAATATTGATATTTGTTCGCTATGTGCTATTGTTAAAGTATCTAAAGCCCCTATTTGTCCTTGTAATGTTCCAAGAGTAGAATTTATTGATGATAATGAAGTATCGTGTGATATATCTTTTTGTTTTAAAGAATTTATTTCATCATTTATTTCTACAACTTCATTTGAAGTGTAAATATAATTAAAATTACTATTCTCTGTGATTAAATTAATAAGTCCTTCTTTGTCTATTAAATCACTTATACCTAAACCTGTTAGATTTTGAAAATTATAACAATCATTCATTCTTTAATTATTATGAATATTAAAAAAAGAAACTGTATATTTGTCTTTTAAGAGAATATTCCTTCATCTTTTAGTTTTTTGAATATTGTTTGTTTTACTCTGTCTTCATCTTTATTTATAAATGATTTATACTCATCTGCATCTACTAACTCTTTATAAATCCTGACAAATATTTTGTATTTATTATCGTCTTTAGTTTGTTTCTTAATTTTTTCAATAGCATCTTTTTTAAGTTTAAATGATGTAATAACTTTTATAATCATATCATTTTCTTTTTTTTGTGCTTTTTCTTCTATCTCTTTTACCATATTCCCACTGTTTGTTTTTGCTTGTTTTGCTAGTTCTTTTTCCTTTTCTTGTTTTATTCTATTTTGTATTAATTCTTCAGCGTCTTTTCTTGCTTTTTCTTCAGTGATTTTACCACTTAATATATCAAAAATTTTATTAATATTATAAAGTCCAGTTTCTTTTAATCTTCTAATTTCAATCATTTTAGCATCATCTATATATTCAGGGTCTTCACCTTCTATAAAATTTTCATTATATGTTTTTATTGCCTCTAAATCTCTTTCATTCAAAGTTTTTGGAAACAAAGTTATAGAGGGAGATAATCCAGGTGGTGGAGGTGGTGGAGGTGGTGGAGGTAATCCAGGTGGTGGAGGTGGTGGGGCTGGTGGTATTAATGTAGATATTGTTGGTGGATTTGTGAATAAAGTTGTGGGAATAATTCCCCCTGATGCACCCATAGGAACATCGTTTTCGTCTTCTTCATCATCTTCAGGTATAGCCTTTTTAGATGATTGTAATTCTTCTTCTTGTTCTACTATTGCTAGTGTGTCTTTATCAAAAATCTTAGCTTTAAATCTATCATAGAACATCTTTTTAAATCCAGAAGTTTGATTACTCTGTGTGTGATAATAAGGAAATAATTTTTTGTCTTGTTCTACAGCCTTATTTAAGTAAGGTAAGTATTTTCGATAACCATCAGGTTCATCTGAATATTTCGTTGTTGGATTAGCTATTGCTCGTTTAACTTCTTCAACTATTTTAGGATTAGTTTTTATTAAATAGTCAGCAACATCATCAGCATATTTAACCATATTTTTATCTGTATTAAATACTCTATAACTCTTCTTACCTTTTTCTTTATTGAATAACTCTAATAAAGATTTGTTCCAGTCTCCTAGTTGAGGTCTTTCAGGTTCTAAAGGTAATGCTTGTGGTGGAGGTGTAGAAGGTATTAATCTTCCTGATGCACCTATTGGTGATAATGCCCCAGATACTTGGTTTGCTAATGAAGATATAGGTTGAACTAATGGTTGTGATAAAGTAGATGCAAATTGTCCTACTGCACCTGCTAGGTTCTGAGCAACAGACACAGGTGTATTTTGATATGTAGTAGATGGAGAACTAGGAGCTGTTTGAAGCTGAGTATTAGGGATACTTGTAGATACATATGGAAAAGCCCAACTATTAACAGATGATTGAGTAGAATAAGAACTTTGTGGTTGTTGTTGTTGTATTTGTTGTGGTGGTAATGACATTGAAGGAGGTATAGAAGGATTAGGAACAGAAAGAGTTTGCCAAGTAATTGCCTGTTGTGATGGAGCACTAGTTTGTTGTTGTTGTTGTTGTTGTGGTGGTGGTGGTGGTGGTTGTGATGGTGGAGGAGGTAAATAATACTGATTTGGTGGAGCTCCTAATAGATACTGAGGTGGCGGAGCTGGTAATTGGGGCTGTTGTAATGGATTAAACTGAAAATTTGGTCTATTACCAAACGCATTCTGTAATGCTGAACTTATAATCATATTAGTAGTGTTATTAGGATTAAAATTAGTATCATCAGAAGGTATTTTAGTTGAACCCAATTTTCTTGGCACTGGTGTTGATGACTGAAAACCACCTAGTCCCTTTGAATTATCTTGAAGTTTTGGTTTTCGTTTTTGAACTCTTTTTTTTTTCTTTGGTTTTAAATCATTTAAGTCTATATTAATCTTGATATTATTTTCAACATTAATATTATCATCATCCTTCTTCTTTATAGTAGATTTCTTATTAACCATCTTTATAATTAATAAATATTAAAATTATTCATATTCTAAATAATCGGTCCAACCTTTTCGAATTCTATACTTTGGTTCTAAATCATTATGAATAATGACTACTAAACTATCGTGGAGATTTTGAGTTGCAAAATGATAAAGTTCTTCAAACTTATCTTGATTTATTATACCTGATATTTCTTGATAGACATTATCAAGTAGTTTCTTATAATTATTAGATTTAAAGATTACAAAAACACGAACATTACTTCTTATTATTGGTGGAATACTTCGAAGATGCTGGGAGGTTATAAAGATGTTTATATGATGATGTCTACATAAGATTATAAGATTATTTAATTTTGATTTTCTTTTAGTTCCAAATGCTCCTGTTCCTAACATATCATCAAAAATAATAAAATATACCTTTTCAGTCTTTCTCTTTGGGACTTCATCACTTTCAAAACCATTATATTTATCTAATAATTCAAGTTCTTCATCAGTCATAGTATCAGCATCATTAAATTTATGAAATTTCTTATAGGCTTCTACATATTTATTCCATTCTCTTAATCCTTCTTGTTCTTCAATTAATTCATTTATTTTTTCTTCAAGTATATCTTCTGAATAAAATGCTATCTGGTCTTCTTCATCTATCTTCAATAAACTTAAAACAGTATTGGCAGTTGAATTAATTGTTGGAGATATTAAGACAATTCGCATATCCATTTTATGACCTAAATAATCATAGATACCATACTTTTCATAAAGTTTTAATAAACTTACAAATGAATAGCTCTTACCAGACCCTGTCATACCAATAAACAAAGCATTATAATAAAATGGTGGTAAATATGGATTTGAACTTCTTGGTTCTGGTGTTTTCTTAACTCTAATCTTATATGGTTTAATAATATTTACTTGTCTAACATTCATTTATTCGATAGTGTTCCTTAATATAAATGTATAAATTAAAATCTTTTGATTATAATAGAAAATGAATAAAGAATTTGACATCAAAAGATTCGAAGAACTTGTTAATCAAATCAAAGAAGAACACCCCAAATTAGATATAGAAATGTGTAAATATATTGCTGGTTCTTATCTTATATATGATGTAATGGGGGTAGAAAAACCAACTGATGAATTAGAAGAATTTGAAAAGGCTAATCAAATGATTAAAGATTTATCTGTTGAAATAGAAGCTTAACTTTTTTTATATTATAATTATAGATATGATACAAAAAGCAAAGATTACTCTTTTGGGTATTGATGATGAACTTAAAAATGATGAATCAAGTATTTACACAACAGAAATCAAAAGTAGTTATTTTCCTGTTCCTCCAGCAGTAGCACCAGCAGTCGGAACTCTCATAGATGGTGTTCGTTTTGGAATGGAAGCAGTAGCATTTACTACAAGAAAGAACACCAAAAGATATAGATTTAATATGAATACTTATTTTAATAATCTTAAGTTATCATCAAAGTCTAAAATAGTAATTGAAAGTATCTGCATTCCTAATGTTATGAGTGAAAGTTTCATTCAATCTAAATGTGTTAATAATATCGTATTAAAAATGAAAGGTATAAATAACACTTGTATTTGGGATAGTTCAACCAAAGGAAAGGGAGGTTCAATTATATTTACAACTCCAATATTACTTAATACTCAAGCAGTAGGAACAGCAGGAAGTGCTGGAACTCAACCAGACCAAGTAGCAGTAGCAAGCAAACCACGCCTTAACAGTGATAATAATGGATATTTATTTATAAATCCAAGTCCTAATTATCTTTATAACTATCCTATAGGTGATGAATTTTTAAGAAATGGAATTTTAGAATTTGAATTAGTGTTTGATGTTGGTAATTGTTGGAGAAATGTTAATGCTGAAGTAAATCAATTTACCTTTGTCCCTCAGACATTAGATATAAATACTGATAAGAATGATTTAGAAGCTTTTATGATTTCAATGATAGTAATGGATGAAGAAGATGAAGATAGTATTTATAATGATAAAAAGTTACTAAACAAAATAAATAAGTTACTATTAGATAAGATTAATAGATAAATGAATACTTCTTTAAGTTTGTCATATCCTGAAAGAACTAATTTATACATCAATAATATCAATAGTGAGAATAAGAACCAAATAGAATTACTTATTAAAGATGGTTTGATTAGTTGTAGAAATGATGAAGATTTTTATATATCTATAATCAGTTTCAATACTCTTTATTCTTTCTATCAAGTCATTGATGGTTATAATAATAACTTTGCTGTAATTCATAATGGTATAAAAACTAATTATACCATTCCATTTGGTAATATAAATATAAATACCATAATAGATTATTTCAATTCTATCAAAAATGATACTGATATAATCATAACTTATGATAAGGTCAAAAATAAATTCAATTTTCAGAAACAAAATCAAAATCATACAGTTATATTAGAACTTATAAATTGTCATTCATTACTTGGTTTTAGACCTAATGAAAGTTCTATAACATTACTTAATCATCCTTTAACAGTATCTTCTTCAATTCCTATTAATGTTATGTCTATTACTAATCTTTTTGTGCATTTAGATGCTGGATTTGATTTATCAATAAATGAAAACAATTTTGATAATCATAATATGATAGATAAGACTATTAAATCAAATAATATAGTATGTGCTATTCCTGTTCGTGAGTGTTATAATGGAATTATCAGTTATAATAATCCTGATGCAACTACTTCTTATAAATTCAAATGTAATAAACAAGAAATTATTCAGAACTTAAGATTATCTATTAGAGACCAATATGATAAACTAGTTCCTATTGGTGATTGCTATATTATTCTTCAACTAACTAAACAATTAAATACAAATCCATTCATAGCAATTTTTAATGAGATTAAAACATACCTATTACAGATGTTATTATTAGTTAGTTCTACATTTGTTTAGAATCTACTAGGATTACTTAAATATTTCATTAAATATTCTAATCTTTTTTCTTTGATATCATCTATTATTTTTCCTTGTGCCATAGTATTAATGACTTGACTTCTTTGTTGTTGTTTAAGCATTTTATCATACTGTTGTGATTTGTATTCCATTTCCTTTAATTTATCTTCTTCTTTCTTTTTCTTCTCTAATTCTTCTTTTTCTTTTAGTGACTTAACTAATACATCATATTGTTCTGCTTTTTGTCTTATTAAGTTCTCTTGGTCTATCTTTGCTTGCTTTTTTTGCTTTATAGTCATAATGGCTTTCTCTCTTATAGCATCCATATATTCTTTGGATTTTCCACCTTTTTTATTTGATTTAGGTTCTGATTGAACTTCTACTACCTCTTCTTCTCGTTCCTCATAATCCTCCTCATCTGGTTTTGTTTCTTGAATGTTTTCTTCTTCTACTTCGTCATTATCTTCTTCGTCTATGTTTTGTTCTATTGGTGTTTCAACAGATGTATCTATTTGTTTCAATTTTTTAAGATGTTGCTTACTTCTCTTATGCCTACTTAAATTCAGTTTAGAGACTTTAGCACCACATTCACAAACAATTTTATTATCCATTTTAATATAATTGTAGAAAAAAAATATAGCAATCTATTGTAATGCTAAAAATAAAGGACTGAATTTATTTGTATTGTAGAAATGGTTAGGGAAAGATTGGGGAATATTAATTTGAGTTCCATAAGGATATTCTTTATTTTTGTCTGATAATCCATTATAATAACTAGCATTTAAACCATAGGTTTGGTGCATAGTTCTACCAAAATCATTTATCGGAAATTCGTTTAATTCCTTGGTTTTATCTATTTCATTAATAGGTTGATATAGTTCTTGAAATTTTAATTTAGTTTCAGCATATATTGGTTCGTGGTCTGCTTTTAATACATTATAACCTTGACCCACCTTTAATTGTTCTTCTGGTTTATAAGTTGTTTCTGGCATAAAACTAGTAAATCCAAATAAACCACCACTCATTATAGTTCTATATTAAGAACATATAATTTTATTAAGTTCCAATAAGTTAAATATTCATTTTAATATTTGATGTCAATATTTCGACGACCCATTAAATTAAGTGTTGCAGTAGTGCAAACAAGGAAAGTAGGAATAGAAGCACCAGCTGGAGCTAAATCAATAGTAGAGAAACCATTTTGATTTAATGCATTATGTGCTCCTCTAAATGTATTATCTTCAGTTTCAGTAAAGCAACTAATAGCTACAGCTTTGCCATTTGTATTAAGACCACGAAGTGGATATACATATTTAACATCATCATCTGATTTATTTTCAAATGATAAAATACCAGTAAAATAACAATGTTCGAAATCGTGAATGTTTTTAAGTCCAGAGTGTGGTTTAGTTTCAACACCAGGGACATAGTTTCGCCAGTGTCTTAAGTTATCAATATACATTTCGCGTTTATTGCGAGGTTCAAAATAAACTTCATCTACTTTCCAGCCTAATCTTGCTATTTTCTGTCCGTTTCGCAAGAAAAATTTAGATTGATTAAATGTAAATGGTAATCCTTTACTAACTTGAACTAACCAAGACGATTCAGGAACACCACAATGCCCTACAGATGTGGGGGCAATTAGAGTATTCACAGGATTGGCAAGTGTATCATAACCATTAGGGCGGAAAGTAGCAAGAACATAATTGAGACATTCACTATTAACTACTAAGCGATAATCAATCTGGCGAGTAGTAGTTGATGCATCAGTTTGTAAAACATATCGTTTAAAGTGATATTTATATGCTCCACTATCAACCAAGCGATTCATTATATCATAATAATCACTTGTTTTGAATTGAAGTGCCTCAATATGAAGGACAATATCACTTATTTGAAAGGTATTATTAGCATCACCAGCAAGAGCACCACCAACACTATCATCTAAATTAGCACCTACACTTCCAGCAATAGGCACACCTGTGTCTCCCAATGTAAAACCTTTAGTAAAGTTTTGATATAAAAATCTGCGTCTATCCATAACATATGTATGTCCTGCTGTTTGAAATTGGGCAAGTGTCCCAATAGTAGCTCTATCAGCTGGGGCAGCACCAGCACCAAAAGGAACTTCTAATGAACTATTTAAAGTATTTGCATCACTGGGATAAATTGGGATATCATCAGGAACAGAACACCCTAATATACAAGAAGCTATTTGAGAAGTAAAAACAATTTCTAGTTTTATTTCACCAAGAATAGCAGTATTTAAAATCTTTGATGAAGCTTCACCAAAGAAACCAATTGAATCACCTAAATTCATATGATATATTGACTCACTACGACAATTAATGTCATCTTGTCCTACTGCTGTATTGACAAAATTTGAGGGAGGAAATCCACGGCGAGGAACAACATAACCTGACATACCACCAGCAGTCGGTTTTTGGTATATAACTGATGGGTCTTGAACCTCATTTAATCCATCATTAATTTCAACATCAAAATTATGAACCCAATCTTTAATCCAATTATAGATATATGAGTATCGTTTAGTTGATGATACTGATATACCATTAATATAAACATTTAATTCTTCAATAAGAGAAGCAAGAGCATAACGAGGAGGATAAACAGATTGAACGTAGTTATTGGCACCATTAGCACCAGAATTTCCACGTTGATTAAATTTAATTTTTGCTTCTAATATAGCATTAGCAAGATTTAAGACACTATCACTGGGAAAATATATTTCACACCTCGGTGACTCACTAGAAACTAATGGATATGATTTATTTACTGGTGTGAGCTTGACATTAGCAATCTTATATATACCATCTATATTCTTAATACGTTCATTAATTTCAACTGGTAAAGTAGAAGTATAACTAGACCGAGACATTACTTTTGGTTCTAATATATAATAAGAGAAAAAAAATAAGTCTATTCAAATAATAAATAAATAAAATCTTTTTATAAATTATATTGATATGTCAAAAAAACCATTTGGAGTTATATTTATGCTTGATGCAGATGGATGTGAAGCAAACATAACAAGTAAAGACCATATACAATCTTTTATAGATGAACTAGTTAAATTAATGGGAATGAAAAAGAAAGGAGAAACAATATTTGAATATTTTGAAGATAATGAATACAATCGTGAGCGTGATATAGTAGGCTATTCAGTAGTTCAAATAATATCTTTATCAAATATAACTATTCATATAAATGAAATCAGTAGAACTATATATATGGATGTATTCAGTTGTGGTGAGCTTGATGATACACAAATAACATTACTTTTCAGTGATTATTTCAAACCTCAAAAGTTAAAAAAACAAAGAATTATAAGAGATGCTAAGCGTTTGTATTAATATACTTGATAAATTCAAATCCGCCTTTTCTGACTTTATCAATATTACATTTATCATTGTATTTTCCAATTCCAATTCTATGAACTAATCTGCCAACTTCTCTAACATCAATTTTATACCCATTTTCATTAAGAATATCTTTAATTGCTTCTGTATGCAATCTATCCTTATTATCTGTTGTAGTAATGAAGTTATGCATTATAAATTGTTCTTCTGTCATTTGTTTTTCTTCATTATTTAATTCAGTTGAATTTTTAATGCAATCTGGTGTCTTCATTCTTGGATTTGTAAAAGCATTTAAGATATATAATGTATAAGCATCAATAATTCTATCTTCTTGAATAAAGTCTTTAATATTATCATCTTTCAATTTTAGAAATGGAATATTTGGTAATAATTCTTCTTGTGGAACAAACTTTGACTTATATTCAAATTGTTCTAAATTTTCTTTTGCATCTGCTGGTTCAATTCCATAAAACTTATTATAACATAAGAACATAGTAAATTGAGGGACAAAGGATTGAATATTTTCATATAGTCTGCGTCCTTCCATTCCATCACCACCTGAAGCAAGTGTTTTAATGAAAGCACCATTTAGAATTGTATCTTTATCAGCATCAATTTCATTACTTATGATAATTCTTGCATCTTTCTTATCTACAACCCAACTTAAAGCCTTGGCTGGTTCTGGGTTTCCATATTTATTAAATATAAGGCATTTAGCATTAAATTCTAAAACATAGTCTTCAAAAGCACATCTTAATAATTTGGTTTCAGTTCCTTTACCACTATTACGACTTCCACCATATCCATACCATCTTTTATCGTGATAACATCCTGCTAATGCTCTTGCCTTAATATGGGCGTTATATAATCTTTCTCCTTCATCAGGATAAATAGGGGCAATAACTCTATTCATTAAATCATCATAATCTTTCTTAACAAACTTCGGAAAGTTTCGATTAATCTTATATGAAAAATGAATATTGGGAAGTTCTTTATAAGTATATGTCTTTTTATCAATGAATGAATAGATACAATCATTGAATGGGAGATAATATTTATTATTCTTAATCATTTCATCATAGAATTTATCATTAATAATGGTTTGATTTGCTTTAATGCATACAATACAATCTTTAATGTGTTTTATGCTAGTATTATATTTATATTGACGCTTTCCATCTGCTCCTAAAAATCTAATATCCAATTTCCCAATCATATCAATTAGAAGTTTATCAACTTGAGTTTGGTTATAAATCCAAACATCATTAAATTTAACATATAATAAACCTTTACAGATAACAAGTAAATCTTTATAATAATCAACTACTATTTTACTAGCCCCAATATCGTCATTAGCACCTTCAATCATATTATCTTTTTTGGTGATTTGCTTATAATACTCTTCATCATCTACTTTAAGACATTCTAATAAATATTTAATACCATATCCTTTACCATTAAATCTAGGGATATTATAATCAAGAAATTTATAAATATCATCATCTTTATAATTATCAGCTTTAGCACTAAATAAATCAAATAGTTCATATAGTTGGGCTCTTTTGATTATTTTTCTATGATGAAGATTTATAAGGGCAATACCAATATTCAGCCAAGTTTTATGTTCTGTTGCTCTATCTTTTGTATATTTTGTCATAATTTCAGCAAAGTTTAGATTACCTTCATAAGGAGTTTCAATATCATCATCTAAATCATCTTTTATTTGAACTTGCTTTTCTTCTGGTTTAGGAATTGAAGCAACCATTAAATCCAAGTCTTCATAATCTTCTTGAATATAGGTAGCACAACAATCAAATATAGAACCATTAAGTGGTTTCAAGGTAGGAACATCTAAATCTTTCTTTCTATTACTTAAAGGAGCAAATAGAACTCTATTTCGGTCATATACTGAGCTATCTACACAATCATATTTTTCAAATAGTGATTTGAATACTATAGGAATATTAAAATACGATATTCTGGCTTTTAAATAAAATCTTTTAGAATGCTTTAATATCTTATTTCCCCTACAATCCTCTTCTACCCTTGGTTCTCTACCTGCTTCATATACTTCAGCTTTATAAATCTTTTTGATATCTTCACAAATCTTATTAAAAGTATAGTAGTCAAAGTCTTCACCTTTAGCATCAACATCAAAATAGGGTTTTACTTGAAATTCTTGAAGTCCTACTATTTCACATAGTCCCCCTTGATTTTTGTTTCTAATTTTAAGTTGTTCCATATAAGCATCTTCATCATATACTTCAATACGAAGTTTTCTATCGTGTAAAGTTGAAATAAGAACTCTATTGAAATTATCCATTTTATTTGTATTATACTTTAACATAAGATTTTAATTTTTCCTGAATTTACATATTAATATATTCTTAAATCATTTTTTTTCTTGAAAATGAAAGGATAAAAATAACTAATTAGACACTATACTAGTTGTTTGGGCTTGTAATGCCTTTTTCTTATAGTAGTATGCCAATGCTCTTTCTTTCTTCTTCTGTCTATACTCATCATCATTCTTATATTTATCACTCTCTATCTCTCTGTATCTCTCTCTTTCTTTTTGGCGATATTCAGGGTGTTCGTTTCTATACTTAGTTGCACTACTCATCATTACTTTAATATATACACAGATAATAATATTTCTTGAATAAAACTTTATATAGATTTATTTTTTAGTCTAGCATTATAAGCCCTTTGGTATGCCTTTTTAATTTCAGCATTATCTTTATAATACTTCCTATATTTAGCGATATTATCTTGATAATATTCTTTGTGAGTTCTTCCAGCTATTGATTTATTGATTATATAATGATTATTGCTATTGGCGATTTCTTTCAGTTTAGCACCTTCTAATGTATCTAATTCTTTTCTACAATTGCATTCTACATTATCTATAAGGTTTATAGTGCATTTACTCCAATCTCCATTATGATGGCTTTTGACATACCTATATAAAGTGCAAGTATCATCATATTTATGTAATTGAAGTCTTGTTGATAAATTCTGAGTAGTAGAACCAATATATATAGCATTTTTATCATCATTAAATTTAACAGCATAAATCTTACCCTTAGTATAATCTATCATCTTTACTTATAATAAAAAGATATTATTTTTCTTGGATGAACGAAAAAATAAAGAAATCTACTTCTTGGATTTACGAGTTCGTTTTTCTTTAACAACTTTTACTTTCTTTGTATATGATGGACCAGCTTGTTTCATAGCTGTTTTATAAGATACATTATTGCTTGAAGCATATTGTTTAACGTGTGCAATCCAACTATTCATTTTGGTTCTATTAATATTATGAGATTTTTTTTTTATAAACAGCGATATTTAAAGTTCAAAATTGTAATTATCTTTTTTAACAATTTTTATAATACTAGTAGAAATATTTGTTTTCATATCTTTAGGATAATCAACAGTATCTTTGACACTTTCAGCCCAATTAGCATTAATTACTTCTGCATTCAAATTCTTCAGATGTTCTTTAAATTTAGCATACTTACCTTTGCTATTACTCTTAAATGAATCACTTATAATACCTAATAATATTCCATTAGGTTTTAACATTTTATAATAGTGAGCTATGAAATCAACATCATTTACAGTATTAGGAGGTGGATTAGTATTGATAGTATTGAATGGAGGATTGCAAAATATATAATCATAAACATTTACAACTTTACTTCTTAGAATATCACCTTGATAAGTATTAATTCTATCTTTAAACATAAGTTTTAAAGCTTTAGCCATATCGTGTGAAAAATCATTAGCATCAATTACAAAGTTATTTGCATTTTTACTTTGTAATAATGGACTTATTAAAGAACCAAGACCAGCATTTGGCTCTAATATTTTAATTGGTTTTCTAGTATCAAGTTCTATCTTGCTAATATCAACTAATTTTTTAGCAAGTGTAGGTGGGGTAAAGAAAGCATTTCTAACTTGAATTTCTTTTTTACTCATTTTCAAAAACCTTTCTGAAATATTAGTAATAGGTTTATTTTTTTTATCTTGTAATGCTTTCATTATTTCTTCTTTCTCATCTTCTCTAATGTAGTCTTCTCTTATAGGATTTAAATCAAGACTACCTGAAGTTGTTGTAGTTTTAAGTGTAGTTTCTTCTGGTTTTTTACTATTTGCTTCATTTCTTAAACGTTCCAATTCATTTTTTGCTTTTTTGACTTTAATAGCATCATTAATAGTTATTCTTGCATTTAACATTTTCATTATTTGTTTATCTCTTTCATCTCTTTCCTTTTTGGTTCTAGGTTCTAGAAAAGAATCTCTAGGAGCTTTTGGAGTAGCAGGAACTTTAGGAGCTTTAGGAGCTTTAGGAGCTTTGGGAGCTTTAGGAGTTTTAGGAGCTTTAGGAGCTTTAGGAGTTTTAGGAGCTTTAGGAGCTTTAGGAGCTTTAGGTTTAACTTCTGTAAAATCGCCTTTATCTACAATTTTAATTTCATTAGCAGTTTCTGATGGCTTTAGAATAATAGCTTTTCTAGAGATATTACCAGATTTTTTAGTAGTAGAATTAACTAGTTTATTGCTAATTTGATTGAATACTTTTTCAGGAACTTCGATTTTAGCAGTGCCACTAACTAACTTTTTAACCATTATAGTTTCTATAATATTAACAGATAATTTAAATAATAGATACAAAGAAGAAAGGATAAATATAGAATCTGATAAGAGAAAAGGGGAGTGGGGGGAATGATTTAATATGAGAATGGTGTAAAAGAAGAGAAAAGTGGGGGGAATGGGGGGAATGGGGGCGAGGGGTTAAAAAGTCCTAAAGAAGTTCTCAAAAGAATTAATAGAAGTATTGTTGAACCTTTTCAGACATTCCCCCCAATCCCCCCATTTTAGACGGAACTGGTAGGGAACCATTCCCCCCACATTCGAAATTTGTTATGAGAACAGAAATTTACAATAAAAAGTTAGTATAGAGTGGCAAAACCCCCTATTTGTGCTGTAATTGCTTTTTTTTTTATTGGGAATCGAACTGAGAACTAAAAGCATTTAGTACTTGTTCTTATCCACTTGAATAGACTTGCTGTAATCGTAGCTGTGATTTCAGTTGTATTTGAATACGGACTTCAGCAGGAAAAGCAGGAGATGAAATAGAATTTTAAATTAAAAACCAAAAGGAATTCGCATTGCTTTGCTGGCTTTTTCCCTGAATAGATAGCAAAGCAATGAGAATTCCTTTCTAACTTTTCCGCTCATATGAGATATTCAGTAAAGGATTGCGGAAGCTTTGACATAAGTCACTGCAAAAGTAATGATTTTTGCAAGCCTTTACATTTTTCATCACTTTTGTAAAGGTTTGCAAAAATCATTACTTTTTCAGTAACTTTTGTCAATTCTTCCGCTCATATCCTTTACTGAATATCTCATATGAGATATTCAGTAAAGGATATGAGCGGAAGAATTGACAAAAGTTACTGAAAAAGTAA
>JACCDX010440259.1_pt1 | contig 19988 bp, 15 predicted proteins | sample 7449681 | NCBI WGS metagenome assembly JACCDX01 (sample SAMN15323450, study PRJNA562643) | freshwater metagenome | isolation source: river surface water | place: USA:Blue River Watershed | collected 2017-08-18
CAAAGCGCTCGCCCTGGCCGCCTGACCCTCTCAGGCATCGCCCAGCCGGCTTGACCGGCTGCCGTTTGAACTGGGTGCGCTGTCCGCAAAGCAAAAAAACCGCCTTCGGGCGGTTTTTTTGTGCCCGCACGGCAAGGCCGCGCAAGGGGTTCAGGTCGTGGGATTCGTGTTGGGCGTGGCCGCGGGATGGCTCGCGGCGGGGGGCGCGGCCGAGTGGGCAGGCGTGGCGCCGGCCTCCGGCAGCATGCAGGCTTCGAGCACCTGCAAATCGTTGTCTTTGGCGAAATTCATGACAAAACTCCAAGCCAATGGCTCGGCTTCGCGCAAATCCACGTGAACGATCACACACTTTTGCCCATCCAAGGTGTTGGGCACGCACCAGGGAGAGTAACTGATGCGGTCGCCTGGCAAGGCTCCCCCCGGGCGAAACTGGCTCATGACGCCTGCCAGACGCTCGGCCCAATCGCTGGGCCGGAAGGTCTTGCCATCGTGGGTCACGCCCAAAATGATCACTTCTTGGCTGGATTGGGGGGTCATGTCAGCGTGGGTAATGCAGGCGAAAAGGACCCTGGGTCCGATCCGAGTATTGTATCTTATATAAGACTTGCCACCCCCTTTTACCCCCACGGATCCCGCCGTCATTCGGCCCAAGGCACGGGGTGTCCAAAGCGGCACGAGCCCTCTTAAAATGATTCCTCCAGGCTCAACGTGCGTTGGGTCTTTTTTCTTTTGATTTGAGGTTTCCATGACTGCCACCGCCGCTTCTCCGCACACCATGAACACTTATGGCCGCTTGCCCGTGGCCATGTCCCATGGCGATGGCGTGCGCGTGTGGGATACCCAAGGCAAACGCTACCTCGATGGCTTGGCGGGCATTGCGGTCAACACCCTGGGGCACAACCACCCCAAACTGGTTCCGGCCCTGCAAGACCAAGTGGCCAAGATGATGCACATCTGTAACTACTATCACATCCCGGGTCAGGAGGCCTTGGCGGCCAAGCTCGTCGCGCTCTCGGGTTTGACGAATGTGTTCTTTTGCAACTCAGGTCTTGAGGCCAACGAAGCCGCGATCAAGCTCGCGCGCAAGTTTGGTCACGGCAAAGGCATTGCGGTGCCCCACATCATCGTGCTGGAAAAATCTTTCCACGGTCGCTCCATCGCCACGCTGGCCGCCACGGGCAATGAAAAAATCAAGGAAGGCTTTGGCCCCCTGCCCGAGGGCTTTTTGCGGGTGCCGGTCGACGACATCGCGGCCATGCGCGAAGCCGCGCGCGACCCCAGGGTGTGTGCGGTGTTTGTGGAAACCATTCAAGGCGAAGGTGGCGTCACGCCCCTGCAGCGCCAATACTTAAAAGACGTTCGCGCCTTGTGTGACGCCCACGACTTGTTGTTCATGATTGACGAAGTGCAGTGCGGCATGGGTCGCACAGGCAAGTGGTTCGCCCACCAGTGGGCCGAGATCCTGCCCGATGTCATGCCCTTGGCCAAAGGCTTGGCTTCGGGGGTGCCCATTGGCGCAGTGGTGGCGGGCCCCAAGGCGGCGCAAATTTTTCAGCCAGGCAACCATGGCACCACGTTTGGCGGCAACCCCTTGGCCATGCGGGCGGGACTCGAGACCATCCGCATCATGGAAGAGGACGGCTTGCTGGAAAACGCCGCGCGCGTGGGCGCGCATTTGCGTGCCGCGCTTGAGCGCAACCTCGGCGGCCTGCAAGGGGTGGTGGAGATTCGCGGCCAGGGTTTGATGTTGGGCATTGAGCTCGACCGCTCCTGCGGGGTGATCATGAACCGCGCCTTGGAGGCGGGTTTGTTGCTGAGCGTGACGGCCGATCGCGTGATTCGCTTGGTGCCTCCCCTGATCCTGACCGAAGCCCAGGCTGATGAAATCGTCTCCTTGCTCGTGCCCTTGGTGCGCGACTTTTTGGCTGAGGCCCAAACATGAAGCATTACTTGCAATTCACCGATCTCTCGTTGGACGAGACCGCCTATCTGTTTCATCGCGCGGGTGTGATCAAGAAAAAATTCAAGGCCTATGAGAAACACCACCCGCTGGTCGATCGCACGCTGGCCATGATTTTTGAAAAAGCCTCGACGCGCACACGCGTGAGCTTTGAAGCGGGTATGTATCAGTTGGGGGGGTCGGTGGTGCACCTCACCACGGGTGACAGCCAACTCGGTCGCGCCGAGCCCATTGAGGACAGCGCCAAGGTCATCAGCCGAATGGTCGATTTGGTGATGATTCGCACCTACGAACAATCCAAGATTGCCCGCTTCGCCGCGAATTCCCGGGTACCCGTGATCAACGGGCTGACCAACGAATTTCACCCCTGCCAAATTTTGGCCGACTTGTTCACCTTCATCGAACACCGCGGCCAACTCACTCACCCCTTGGACTGTCTCAAGGGCAAAGTGGTGGCCTGGGTGGGCGACGGCAACAACATGGCCAACACCTGGCTCCAGGCGGCGGACATGCTGGGCTTTATGGTGCACGTGAGCACGCCCAGTGGCTATGAAATCAACCCCAGCATTGCCGGCGTGCCCGAGCACTGCTACCGCGTGTTTGATGACCCGCACGAGGCCTGCGCAGGCGCCGATTTGGTGACCACGGATGTCTGGACCAGCATGGGTTACGAGGCAGAGAATGAGGCGCGCAAAAAAGCTTTCGCCAATTGGTGCGTGGACGCCCCCATGATGGCGCGCGCCAAGCCCGATGCCCTCTTCATGCACTGCCTACCCGCGCACCGTGGGGAAGAGGTGGCGGCCGACGTGATCGATGGGCCGCAGTCGGTGGTTTGGGACGAAGCCGAGAACCGCATGCACGTGCAAAAAGCCCTCATGGAGTACCTGCTGCTGGGCAAGCAGTAACGCCAGCGGACCCATGAGCGCGTGCCAGCACTGTGGCGCCTGTTGCGCCAGCTTTCGAGTGGATTTTTCGGTCTACGAACGGGAAGACCACGGGGGCTCTGTCCCCGAGGGGTTGTGCGTGGATGTCCATGGCAGCACCTGCCGCATGCGGGGTACCGATCATGTGCCGGTGCGTTGCGCCGCCTTGACCGGCACGCTCGGCCAATCCGTGGCCTGTGGCATTTACGAGTGGCGCCCCTCGCCGTGTCGAGAGTTTGCCGAAGGCAGTGATGCCTGCGCACGGGCGCGCCAGCGTCATGGTCTACCGCCTCTGGCGGGCTGAGCCGTTCAAAGGCCGTGGCGCTCTCCATACAGCCAGCGCGCCTCCATCAGCCGCTCACCGGCCAAGCGCAAGGCCCAATCGCGCCCCCAGCGCACACCACCCGTGGCGTGAAACACCCCACCGTTGCGCGCGGCCGTGCGCTGCACGCGGGCCACGCGATCGTTGCGCGCGCGGGCGAAGGCTTGTAAGCGCAGCGGCCATTGCGCGACAGAGGCCTCACGCATGGTTTGGCCCAGCACGTGGGCGTCTTCGATGGCCATGCCCGCGCCCTGGGCCAAGTAGGGCAACATGGGGTGCGCTGCATCGCCCAAGAGCACTGCGCGAGCCCCCTGCCCCCAGTGATGCGCACCGGCCACGGGCACGCGACTCATGAGGGGCCAAACGCGCCACTCGGGCACCGCTTCACGCAAGGATTGAATCTGCGCGTGCGTGCCGCGCAGGGCGTGTGCCAGATCGGCTTGCACGGCCTCTGGGTCGGCCAGCGCATCCCAACCACGGTCCTGCCCCAGGTTGGACGCGGCCTGATGCGCCACCAGCACCACCACATTTAAGCATTCACCCGCCCGAATGGGATACACCACCGCGTGCAGGCGCGGGGCCATCCACACCTGAACCGTTTGCAAGCGCCAGGAGGCGGGTACAGACGACATGGGCAAGAGGGCCCGGTAGGCCACGTGGCCACTCCAGCGCAAAGGCGTTTGGTCCTGTGCTTCGGGCGAGAGCACCTGCGCGCGCAGGGGACTCCATACCCCGTCGGCCACGGCCACAGCGGCGTAAGACTCGGCACGGGTATCGAGTTGCACCGCCTGCGGCTGCAGATGCAGCGCTTGAACGGATTGGCCCAAATGAAGCTGCGCTCCCGCTGACTGCGCGGCTTGGGCCAGCACCTGTTGCAAATCCGCCCGGTGAATGCTCAGGTAGGGCGCGCCGTGGCGCGCGGCCAAAGCCGCCAAATCCAAGGTCGCCAGGCGCTCGCCGCGCTCGGCGCACCAGGCTTCAACGGCCTTAGGGCGCACGGCGAGGGGGGCCAGCGCGGCGTCGAGCCCCCAGGCGCGCAAAATGCGGGTGGCATTGGGCCCAAGTTGGATGCCCGCGCCCACCTCTTGCAACGCGGGTGAGCGCTCGAAAACATCGACCTGCCATTGGAGGCGACGCGCGACCAGAGCGGCCGCCAAGCCAGCCATGCCGGCCCCGACGATGGCAAAACGGGTTTGCATAGGGGCCTGATTGTGCCCGAGCCCCCTGCCCCTGCACCGATTGGCCAAAGCGGCGAAAATAGCGGTTTATCCCTTACCGGACCTCGCCATGACGCCCAAGGCCCCTGAACTCTTGCTCCCCGCAGGCTCGCTCGACAAAATGCGCGCGGCCTACGACTACGGCGCCGATGCCATCTATGCCGGCCAGCCGCGCTACAGCCTGCGCGCGCGCAACAACGAATTCAAACTCGAACAAATTGCCCAAGGCATTTCTGAGGCGCACGCGCGCGGCAAGAAATTCTTTGTCACGAGCAATTTGATCCCGCACAACGACAAAGTGCGCACCTACCTGCGCGACATTGAACCCGTGATCGCGCTCAAACCCGATGGCTTGATCATGGCCGACCCGGGCTTGATCACCATGGTGCGCGAGAAGTGGCCCGAAGTGCCCATTCATCTCTCCGTGCAGGCCAACACCACCAACTGGGCGAGCGTGAAATTCTGGCAAAGCGTGGGGGTGACGCGCATCATCCTCTCGCGCGAGCTGAGTTTGGACGAAGTGGCCATGATTCGCCAAGAATGTCCGGACATGGAGCTGGAGGTGTTTGTGCACGGGGCCTTGTGCATCGCTTACTCTGGCCGCTGCCTGCTCTCGGGTTACTTCAACCGACGCGACCCCAACCAAGGCACGTGCACCAACGCCTGTCGCTGGAACTACAGCACGCAGGCCGCGACCGACGAGACCGACAGCGGCGACGTGGCGCCCATGCGCTTGGAAGGCGATTTTGATTTCGCGCAAGAGCAAGCCCAGGCCGATCAATCTTTCGCCAGCTGCGGCGGTGCGCCTCGTCACCCGGCTGCGGACAAGGTTTACTTGATTGAGGAAGCCGGTCGCCCCGGCCAGCTCATGCCCATCATGGAAGATGAGCACGGCACCTACATCATGAACAGCAAGGATTTGCGCGCGGTGGAATTGGTCGAGCGCTTGGTGCAAATTGGCGTGGACTCGCTCAAAATCGAGGGCCGCACCAAGAGCCTCTACTACGTGAGCCGCACGGCCCAGGTCTATCGACGCGCGATTGACGACGCCGTGGCCGGACGCCCCTTCAACCCGCATCTGATCACCGAGCTCGAAGGCCTCTCCAACCGAGGCTACACCACCGGCTTTTTGGAGCGCCGCCCCGCGCAAAGCTACCAAAACTACGAGACCGGCAGCTCCATGGCGCAACGCAGCCAGTTTGTGGGCGAAATCCAAGGCGTGCAAGACGGCTGGGCTGAGGTGGTGACAAAGAACCGCTTCGAGGTGGGTGACACGCTGGAGGTGATCCACCCCAGTGGCAATCTGCAAGTGGAACTCACGGCCATGCGCAATGCCGACGGCCAGACCATTTCAGTGGCCCAGGGTAGTCCGGTTCGCGTGTGGATTCCACTCCCCGCTGAAAAGCAAGGCGGGCTTCTGGCCAAACTCCTGCCGGTGGCAGCCTAAACGAAGCGACTCTCAGAGCGTCAGGCCTCGGCAAGGGGCTCTGGCGTGGTTTGCGCCTCGACCCAAGCCTGGTAAGCCGGACTCGCGTCTGTAATGGGTAAGGCATAGAGGGCAGGCAGCGCATAGTTGTGCCGTTGCGCAATGGCCGCGGCCAAATCTGCATACCGACCTTGCACCGTTTTGCACATGAGCCGCCACTCGCGCGCGTGCTCAAGCTTACCCGCCCATTCGTAAACGCTCTCGATGGACTCGATGTGCACGCACGCCGCCAAGCGCGCTTGCACCAAATCACGCGCCAAGCGCTCGGCCAGTTCGGGGCTATCGGTGGTGGTGTAGACGGCGATGAGGGAGGTCATGGGGGGATTATGTCGGGTAGAGAGAAAATGTGAACCTAGGCTTGACACCCCCAAAGCCAGTGAAGACGGTGAGGTCTTCGCTCAGTTCAGCATCGGCGCTCAATCACTCACCCGATTCTTAGACATAGGGCCAAACGACAACCAGGTTCCAGTCAAGGGTTGTTGTCCAACGCCCGGCTTGCTCCAATCGCACACCCCTTCTGGAAAGACGACACCCAGACGCGCCCACTGGGCGGGGGTGAAGACCACGCTGTAATCGGCAGGGGCCAGGGGCTTGAGTTGGCACTTGAGCACATCGTCGGCCAGAGGACCGCCCGCCACCATCCGGGGGGTGCGACCCGAGGGGAAAGATTGATTGCAGGTGGAATTGCCAAACGCGGTTTGTTCTTCCTCGGTTTTGGTGGTTCCCACCCAACAAGCGTCTTTCAGCGTTTCGGGACGGTTGGCTTGAATTTTGTCGGCCCAACTGCGCGCAGGGGTTGCGTCGTTGAGGGCGGCGGTGAGCCATTCGTCCATGAAGGTGAGGGGTTCTTTGGCTGCCATGATGCCGCTTTGCGTCAGAACCACATGGTTCCTGAAATGCCCGTTGGCTTTGTTCAATCGTTCCCGCAGTGAATAGGTGTGGATCTTCATGTGCAGGTTTTTGGTCTTGTCCACGTAGTTTCTGCGCTCGATGATGGGGGTCGCGGCCAGCCCCCCTGCCCCGTTGAGGACTCGTCCGGTCTGATAGCCCCGCGAGATGGCGCGCGCGTCGCCCACGGTTCGGCTGGTCTGTGCTTTGAAGTCCAAGTCGAGTCCGCCGATTTGTTCATTGAGGGCGACGAACTGTTCGGGGGTGATGACCTGATCGGTCAAGGCTTTGAGGCCGTATTGAACCCCCACGTTGTCGATGGGGCGCAGAGCATGACCGGCGGCATTCACTCCCCAAACATTCTTCGCAGCATCGAAGGGTGTGGCCCGCAATCCGCTGGGGTTGGTGACGGGGTCGTAGCGCTTTGCCGCGGCAAGACCGGCAGGATAGTTCGAGGCCAACAGGGGATCCATTCGGCTGGCCTCTGTGCTGTGATCCGCAATATTGTCGAGCGCCAAGAAGCCCGTGACGGCCAACTTTTGCGCTTCGGTCCAGTCTGCATTGGCTTTGAAAAAGGTCTCCAGAAGTCGCGCATCAAAAAGCTTCATCAAAAGACCTGTGGTGGTGTCGGGCATCACTTGGGTGGTGATGATGCCGTCGAACAAACCGGGATAGTTGTCGGCAATTTGCAGGGGTTGCGCACCATCACCCGTGGTGCTGGCAAAGCCCAGGGTGTAGACGGGTCGTCCATACGAGCGAGTGAACTGTTCTTTGACGGCCATGACGGTTTCGGCGGCGAGGACGTCGTTGCAATTGACAGCCCCCACGTTGAGCGTGGCGGAGACAACGGCAAACCCTTGCGACATGTAGTCCGAGTTGATGAGGGTGGTGAAGTCGTTGCCTTGTTGCAGGCCATTGGGGCCACACCCCCCGGTGGTGACGTAGATCAATTTGCCGTTCCAACCACCGGTTCGTGCGGCTGGGCTTGGGACGGGCTCGTTTAAGGCATCATGCAACATGGCGGACTGGTAGACGGTGCGGTTGACCGTCCCGCTTTCCAGACGAACCAAAAAAGGGACTTGGCGACCGTTGAGGGTCAGGTAAGCCATCGTGGCGGGGTATGCAGAAGTCGTTGCGGGGTTAAAGCTTGCATTCCCACCACTGGTCGTGCGATAAAAATAGGACACGAGCGTACGCGTCGAACACTTGCCATCTTCAAGCGACTGAAGGACTCCGCCGCCCAAACGGGTGAAGGTGGAAAAGCCACAGACCAAGTCTTGCTGTGGCCCCGAGAAGACAGGGCCGGTGCGCGGGTAACCGGTGAGTTTTAACCTTGCACTGTAGTTTCCATAGGTGGCCACAACCTCATTGCTACCTTCGCGTAAGTTATCGACATTCCCGAGGAACCGGTCGTTTTTCGCGTGGAGTCGGAAGACATGGCTGACATCGGTGCCGTTGGCCGTGACCACTAGAGGCGTATTAGGGTCGAATTTGAGCAGTTCAAATTCGACCAGGGCGGTGTTACCCATGACTCGATCACTCGGGGCTGAGATGAGGCTGAGTTTGACGGTGGGCTCGGCCTCTTGAGGCGTGCTTGCGCCACAGCCCAGGAGCACGGCGCCAGTGCCGATGGCCAGAGAGGACAGGATGCAATGAAAAGGGTGCTTCATGGTGGATCTCCTGCTCATCACTGTTTGGTGATATCAAACAGCAGATCTTTGGGCGCTGGGCCAAAGGACTGCCATGCTTTGCTGGCTTGCTGACCGATGCCGGGCTTGGTCCAATCGCACACCCCCTTGGGGAAGGTCAATTGCAGGGCGATCCACTGTGTTGGGGTGAAGGTGATGCCCGGGTAGTCCGACATCACGAGCGGTTTGAGTTGGCATTTGGCAATGTCGTCTGCGAGTGGACCACCCGCAGCCATGCGCGGGGTCGTGCCCGCTGGATAAGTGGTGTTGCACCGGGTCTCCCCACTCGCCACCTGGGGCTCTGCCACAAAGACGTTGTCGATCAAGCAGCCATCGACCAAGTTTGCGGGACGGTTGGCCACCACTTTTTGCGCGGGGGTTCGGTTCGAGGTATCCGCCTGGATGGCACTTAGCCAGGTATCCATCATGCCGACCGTGTCGATACCCGCACCCCCATTTTTAGAGGTGAGGATGACATGATTGTCAGAATGGCCATTGGCTTTGCGCAAGCGCTCGCGCACGGAAAACGAATGGATTTTGGTGTGGATATCGCCTGCGGGGGTGTCGTCGTTGTAGTCGCGCTGATCAATGATGGGCATGGCCGAAAGACCGCCTCCTCCCCAAAGAATGCGGCCAGACTGATAGGCGCGCGCGAGTACATTGGGGTCGGCCTGGGTGCGCTGGGTCTGGGGTTGAAGGTCGAGGTCGAGGCCACCAGCTTTCTGGTTCAGATCGACAAACTGCTCGGGGGAGATGACGCGGTTGAGCAAAGCGTTCAAACCGTACTGGATGCCCACGTTGTCGATGGGCCGCATGGCGTGTCCCTCGCTATTGGTGCCATAGACGTTTTTGGTAGCGTCATAGACGGAGGCTCTGGCCCCTTGCCGGTTGGTCACGGGGTGGTAGCGAAAGCCGGGCCCTGAGCCAGCGACGACCCCTGCGGGAAATGACACCGTGGGGTCGATGCGACCCGCTTGGCTGCTCATATTGGTGATGTTGGCGATTTGTAGGTAACCTGAAATGGCCTGTTTTTGTGCAGGGGTGTAACCGCCGTTGCTGGCAAAGTAATTGGCCAGAATGCGCGAATCGAATTGCTTGAATAGAGTGGAGGAATTCACATCGGCAAAGGCCTGCCCCACAATCACCCCGTCAAAGAGGCCCGGGTAGTTATCTCCCGTTTGATGGCTCTGGTAGGAGCCCCCTGACCCTCCCGTACCGATGGTAAAGAGTGGCACACCATAGTTTTCGATGAAACGCTCCTTGACCATCATCACGGTCTCGGAGGAAAGAAGATCGTTGCAGTTGTTGCCCATGACGTTGAGCGTCGAACTCACCACGGCATATCCTCTGGAGAGGTAGCCGTCGGTCAAGACACCCCCCGTCGAGCGGCCTTGCTGATACCAACCGCCTTGACAGCCCCCTCCCAGGGTGTAGAAAAGCTTGCCATTCCACCCGGCAGGGCGGGTATGGGGAGAGGGACCGGGTTCCTTGATCACATCGTGTAACAACGCCATCTGGTAAATGGCACGGTTGATCGTTCCGGTTTCCAGACGAACCACATAGGGTACCGATTGACCGTTGATGGTGAGTGCGGCGAGATCGGCTGGATATGCTTTTAAGTTTTGCGGGTCGGGAAGATAGACATAGGCGCCTGCAGTCGTCCGATAGAGGTAGTCAATGCGGGTTTGAACGCTGCAGTTCGCATCTCCAGCTATTGTGGCCAATGCCGGCACACCGGTGGGCATCGGAAAATTGCTGGCGCACACAAAGGGCGTTTGTGGCGGACCTGAGATGACCGGACCTGAGATAGGGTATGCCGTGAGCGCGAGTTTGGCGCTCTCGACGCCACGATTGACCGAAATATCGTTGGTGCCTGGCTGCAAGCCGGAGACACGTCCCACCCAGCGATCCGCGCCCACCTTTTGAAATTGGGACGACACGTCGATGCCGTTCGCCTTGATGGTGACCGCGGCGTCACTCGGGCTGTCGAGTACGCTCACCTGCACGAGCGCATCGTCACCCGTGACCTTGTCCGGCGCGGAGGACAACACGGACAATTGCAGCTTTGGCGTTGGGCTCGCCTCGTCTGCGCCACACCCTTGTAGCAAACAAAGTACGCCGATGAGCGCGAAGATCGGCCCTCCACGCGATACGCCAACCGCGCCGATTCCTGGATGCATGGAATGTCTCCTAGAGAATGTTTTGGAACTCTTTTTTAAATATTATTTAAACTTTCCAATTCATTCCATACGCAATTCCCACATTGGAATGCACCCGGGGCGTGCGTTCGCGCAACAGAGGAAAAATCATCCGCCGACGCCGATGGCCCTGAGCACGATCGGTTTGGAATGCTGTGCGTGTCGATCCTGACGAGGGCGTGAGGGCTCGCCATGAGGAGGGTCCATTCCTTGCCACCCAGAACGAGGCCAGGCGCTCACAAACCCAACACACTACCGCCGACCGGCCTTGTCGGAGGTGGTTTTGAATTCCTTTTGGAGCGACTTGCCGACCCGCATGAGGAGCTCACCCCATTCCCGGCGTTTATCTTGCCGGTAGATGCGCATGCTGCGGTACCAAGGCGTGGTGGTGCCCGTGAGGCCCCAACGCCAATCGGACTGGAAGGGCAACATCAGCCAAGTGGGTTTGCCCAAGGCGCCTGCGAGGTGGACCACACTGGTGTCCACGCTGATGACGAGGTCCATCAGATCGCAGAGGGCTGCGGTCTGATTGAAGTCGTGCAGATTATCGCTATGGTGATGAATGGCGCCCTTGGCGAGCACATCGGCATCGGTCGGACGAATGTCTTTTTGCAAGGCGTGGTATTCGAGGCCCGGCGGTAAGTGGGGTAACCATTCAGCCAATGGCAGACTGCGTTTGGAATCGTTCTTGTGCCCCAGGCTGCCGCTCCAAGCCAAGCCCACGCGCGGGGCTTGGGCCGGGCCGAGTCGTTCTTGCCATTGCGCGCGCAATTGGGGATGGCTGCGCAGGTAAGCTTCGGGACTGGGGATGCTTTTGACAGTGTGGCGCAACGCATACGCCAAACTCATCATGTGGCAGTGGCAGTCGGGTGTGGGTACGGGGTTGCCGATGCCCATCCAATGGTCCACAAACTGAAACTGTTGCAGCAAAGGGATGAGGGGGGGCGGCATCTCGAGGATGAGGGTGGCGCCCTGTTCTTTGACAAACCTGAGGTAACGCACAAATTGCAGGCTATCGCCCAAGCCTTGCTCGTGGTGCAAAAAGAGGGTTTTGCCTTTGAGGTCAAACTGCCCTGTCCATTCGGGAATATGAAAAATGCGGGCGTTGGCTTTGACGTCGGCTTTTTGCTTGCGCCACTCGTATTGCGCAAAGCCTTCTTCCAGCTCGCCGTCAAGCAGATGCGCGATGGAGAGGTTCCAATGCGATTCCGCGTGGTTGGGGTCACAGGCGATGGCGCGTGTAAAGCATTGCTTGGCCAGCTGAGTTTGGCGGTTTTCCAAGCGCATGAGACCCAGATTGAGGTGTGCTTCGGGATCCAGAGGGGTACGGGCGATGACACGCTCGAGCGATTGAATCACTTCACGCTTGCGTCCAAGTTTTTGCAACGCTAGCCCACGGTTGGTGAGTGGGTCAAGGAAATCCGGATCAATGGCCAAGGCACGGTCGTAACTCTCCAAAGCTGCTTGTGCTTGGTTCAATGCCAAAAGGCTGTTGCCCCGATTGTTGTAGGCATACGCAAATTCAGGGTTCAAGCTAATTGCGTAGTCGTATCCTGAAAGCGCATGGGTTATGCGACCATGCGCATAACACTGATTGGCATGAATGTAATGGCGCTGAGCTTGGATGAGCTTGTCCGGTGGGGTGACTTGCCCCCAATGCGCCAAATCCTGGGCCAGCGTTTGCAACGTTTCGGGCCAACTGCGATTCTCACTTTGGCGATAGAGCTTGGCGTTGGGGTACCAAGGGCTGTCGGTTCGGTGGAGTTGCCAACGCCAGTCGCAGAGGAAACCCAACAAAATCCAAACGGGTTTGCCCAAAGCCCCAGCAAGATGGGCTAAGCTCGTGTCCACACTGATAACCAAATCCATGAGATCACACAGCGCCGCGCTGTCGGCCATGTCGCCAATGGAGGCATGATGGTCTTGAATGACGCTGGTCGCCAACAGCTCGCGGTCGGTCTCGCGAATTTCTTTTTGCAGGGAGTGATACTCAATCCCGGGGGGGAGATGGGCCAGCAAATCGGCCAAAGGCATACTCCGGCGAGAATCATTTTTCTGCACGGTGCTGCCGCTCCAGACCAAGCCCACGCGCAGACAGGTCGCAGGACCTAGGCGTTTGGCCCAAATCTCCCGCAAGCTGACTTGGCTATGCAAATAGGGAATGGGGGCTGGGATCTCGGGCACCTGCGCGCGTAAGGCCAAGGGTAGGGACATCATGGGGCAATGCGCATCAAAACGCGGCAAGGGCTCGCCCCAGGGCACCCATTCATCCACGGATTCCATGGAGCTAAAGAGGCGCAGCAAAGTGCGCGGAACCTCAGCTATCACGCGCGTTGCTCCCTGGGCCTTGACCCAGGGGACATAGCGCATGAACTGAATGCCGTCGCCCAATCCTTGCTCGTGATGTAAAAGAATGGTCTTGCCATGAAGCTCGAAATCGCCCTTCCACTGGGGCGCTGTGAAGCCTCGCTTGGGGGAGGTGAAGTTGTCGCGTTGCCAGCGTAGCTCATAAAGAGGCCATGCTTGTTGCATCAGCCCCGCCTTTAAGAGCGCGAGGCTTTTGTGCCATGCTGCCTGTGGATCTTCTGGAAGCAATTTGCTGACTTGGTCGTAATCGGCGACAGCTTCAGGTATGCGGTGGAGCTCCAGTAGGGCGTTGGCGCGATTGAACCAGGCTTTGTGATGGTTCGGATCTAACTCAATAGCACGGGTAAAGATGTCAATGGCCTCCTGCGTGCGCTGCAGCTCCAAGAGCACTAAGCCGAGGTTGTTGTGCGTGTCGGCGTTCAAAGGCCTCAGGCGCAAAGCGCTGTTACTGCTGTCAAGCGCTTCGAGGGGACGCCTTAAAGCCAATAACGCCATGGTGGCATTGTTGTAGGCATCAGCATGCTCGATGCGCTGAGCAAAGATGCGCTGATAACACTGCAAGGCCTCTGCAAACCGATTCAGACGATGGAGCACGCCGCCACAGTTATTGAGCGTGTCAGGGTGGTCCGGTCGTATGGCGAGGGAGTGCTTATAGCTGGCTAGGGAGTCCTCAAGGCGATCTAAATATTGATAAATCAGCCCTTGATTATAAAAAAGCACTGGATTTTGCGGATCGTACGCACAAAGTTGCTGATAGCGGAGCAGGGCTTCCTCTAAATCGCGTTTGGCCTCTGCGGAGTTGCGCGCGCCAGGGGTTTGTATTGCGCGCCGAAAACATGCATCTGCCTGTTCTTGGATTTCGACGGGGGCTAGCACGGTCATGTGCACTTCCCCTGCGTCATTTGTACTACGTCTTGCGCAATGCAGCCCAAGAGAAGCCAGTCACCCATGAGGTACCCAAAAGGACGAGCATGCAACCGGCCGCCGTATGCCAGCCAATCGCCTCGTCCAAAAAGAGGTGACCCCAAAGAATGCCAAAGACGGGTACCAGAAAGGTCACCGCGAGAGCGGAGGCTGGGCCGATGTCGGCAACCAAGCGGAAGTAGAGAAGATAAGCGACGCCGCTGCACAAAATGCCCAAACCGATCACCGCCAGCCAGACCGTTTCGGCGGGCGCCTGCGCGGGAATGGGATCCCAGAAGAAGAGGGGCGCCAAGGTTAAGGTGGCCGCCCAGAGGCAACCGTGCGCGTTGGCGTAGGGCTCGATGTCGCGTGCATGACGGGAATAGTGGGTGGCGATGCCATAGCAAAATGCCGAACCCAAACCGGCCAACACGGCCAAGCCACCGCCTGCGGGAATATGGGTGGTCTCGATTCCCGCAAGCAAACTCACGCCGGCGATACCCAGCAACAGCCCCAAGGCGGTCTTGCCCCGAATGCCTTGTTGGGTGAGCACGGCGGCAATGGCGGTGGCCCACATGGGCGCGGTGGCGTTGAGCACCGCGAGCAAGGCTGCGGGGGCGACGCGTGCGGCGTAGGCATAGAGCATGAAGGGCAGCACGCAGTTGAAAAAACCCAGCACAAAGTAATGGCGCAGATTGCCCCGCAGTTGCAGACCACGGCGCAACAGCAGGGCGCCCACGCTCAGAAACAGACTGGCCAAGCCCACGCGCCAAAAAATGAGCTGCGCCGGGCTGAGCGCCGTGACGCCCACCCGCATGAAGGGGAACGAAGCGCCCCAGATGGCGGAGAGCAGAAAGAGGCGCAGCAGACTGGGTAAGGACACAAACGAATTGTGACATCATGCAGAGAGTCAGTCGATCAGGGGGTGTTGTTGATACTGGTGAAGAACCCCAGGGCCGCGGCATAGCAGAAGGGAGAGGCCGAACTGTGCACGTCCAAGGTATTGGGGCCTACCGCGGTGCGGACAAGATCGAAATTTTGGGCGCTCAAACCAGCCGCGGCAAAGGCGGCGCGCAAGCTCGAAAAGTTATCGGCTGGGGTGGGCGGCGTGTACAGATCGAGTTTGACCAGGGGTTTGTGCGTCCCTCCCAATTGGGCGCGTTTGTTTTCCACATACTGGATGAAGGCCACGGTACTGTTTTCAAAAAACACCGTCCCGTCATTGCTGGCGCCACAGAGTAGCAATGGCGCGGCCGGGTTCCAACCCGAGCGTAAATCGTTCTTTTGCAAGGCCGCGCGTAGCGGGTTGGTGACTTGTGCGCTGCTGATATCGGCCAAATACGCATTGCGCATGGCTGGGGTCAGGATGGCGTTTGCGCCTTTGCCAAACTCAGAAACCGCATCGGGCAGCATGTTGGCGGCGATCAAGCTGCCGAAATTGGGGTTCCCCTCCAAATTCATTCCGGGCAATAAGTTGGGCAAAAAGCCGCTGAACGTCGGTGCATAGATATCACCTGGCTGGTTGTAAATGTTGCTATACGCTTTTTGCGCGGCGGTGACGAGCATGGGTGTGAAGATATTGGCCCCGCGGTTGACTGTGCCCGAGAGCACGCGATCGCCAAAACTGAGCATGGCCAATGGCCCACTCAATCCCGCAACCGCCACGGGTTTGGTGCCGGCTGCTTCGAGCGCGCGCTGCGTGGCCACGGCCACAGCACCGCCTTGTGAGTAGCCCGTGATGTAGAGTTTGTCGTTGCTTTTGAACAAGCCACTGGCTTTTGCGGCTGTGAGGGCATCTTGCATGTCCTTGGCTTGTTGCTCCATGATCAGGTAGGGGTGATAGCCCAAATCAGAATCGGCATAGCCAGCGTAATTGGGCGCCACGACCACATAGCCTTGTGCGGCAAACAAAAGGGCGTAGAGCATGGACTCGCTGGGTGCGCTGAAATTCGCCGGCGCAGAGAGGTCATACGCTTTGTTGGTGGTGGTGCCATGCGCGGCCATCACCACGGGTAGCTTGTCTGCTTTGCAGACTGGCCCTTCCCCCGTGGGCAGATAGACGGCGGCGGAGGCGCTGGCCGATTCGCCCGCGGCACCGACTGTTTTGTAGCGAATTTTGTGAACCTTAAAACCGCAAGGAAATGCCACGCCCGGAGGAGAGACCACCGCACTGCCATTGAGCGTCGGGAGGGCGGTTTTGAGCAGAAGGGACAAGTTGGTCAAGGCCCCCTGCGCTGGCGGGGAATTCACCGCCGCAATGGCCGCTGCGCCCTCATCCGCTTTGACCGTTTCTGTGCTGCTGCCAAGCAACTGCCCCCTCTGCGATTCCGCATTCGAACCACTTCCGCTGCCGCCACCGCCACACGCACTCACGAGTGCGAGAAACGCCACGACGCCGATGCGAACTGGAACAAGACGATTGATTAACATAATTTGCCTCTTTAATTTCATTAAATAATTACTTTATCACTATTTTATTCTCGTCATCTTCCATTTCGCATGGACAAGCGTGGATTACCCCAGCTCCACCCGCGTGCGGATTTGATTCAAGACTTGGGGGGTGTCGAAATCGATCCGGTCATCGCCCGGAAGGTTGAGTTGCAATCGATCCCCTTGCGGCGTCGAGACGGTTTGCCATTGCAAGTCTTCGGCAGTCAAGTGGATATAGGCGCGCAGATCGATCTTGTCCTCATGGGCATTGAAGTCGAGCACGGTATCGTGCCCGGTGCCCGGGGCGAAGCAGAACACATCACGGCCAGGGCCACCGCGCAATTGGTTGTCGGCAGCGTTGGCCCAAAGGGTATCGTCCTGCTCTCCGGCCAAGGCGTTTTCAATGCACGCGCCATAAGCGATGGCGATGTTTTCGGACAGCCCAATGCTGCTGAAGTGTCCTTCGCGCAGGTCGAGCACAACGGGCGAGCGCGCGCCTTCGGCCGAGAGGGTGTCATTCCCAGCGGCATCCCACAGGGTGGTGACAGTTTGTTGGCCAGGTTCAAAGCGGTAGGTGTCGTTGCCACGGTGCGTCTGGGTATTGGCCCCATACATGGCTTGCAGGGCCTGGATGTCGAGCAGCATATAGCCCAGGGGTGAGGCACTTTTTTCCGGGAAGTCGTGGTAGGACATGACCGTGAAGCGCCGGTTGTCCAGGTTCTCCTCTAAATACGGCGGTGTGCCGCCGCCCTGTCCGTTGTAGTCCCCCGGGTGCTTGAGCCCGAGCGCGTGGCCGAGTTCATGCGCCAGAATGGTTCGCGACCAATTGGCGTGGCCTAGCGGGCTCACGCTGGGGAGCGTGGCGCCAGCCGCCAAGGGGCCACTTTCCGCGTAGGTTTTGGCGTTGAGCCAGAGGTCGCTGTCATTGGTGCCCACGGCGTCCCCATTGGGCATGAAGGCATGGGCAGCGACCCAATCACTCATGGCGTAACTGCCCACCGTGAGCTGGGCGTCTTGGGCTTGGGCCACTTCCACAAAGCGAACCTGAATGATTTCTTCCAACTGCGCGAGCATTTGGAGCAATACCGCGCGCGTTTGAGCCCCCACTGCGACGAGCTCGGGGGTTTTGCCGTCGGCCGCATAGGCGAGCTGCTCTGGGTGCACATATGCAGGCCATTGGCTGTTGCCCTCCAGCACATGAAAAGTGATGACCGCGGGCGTGCCGGGCTGAGGACTCGCCAAGGTATGCCCACTGTGCAGAGCACGCACTTGTGCGGGTAAATCCAAGGGCCCGCCGGCGAAGGCGGCGGCGCTAGCGCCGCCACTGGCCATACCGCTCAAACCCAAGGCGCCGCCCACCAGCCCCACATCTGCAGCAGACCACGGAGTTGTCGCCGCGGGCCAGAGCGATTGACTCAACCAAGCCGCAGCCCCCCCCGACGCGAATGGTTCTTGGCGATCGCTTGCAGGGCCATGCGGGAGATCGGGTGCACGCGTTTCGGGTAAGGCCTCGCTTGGGCTCGGCTTTGGCGCCACGGGCGTGGCGTGGGCAACTTCCCCATCGGGGGGCAGTTGGATTGGCTCAGCTTTATCTGCCGGCGAGACGGTTCTCGTCGCAGCCGCGGTTTTGGCGGCGCTCTTCGAACGGCTGGGCGGTCGTGTGGCGGTATGGGTCATAAACTGATGGGGTCAAAAGCAATATTAAATATTTAATACTCCATAAAATGTGAAAAAATAGATGAATTAGAGGTATAAATATCTCTTTTTTCTTTTTCACTTTGCTGCACAACTGACCGGCGCGCAGGGTCGTTCGGCCTTTCACGTAAGGTGCTCGCGCCGGTAGCGATACAGTGGGCGCAAATTGATTGACACAAGGATTGGCTATGCCAACGGCATTGATTACCGGCGCGACGTCGGGCATTGGACGCGTCACGGCGCTCACGCTGGCCCAGCAGGGCTGGCAAATCGTGGCGTGTGGGAGACCGAGCCCGGCGAGCGAGGCTTTGTTAACGGAAATAAATTCCATAAATCCTGGCGGGGCTTGGCTGGATTTGGATTTATCAGACCTGCGTAGCGTGGAGACGGCCGCTGCCGCTTACCGCGCAGGAGGCTGGCCACTCGATGCGCTGATCTTGAACGCCGGCGTGGGTGGCTACCGGGGCGTGACTGCGCAAGGTTTTGAGTGGGCGTTTGGCGTGAATCACCTTGCCCATTTTTGGTTGACGATGGAATTGATGTCGGTCATCAAAGCGCAGCCCGCAGCCCGGGTGGTGACGGTGGCGAGCCGGGCGCACCGCATGGCACCCCTCGGAATGGATTACACGCGGGTGCTGGGCCCCACGCGCTCACGCACAGGGGCTTATGAGTACGCCATGTCGAAGCTGGCGAATATTCTTTTCAACCAAGCCTTGGCACGACGTTTGGCTGGAAGCCCCGCGGTTTGCTTTGCCTTGCATCCGGGGGTGATCGCCAGTGGGTTCTGGCGCCATGCGCCGGGATGGTTCCAGGGGATGCTCGGGTGGCTGCCGCTGAAGACGTCTGAAGAAGGTGCACGCACGACCCTCCACTGCGTGCTGCAAGCAAAGCCTGCCGAATCGGGGTACTATTTTTCGGACTGCCGAGTGACCCAACCGCTGCCCGTGGCGCGCAGCGTCGAGGCCGCCGAAACCCTCTGGGCCAAGAGCCTGGAATTCTGCAAGGGAGAATAAACATGACGCACGCCTTCGATGCGGCCATCGAGCTCAGCCCCACGGGTCCGCACCGCTTCGCGGGAAAAACCCATGCGGGCTATGCCAACATGGTGGGGCCTTTTGGCGGCATCACCGCGGCGGTCATGTTGCGCGGGGTGTTGTGTCACCCCGAGCGCTTGGGCGATCCCATTTCGCTCACGGTCAACTTGGCGGGGCCACTGACGGAGGGTGCGTTTGAACTGCAAGCCCAACCGGTGCGCACCAACCGATCCACCCAGCATTGGGTGCTCACCCTCACGCAGGAGGGCCAAGTGGCTTGCACGGCCACCGCCGTGAGCGCCGTGCGGCGCGAGACGTGGTCCATGCCGGAGGCAACCCCACCCGCTAACAAACCCACGCCCGAGACCCTGGCTGCGTTGCCCTTGGCGTGCTACCCGGCTTGGGTTGCGCGCTATGACATGCGGTTTGTCGAGGGCATGGTTACGTGGCCTCCGAATGGCGAATTGCAGTCGAACTCGCAAAGCGTGCTCTGGATTCGCGATACACCCGCACGGGCGATCGACTTTGCCTCACTGACCGCCATTTGCGACAGTTTTCTGCCGCGCATCTTTGTGCGTCGGCGTCAATTTGTGCCCATCGGCACGGTATCTTTCACCTGCTACTTCCATGCGGATGCCACACAGCTCGCTGCGCAAGGTGAGGACTATGTGCTGGCCAGCGCGCGCGCGCTGAACTTCAGCAATGGGTACTTTGACCAGACCGGCGAGATTTGGAGTCGTGCAGGCACCCTGCTCGCGAGCACACACCAAGTGGTCTACTACCGGGAATGACAGCCCCCATTGCTTTTCGCGAGGCGCTGGCCTTTTGGTTCAAGCTTGGCTGCATCAGTTTTGGAGGACCTGCGGGGCAAATTGCC
>JACCDX010740316.1_pt1 | contig 19984 bp, 24 predicted proteins | sample 7449681 | NCBI WGS metagenome assembly JACCDX01 (sample SAMN15323450, study PRJNA562643) | freshwater metagenome | isolation source: river surface water | place: USA:Blue River Watershed | collected 2017-08-18
AATGGGCGAATAGAAAGAACTGTATGTTTATTTACTTACGGACGCACTTACCCATAATGCGGCGACCATTGCGAATGAAGGTCTTGCGGTAGGTCTTACCACGGGGGCACTTACGAGTGGTTGCCTTGCGGGAGGCCTTGCGACCCTTACGGCTGCCCTTGCGACCCTTGCGACCTTTGCGACTCTTCTTATGCTTTCCGCCGGTAGCCACGAGGGCGTTGTCGGGACCATGGAAGTTGGGGTTCACCACATTCTCCTGAACCCACTGGGGGTTGAGGAAGGCCGCGGAGTAGTCCTCGGGACGAAGGAGCATGCTGGGGGCATCAATGGGGGAATTGCCCAGTATGGCACCACCATGACGGCGACTGCCACGACGACTGCGACGGGCTCCACCCTTAAAGGGATTCAGCTTACCCAGCTGGGACATGGCGGCATCCAATACGGAAGTTCCGGCGGCCTCATTGAGTTCCACGGAAGGAGCCTGGAATGCGGTCTCCAGATCGGCATGACCGCCACGCTGTCTGCGACGACCACCGGCCTGGGGGGTGGGGGCAAACTTGGACAACTCGGCAAAGGCCGAGTCCAACACGGCAGTGCCGGACATCTGGTGAATATCAGCGGGCGCGGTGTCAAAGGCCACAGCTAAATCGGCGGCACCACCACGCATCTTACGATGGCGAGTACGGCGCTTTCCTCCATGGTAAGGCTGGTTCATCTTAAGGAATGCTTCTCCTTGGGACAAAGAAGAATCGGTGGAAAACTGGGCAGCACAGGCCTCACCGGTTTCACATGCGGCACCACCGCGCTTCTTGGATTTCCTGGTACGACGACGTTTACCGCCTCCGAAAAGGGTCTTCAAAAACTCCATAGCTCTCTACATGGTGTGCGCAATTAAGCACTGGGGGGAGTGATGGTGCGCTTCTTGACGGCCTTATTCACAATGTAAATACTGTTCTCGGTCAAAACGATCAGGTGATCCTCCTCCACCTTGATAATGCGGGCAATAGGGGAGGTGTACTCCTCCTCATTACGCACAAGCATCTTATCCTTGGTGGACATATCCTCACCAATGAAGGCGCGACCATAGCAGGTATCAGTGTAGTAATCCAGGTGAATGGGCATATCGCGCTCAATGGCCATACGTGCAGCGTAGACCAGGGTCTTCTCACCAGGCACCTTGAGGTCGGGGGCAAATACACTCTCACCAGCAGCGGACATTTGCGTGTTCTGGTCCGGAGAAGGAAGGTTTTTTTCCCAATTAAACGTGTGTGTGCTCATGGTGTTGGGGGGCACGAACATAGAAACCATTTCACGAATGTTGGGCGTGGCACGGAATACGACACGGATCCGGATGTCCAACATACACGCGTAGAATCCTCATCACAATTATCGCGAACCCATTGTTCCAGACCGGCACGAATACGGTCAAGCTTCTCGCCCTTGGGTGAAAACCTGCATGCACGCCATATTTCCCAGGCCTGTTGATTTTGAGGTGGCATATACACCTGTGCGTTCATCTTCTTCACAGGTGCCGGCGCTGCTGCCCCTGCGCCAGGAGTAGGGCCGACTTGTAGACGTGCCGGCATGAGCCAGGGATCATAACAAAGACCCGACTCACATTCGTCACCATACTCTTCTGACCAGACCGACACGTCCAGACCCAGGTTTTTTAATAAATTACTCATTCCTTTGTAAAGTTGCAAGAGAGAATGTCGCAAAACGGACCGCTGGTTGCCGCACTCATTGTGGCGATCATAATTGTATTCGTATATATACGCCGTGAGACAGTGGAACCCCTGGATTTCCAACATAAATCAAAACCCAAACTCGGCATTGCGGTGCTTATGCGCAAACCCACCGATGTAGCCCTCTGGTTTGAACACCACCGGAAAGTGGGTATAGACCGATTTTATGTGCGGGTTGAGGATACACCCGCCGTCGTCGCCTATTTGCGAACACAGGACGATGTGTTTTTTGAAGAGGGAGAATCGGATCCCGAGAATAATTACACGACATTCCAGAATCGCCAGCGCGCGTTCACGGATAAAATGCTCGCCAAGGCCGCCGATGATGGCCTGGACTGGCTCTTTCACATTGACGTGGACGAGTTATTGGAGGGGAACGTGTTGGAAACCATGGCGGCCATACCTTCCAACATGCTGATTGGGAAACTCAAAAACGCCGAGGCGGTATATCAGGACGGGGAGCCCACGTGTTTCTCAGCCAAGAAGTTCATTCGGTGTGATAAAGGCGGGCCTTGTACAGCCTATGTGAATGGCAAGGGAGTTGCGCGTCCTGTTGAGGGCGTGACACTTGGGGGCCCCCATGATTTTGTGTACAAGGGTAAAGTGGATCCGGCCGTGACGTATCAAATTCCCTTTGATGACCTGCACGTCTTACACTATGATAGCTGTACACTGGGAACATGGCTAGAAAAGTTCGCCCATCTCTCAAAGAAGGCGAATCTGGATGAAATCGTTTTCCCGTATTATAAGAAAAGCATTGAGGTGGCCGTGAAAGCCAAAGAGCTCTACAAGGAAAACAAGATGCGCGAGGACATGGACCCCGCGTGGACATATCAACGTGGCAACTAGGCACTGCCCCTCAAATGTTTACCCAGCCATTTGGGCATGAATGTAGATATTTCAATGGACCGACCGGATACAATCGTCCTAAACACGATATACATTGCAAACATGACAATGGCTGCTAGCAGAAGTGATAGGAGGACGCTGAAGAGGGTTGAGGAGAGGGAAGGGGTTGATGCGACTGGGAAGGACGTGTTGGGGTCCTGGCTACCTTCGCCAACTAAATGGGGGGGCATGGGTTTGATAATCAATCCGCTGTAATCGTCCACGGGTTTCTCACGAATCCACACATTCACTGCGTATTTCACCTTATCACTTAGAACTTCCTCGCCGGCGTGCAGGGACTTATCATTCACTTTACCATCAATCATATTCCGGAACCAAACACACCGGCCCTGTTTAGGATATACCTTCACACCGTAGGTCTTAAAAATCGTGGCACCTCCCTCATCAATATTAAAGTCGTTCAAGTACACCAGGAATGTATGTTCGCGCTGATTATGGCGAATCGCATCAAAATGATCGTAATGAAACTTGTACTGTTCGCCCTTGGCGTAGCGTACGAGTTGCAGACCCTCCACATGGGATTCAGGGACACCCGCCATGGCTGCACATCGCCGACGGATGTGGGCAATGACGGGATCATCGTTGGGCATAAAAAAGGTGGAAGAAGTACGGGCGGGATCCACGACATCACGTCCGGCTGCATCCACTACCGTAGAACGTTTACATTTGTCCTTGTACGTGTCAATAATATACTGACACTTGGCGCCATCCAAAAAGGTATCCATAATTTTACAGGGTTCCGACGCCACCATTTGTCAAGATATGGGAAAAAAATGAAAGAGGGTCAACTTGCAACGGCTCATGCGTCCCTACATTCCTACATGCACCAACATGATTCCTCATCTAGATTCATCTTCCCTCCTCTTTCTTCTTTTCGGCAAGGAGAGTCCATGGCTTCCGTGGATTCTCCTGGCCGGATTTCTATTCCAAAAAGGCCCCGCTATTTGGAAACACCTTGAAACCCTCCTATACTGGGGGCATGCCGAGTACGCCCTGGAAGGGACACTCTATACCAACAAACAATATGGCAATACCTACGGGTGTGTCACGGGAGAGTTGACCGGATTTCTGTATTTCCTACAATCACTCCAGGCAGATACCCCGTCTCTCAAAAAAGGTATTACAATTCAAATCGGCGATATAATTGAATCGGATGTCAAGTCCGTTACCATTCCCGTTTCCGATAGCGGATTCTGGGTACAACCCAATCTGATATGGGCGAAATTCACGATTGAAGCGAAGGATACGGTGACCAACAAAATAAACAGTGATGAACCCAATACAACGCTGGGAATCGCGGAGAATCACCTGAGTGTAACACTGCGCTCCTATCATCGGGCGGCGGATGGATTCGCGCAACTGCGTAAGTTTGTGGAAAACTGCTGCACTACCTACAAGTCCCATATCAAATCCAAAGCGGAGGAAAAACTCTTTGTTGTGAAGCCGGATGTGGACAATAAAAAGTGTATGAGGGATACACGGTATATTCCGTTCAAGAGCAGTAAGACCTTTGCCAATCTCTTCTTTCCCCAGAAGGCCCAGCTAATTACACGACTCCAACAATTCAAAGCGGGTACACTTTCCCAGCGTCTTGGACTCCCCTCCACTCTCGGCCTTCTCTTTCACGGCGAGCCCGGTACAGGCAAGACGAGTGCGATAAAGGCCATCGCCGATTACATGAAAATGCACCTCATAATCGTGCCAATGAGCCGTATCAAAACCCGAAATGAATTGGAGGCCCTGTTTTATAGCAAAGACGTGTGCTGGATTCCCTTTGACAAACGCATCTATGTCTTTGAGGAAATTGATTGTAACGGCTGGGAACACATTGTCGGAAATCGTGAAAAGGCGGCGGCGGGTGGCACTGCTGGGTTATCAGGGAGTGCCATCGCCATGAATGAGAGGGCGGAATGGGAGGGCGTATTGTTGGAAACCCTGGAGGAAATGAAACCCGGTGCCAGCCGCAAAAAGCAGCAAAAGGCGGATGCCGAGGCGGATAAACTCACCCTCGGTGCTCTTCTTGAGGTGCTGGATGGAATCGTGGAATGTCCTGGACGCATCATTATTATGACAACCAACCATCGTGATGTATTGGATCCCGCGCTGACACGACCCGGCCGGATTGACATGGAAATCAAGTTCGGCCGCTTGGGTCGCGCCGAAATAGGGGAAATTTATGAGGCGATGTGGGAAATGCCGATACCTTCCGACACGGTCGCCAAAATACCCGAGGGTCGCTATACCCAGGCCGAATTGTCCCAAATCCTCTACAGTTGCGCCGACAATCCCAACAAATTCCTCCAATCGCTTATAGAATAAGTGCAAATGGATGCTTCGCAATATTTACGCCGGCTCGCTGAACGATGCCCCAAAACCGTTTCGCGTTCCCAGTGTGTGGATGCATCACAATACACGCAGATGAAGGGCCTAGCTGCCACAATTACCTACATATCTCCCGCCTCCGTTGAAACGGCGGCCACCGCCATCCAACCCCTTCCATGCGAACTCGGACGTCCCACGGGATATGGCCTCGGCACAAATGGTTCCGTAGATCCCGTCAAACCGCCCGCCGGCTTCCCTTCGCAGGGTGTGTGCGACGGTGTCTGCGGATTTTTTACGAATCGCTATACGACACCGACAGTTGAACTGCCCGCGTGCGAATACACACAGTTTTCAACGGCGTATACTTCGGTCTGTGTGAAGCCCTGCGTACAGGGAACCACCGCAGAACAGTCGGCCGCCGTGAAAACCCGTATTGACCGCGATATATATACTTGCTGTTAGTGCGTGTTCCTATTAAGACTCGCAACGGCCAGAGCATCTGCACGCGCATTACCTTTTGAATGTCGGTCTCCGGCACCCGTGTGTGCCGAAACGTGATGAAGACGCATGGTATTCCCACGCATTTTCCACATATCCCACATAGGTCGTATAATATCCTGATGGAGGACGGGATCGCCACCCGCCTTACGCCAGCCTTTGGCGGCCCAGCCGGCTCCCCATTCCGTGAAACACTTCATGGCGTATTCGGAATCCGTGTGAATTTCCGTGGTGGCGGTTTTATCTTTGGCGGCGATTTCGGCGGCTTTCCTGAATGCCCACTCAAGGGCCCGTAGCTCCGCCCGTTGATTTGTTTGGGTTTCATGAGTGGCTAGGGCTTCCGACACGGTCTCCAATTCCCTTCCATCGGATGCTTGCAGAACGCCGCCATATCCGGCACGGGCACCTCGGCGGCCATTGGCTTGGCAGGCGCCATCACAGTAAATGAAATAACGCTGGGAACCAATAGTAATCGGTGTTGGGGTTTTGGTTACACTGGTGACCTTTGCGCCACCGCAAGCACCACCACCGCCGCCAAAGAAATCAAGGATGGTAGTGCGACGTGTTGGAAGTTGGGCAAATAGAAAGGAATCCGCACCCTCATGGGTGGCACGCCAAAGACGTGCCCGACCCAGTAATTCCGTTAAAAGGGGGTCCCCCGCTGCCGCGGGCTCCACGGCAATCCACCGCGCCGCTACGCTAGCCAGGGTCTTCTCCACACTTCCAACATCTCCCTCCGCGTATTCCTTCAATAAAGTAATGGTATCCATTTGATTGGTGACCGTTTTTAACAAAACAATAAGACCTCATTTTTTGTTTTGTTATCGTTGCAAGTACTGTGTGAAAAATTGAACAGTTTTTCGGCTATAGCACATGATCCATTGAATTCAATGTTTTTCTTCTTCCCCTCCATTATTCCATTCCATGACTTCCGTTCAGCAATCCAACACCAAGACTTCCCAGACTCTCATCGCTGATATTCTGAACATCATTGATGAGAAGATTGAGCATCTGACTGAGGGAGAGTACATGACAGCAATGAGCGCTCTAAAGGTGCTAAGCGACCGACAGAATAAGATTGAAAGAATTCGCGAAGAATATCGGATTGCCCGGCATCGTAGGTGGCGCCTAGCCCCTTGGATGCCCATTATGATTGCAGCACCCATATTTGGCTGGATTGCCATTCGGGGTAAGAACACGCCAAGTCCAGCAAATAATATAGAACTCATGCTTCAATTATTCGGTAAGCGGATTATATGCATAGTATCTAATTTGTTTTCCCCTATTAAAAAATGGATACTCACACATTTTACGGAATCTTCCACGTCCTCGTATCCGCCCCCCTGCTCATTTATGTGGGTCTGAAGGGTGCCAGTGCACCCGCCTGGATGTTTCCGGTTTTAGGCGCCCTGGCCCTCGGAATCCTGGCATACCACGGTTGGCGGGCATTCCAGAAAATGAGTGCCGGTAAATCCGCCTGGGTCAATTGGATTCACATTGTGGCCGTGGCTCCCCTTTTTGGCTGGATTGCCCTTCAGGGTAAGGAAACACCCCGTTCCGCCTTTGAGGTGGCACTCATGCTCGGTTTTGCCGCCCTCGGATACCACGGGTATTACCTTCTCAGTGCCTGAGAAGGAGGGCCGTAGGTTCCCTCTAGTGATTTAGCATAAGGCGGCGCTGGAGTTTTGAATAAGTGTCTTCGGCCGCGATATCATGTACTGCGAGTCGGCGTCGGCGCTCCTCTTCCGCAGCGGCTTTCTGGCGTTCAATGGAATCCAGAATGCGTTGCTCGGCCTCTGAAAGTGGTACGGGGGCGGAATCACGCTCACGTTTCATGGCATCCAGTGTACGTTTCTCCTCCTTCACATCCGCGACTTCCTGGCTGAATGTGGATCCCTCACTGTAGGCGAATTTAAGGTCCATGTATCCGGTCTTGGAACCCAGGGGAGAAATGAAATGCTTGGGGCGCCCGCCGCCCAACTCCATTCCTCCATGGTGTGTAATAGCATCCGGTGCCTGATACCGTGTAATTCCCGTGCTCCCTACATCCTCCTTCCGAATCCCCTGTTCCACGAAGGTGCGATTGAATACTTCGGCGTTGAATTTGGACCGGAGTTGGGATTCGTTTTGAAGGCGGCGATCCTCCCCGTTGGATTTGAGCCAGTCTCCGTAGCCATCGTGGTCGGGGTCAGGAAGGCGATTCTCCTCAAAAAGACGATTAAAGACATCCATGTTAAGATTTTTGGGATTCAGGGCAATCTTGGGTTCCTCTAGAGCGCGGCTAGCGCTAGCGCTAGCACTTGCACTGCCCCTTTCGCGTTCCTCCGCCTCGTAGCGAGATAGAGGAACGTCCCGCGCCTTCAGGGCTGCCTCCTTTGTTACAGCGGCCGTAAAACGGGGATCATCACCATCCTTGGTGCCACGTGGAATGAGTTTATTAATGACCTCTTCCAGGTACAAATACGCCCGTGTTACTTCATCAAATGCCTCGGATGATCCCCCGCGATCCGGATGGGCTTTTGCCGCCGCGCGTTTATAGGCGGCTTTCAGGTTTTCATGGGATAGCGGTTTTGTATCATCAATGCCAAGGATTCGGTAGGATTCATGTAGGGTATCCAGGGCTCGTTTAGGGGGCGGAATGGTCGCCAGGGTCGTATTTTCCTTCACAACTTTACGGGGTTCGTTCATGGTCGGACGTTGCTGATGAATGAAAGGGGAGGTGGGGAGTGCAGGAGAGGGAGCCATACGCGTTTGTGTTTGTGTTTGTGTTTGAGGGGCACCGGGCCAGGCGATGTATTCGCCGCGACGAATCGCGGCAATCCACTGTAAGATAAATGCGTAAACACCCGCGCGTTTCGCGGCAGCCACATACTCGCCCCCCGCCATCAGGGTTTCCAACATACGTATCCGGGCCTCATTGGACTGTAACGAAGCCAAATTCTGCCAAATACGAATATGGCGCGGATCCACAGATGCGGCGGATACCGTATTTCCCATTTAGCCCTTGCAAAGAAATCAAAACGGACGATGACACGCGGCATGTGCCCGAATGATTGGATTAAAAGTCATCACATAGTGCCGAATCCAAGGGATTCGCCTTTTCGCGTAGAAATGCCTCCAATTGGTGCACGTGATTTTGCGTAATTTCCAACAATACACCACTCGGATCATAGATGCGAATTGTAGGGAGTTTTTGAACCTTCGCTTGTGCCTCTTCATCCATGGTATCGTAATCCAGCCATTCGGCGAAAAGGGCGTATTTTTGGGCTAGCGAAGCCACTGCGGGTTTCACTACGCGACAAGGGGAACACCAGGCGGCACCCACATACTCAATACGAATACCGGAACTCATTGTATTGTTTTGTCTTATGTTGTGTTGTTGCCAATGAGTTTATATAGCCATCAAATTTCCCCTCCCTTCAACAATACGACTTATGGACCTCATTGACGCCGTGGTATACATAAACCTGGATAAACGAACCGATAGACGCACCGAAATTGAGGCCGTATTGGATTCACTCAATATACCCGCGGAGAAACGCCATCGGTTTCCGGCGATTTACAATGGATCCGGATGGGTAGGATGTACGCAGTCACATCATGCCGTCATCCAAATGGCGAAGGAACGGGGATGGAATCGTGTGTGGGTTCTGGAAGATGACTGGATGCCAACAGTCTCCCCTGCCGACCTGGAGGTCCATTTTCAGCAGATTCTGGGTTCTTCGGGTCCTCCATTTGATGTTCTCATGGTTGCATCGTATGTACAGGCTTCCGAGGCCGTCCCTGGATGGGACCAGGTGCGCCGTGGGCTGAATATACAAACCGCGAGTTCCTACATAGTCGCCGCGCATTACTACGATACTTTGTTGAAAAACTTGGGCGAGGCTGTAAGCGGTGCCTTTCGGGGCGGCAATCACTGGGATTTCATAAATGACCAGTACTGGAAACGCCTACAACCCCAGGGCCAATGGCTCTATTTTTCACCGGCCCTGGGCAAACAGCGACCCGGCCACAGTGATCTGGCGGGTCGTTATCAGGATTATGGTGTTTAGGTAACCCTAAATACCCACAAGAAGATGGGTACTAATTTTATGGACATTGCGCGGCGAGGGGTGTTGGATCCAACCACTCCCCGCCTTTTTGGTTGACGCCGAGGCGTTGTCATCACCCGTTGGACAAATGTAATTTTTGCGTAGAATCTCATCGGCATGTGTACGAAAGACACCTTTCATAAACTCGTAGGCCTCCATGATCTGATCCATGGTACGCGCCCCCGTAATAATGATTTGGCCCGTCTGAAACGGCGAAATCGTGATTTTCTTACATTGTCCAATAGACGTTCCATTCCCCGAACCCTTGCATAATTTCTCGCAGGGACAGAGACCAGGTGGGCATCCGGCGGGTCGCTGGTCATTACAGAAGAACTTGGTCTTCACGCCCTGATAAATGGAGGGTTCATAACTTACTGTTAGATGGTACCGCTCACTCAGAATTTTGTAGAGGGCGTCGCGACGTATTTTGGCCCCAATACTGAAGTCGGTATTGACGAGCTGTGTCTGCATTTTATGGAGATGCACCTCACCTTCAAACACGGGTTTCGCTGCACAATGGGTACGAATATGGTCCACGAGCCATGTGATTGCACTCGCGCTCATTTCTTCACTCCTCACACCCGTCATCTGAACGCCCCCGTTCCGAAAGAGCTTAATGTTGATTTCCTTCCAATTCAAGGGACTCACTTCACGCCGAATGACGATTGTGGCCTGGTTGAAGAAGAAGGTCTTCTTGGTGGCGGGGGCCTTTTGAAGTAGGCGCTTCCATGAAGTGCCTTTGATTTCACTCTGATACTCAATTTCCAACACGCCATCATTCAAATCCCAATAAGGCATAATGGGAATCTGTTCCCAAAGGTGTTCCAGGTTCATCATACAGCCAACATGGGCCGTAGATACCATTGTACTGATTCGTACGGGGGATATGTTGAGAGTGGGGGTGGTGTATTCAATCGCCGACATGTTGTGTGGTGTGGTGTGGTGTGGTGTATGTGGTGCAGGTGAGAACGGTGGTCATTTTTTGTTGGTTGAAAGCAGAGAAACATGGTTCATCATCGTCGTGTGAAATCAACCCGCCGTGTGCGTGGTGCCGGATATCAGACATCCCAGCAGTTTTTTAATCCCGATGTACTTCCCCCGCACACCACCGGTCCCTTTGCTACCACAGCTCCTACAGAAACCGTCATACGTCCTGTGCTCGGCTCCACGTTCAAGGTGGGTGGTCGTCGTAGTCGCAACCGCCGCAGCACTCGTCGTAGCACTCGTCGTAGTCCCATTCGCGGTGGGTTTTCACCCAGTGTGATGGGTCCCTTCATCCGCAATGCCCAGAATGCCATTGTGCCCCTCGCCCTTTACACGGCTTACCACTTCATGCCCAAGAAGGGCCGGAATATTGCCTCTGCGCGTCGCAGTCGCAGTCGCAGTCGCCGCAGCGGCCGCCGTTAAAGTGCGTTTGTTACACATCCCCATCTAAACGCACACACGTGTGACCCTTTCATTTAGAAAGGATGGACAACAGCGACTATCTTTTTATGATCCGAACGGTGAAGGCCTCCCCGTTCCGAACACTGGTGGATGCCCTGAAAGATATTCTCACCGAGGCGAATATTGAAGTTGACAGCCAGGGCATGAAAATCATTGCCATGGATGGTACACACACCATTCTTGTGCACATGCGACTGTACGCCGAGCGCTTCGGTGAGTTTTTCTGTGCCCGCAATTGCATTCTCGGCATCAATATGATGAATTTCAACAAAATGGTGAAGCAAATCAAGAATGAGGATTCCCTGGTGCTATTTATGGAGAAGTCCAATACGAGCCGACTCGGCATTCGTATCCTGAACGGCGAGAAGCAGATGGTCACCACGAAGTACCTGAACCTCATGGAGCTGGATATTAAACCCATTGAGATTCCTCCGGCGGATTTCCCTTCCATTATTACCATGCCGTCCCTGGACTTCCAGAATATTGTGAAGGACCTCTCGCAGCTGGGAGATACCGTGGAAATCAAGTCAGCCGAGAATGAGCTCATTTTCCGTCTGGAGGGGGGCGAATTTGGATCCCAGGAGACGGTATGTGTGATGCCCCAGACCCAGGTTGAAATCATTCAGGGCTATTTCCTTTTGAAGCAACTCGCGCTATTCACCAAGTGTACGGCGATGAGTACGGATATCCTGATTTATCTGAAGAACAATTATCCCATTGTGGTGGAGTATGATGTGTCGGGATTGGGTGAGATTCGTCTGGCCCTGGCCCCCTCCCTGCGCAGGTCAAGTTAATGCCAGTAGCAGGCACCTTCTACCTTCCTGGCAAGCGCCGGTGTTTCCTCCGGTACCGGATCTCTCCAACACGACTCCCTCATCCATTCCCCAATATGCGGATGCCCATTCCATCGTCGTCCCCGTATTCCAAACAGCAGCTGATGTGTCCCCCCTAAATGAATCGCAACGACACCCGCACGTTTCAGGGCCGCCACGATCGGCAATGACAATGCCCCACATCCAACAATCGCCACGCGTGCTCCCCCCGCCAATGTCGCCGCCACACAATGGTCCACGGCGGCTTTCCAGCCCCCCACAAGGATTGCCGCGGGCCACATGGGAGCCGCACCCTCAACATCCAGGGCGGGTGAACAACCCGTACGGACCGTGAAAAATCGCGGAGGGGGAGAGGACCACGGGACGTGTGTTGGAAGTGTGGGTTGCGCCAGTTGTGCGGCGATGGATGTGGCAAAAGGAGTCACGATGGCCACGGGTGTATTAGAGGGAATCGCGGCGGTCCATGGCCCATTCCATGGGTCCAAATCATCCAGGGTGGTATGTTGGACGGCTTGGGGAGCCCAGGTTTCTAACACGGGCACCTCGTGTGCCGCATTATACCATTGAACTACGTGATCCATATATGGAAGTACCTCACGGCGCATATGAGTGGACCAGGCGGCGAGTGTTGGATTTGTAGGCGGCCAGAGACCGGCATTTACCGTCATTTGTGTTCGTAGAGGTCCATTCCAAGGATGACCGTGAAGGGCCGTAAATAAACACTCGGCCTCACAAGTTCCCAGCTTTCCTACAGCAAGTCCCTCCCCCTCCTCCAGCGCCTTACAAATTGCCTCCGTAAGCCACATTGTTTGGGTCAGGTGTGGAAAAAGTTGATTGCCCTGAAACGTGCCTTGGCTGTCGTCGTGGACGCGGCATTTAAATACTCCTCCTTTCTTTCTAACATATAGACATGGCAGCCATTTCATTTCCTTCTGGTGCATGGACACTGTATTTCCATGCCCCAGAAGATTCCTCATGGACACCGGAATCCTACAAGGTAATCGGGTCCTTTTCCAACTTTACGGATTTATGGGCGACATTCCAGCGTCTCGGTGAGCCCAAGTTCTTGGGTGGAATGTTCTTCTTGATGCGCGACCCCTATCCTCCTCTCTGGGAAAATCGCGTGAATATTCGCGGTGGTTCCTATAGTATCAAGGTGCCCGAGCGATCGGCCTATGAGACCTTTACGCGCTACGCCGCTGCGGGCGTCCTCAACATGATAGCCAAAGAGGAGGGGAATCAGATTGTTGGAGTCAGTATAAGTCCCAAGAAGGGCTTTCACATTCTGAAAATCTGGAATTTGGACGCCAAGGTATTCAATCGTCCCTCCGAAATCAGCATTTACGGGGATGGAATGCTCATGTCGGATATCATTTATAAGCCCCATTTGGACCAGCGTATGTAAGCGGTCCAATTAGTAAATCGGCACGCCACTGTTGTCAAAGGGCAAGGTTTCGCGATGATGCATGGGCGGCCTACGCAAAGCTACATTTCCAACATAATGCCACTCCTCCTCCTCACCTGACGCACGATCAATTGTAACTATTTTTGCATCGGCGGTTTCGGCGAGGTATTTGTTTTGAGCGGCAAATGCTAAACGTATAAGGGTCTGCAAGGATATGTCGGTATTTGTCCGAATTTCCGACAACCAATCTGATAAATCCACGACGGCATTCTCGCCTTGGGTGTATTGAATGCTGATCCAGGGTAGGCGTTTCATGGGTGCATCCGCCATGGTGCCTATGATACGACGTTCCGTGGGATTGTAGGATGCAATGGGGTCGTTGTTGGAATGTTCAACATTGGTGGTAATTATGGATGCATCGGCCATAATTAGATATGTAATATTTGTGGAGGGTCCAAGTTGTTGACGAATCCACTCCTTGGTAAGGTCCCAATGATATTGTGTGAATTTGTAGGCATGTTCAAACAATATAAGTAAATCCCATAGTGCACCCATGATTGTATTTAGGTTACATATTTAGTGGGGGGCTTTAGCACGTTTCCTCCTCCACCACTTCCTCCTCGCAGGTTGGTTCCGCTTCTTCCTCTTCACACGTCTCCACCTCGGGTTCTTCCTTGGGTTTACAGGAAGGTGCAGCATGTTTTGCGAATTCCTGAATATCAAAGCCCTTCTGGAAAATAAGGATGGCAAACAGGAATATGTAAAAAATCACGGGGATAGACAGGAGTCCCCACGCAACGAAATCCATGCCGGCGGCACACAGTATCCATAAAAACATGCTACCGATAATCAGGTAAAGAAATGTGCGACCGAGGGAGGGGAAGCTTCCCATGTAAATGTCGTAGAGTCCAAGGGCAATCATGAATGCACCGTATGCAAAAACCGGAGGACAGAGATTCATTTATTGGGGGAAGGGAATTTTAGGCGGGGATGATCTTGCCATTTTTGAACTTTCCAACATACTCACCTGCCTCCTCATCACTGACGAATGTGAATAAACTATCAGTGGCGGTGTCACGATAGTACTGGACACCCTTGATTTTAATAGCTTCAAGGTTACCTTCCTCCTCCTCGGCCTCATCGGTCTCTTCAACCTCCTCGGTTTCCTCTACCTCCTCGGTCTCCTCAGACGCCTCTACCTCCTCGGTCTCCTCGGTTGCCTCAACCTCCTCAGAAGCCTCAGCCTCCTCCGTGGCCTCCCCTTCATCAGTTGCTTCTACATCCTCGGTCTCCTCAACAGCCTCTCCTTCATCATCAGCGGCTTCCTCTACCTCCTCGGTTTCCTCCTCAGCCTCTCCTTCTTCAACTGCCTCCTCAGCAGCATCCTCAGCCTCTTCAGTGCTGGAAACGGTCACAGGCGAAGGCATGGGTGTAACCGGACCCAACTTTTCTACGAGGACGGGGGCTGCCGGAATATCATCCGTCTCATGAATAATGAGGCGCACCGGCACAACATGGGTATCCGCCTCATTAACGGGGGGTGTCCTCGGTGAAGGCGGATCGCGTTCAAGAAACGAATCCACATTCCGAATGTCCGCCATTGCGAATGGACCCGTTACAATCTGGGCCAATTCATCCAGAAATGCATCAAACGCATCCGCCGCTTTTTCGTGGCGTTTTGCAGCAACCAACATGGTGAGGCGATAAACCTGGCTCACCATATTGCGATAGGAAAGAAAAGAGTCGTTGGACATTGTTGGAAGTTGTGGTATGAAAGTAATGAGCCTGGGGTGTCTAAATGCCCGCCATCAATTTTGGCGCGTCCCTTCACTTTTTTCATTTCGTCCCCGCCTCCTGAATTTTCATGGCCCATTCCACAGTGGCCTCGCGTGATTTGACGGGCTTCGTGCGACGCAGTCGCAATCCCTGAGCACCAGGAGCGTGATATTTATGTTGGATATCATTGCGAATAAACACATTCTTCAAGTTCTGATCGTAAAAATCAATCGGCTTGGTATCCATTGTCTGAATAATGGATACCATGGGAGGTGTCAGGACATCAATGCGTAGCCGACGTTCATGGACAACCGCACGGTATTCCGAAATATCCATAGACCCCCCAAACATACGCAGGACCTCGCGCGGCGGTGCTGGGCGGATTCCGTGAGGCGATCCCTTCGGCAAATCGGCATCCGCGCCATACAATGAATTCAGCAGGGCGTAGCGCTCCCATTGCATATGGGAATCAATCTTCTTTTCGCGGAACAAGTACGCCACAGCACACTCCGGTGAACAAAAATTCCCATACATATACCAAACTTCGTCCAAAATATGGGAAGGAATCGCGCACGGGGGTGTCGTAAAATTATGACAGCACCAAAAACAGGCAACATCTGTACGTGTTGGAAGTTGTTGAGTACGATTGCTATCCTGGAAAAGCACCATGAGTTTCTCCGAATAGTGATTGGGTAGCTTACTCTTTGTTATAGATACATGCGTCTCCTCGGCCGAAGGAAATGTATTTTCCTGTGGCGTTTCCTCATTTCCAACACTTGTCCCCTGCTGCATCCCCTCCAAATAGGAAAATGTATCAGCACCCTCATGGTAGGGCTTTGGAATATCAGGGATAATGGGGTCATATGTAAGTGCGGGGGTACTCTCAAACGTTACCTGGGATGATGTGACGGGTATATGTACAATCAGAGGTCGCTGTTCATTCAGGAAGGACCCCGTAATTCCGGCAGGCGATACCACGGCTACCACGGGAGGTGTCTTCTTCGCACGCGTCTTTTTGGGCGCCTCCGCAATGGGAGTGATAATTGTAGCTGTGGTTTCGGTAGGCACCTCTTCAGTTACAGCAACGGTACTTTCATCGGTCTTTTTGGTAGTCCTACGCTTTCTAACAGTCGCCATCGTCCGTTCTTAAGCTAGCTTACGCTATTCCCGTGGTCGCGCCCTTAAATACTTCAATCGCGGCTGCGATTTAAAGAATGCCCTGGAATCGCTGATTAAATTTCGTTGTATACTCGGCTACCAGGGCCTCATTCGGTTCACCTAAAAGTGTAAAGGCTTCCGCGACCTCCGATGGATATAAATACGCCGAACATCCGTGCCCGTAATTCCAACAATGTCCAAACGCCTCCATACCGAAATTTTTATTCATATCCTTGATGAAGTCTTTCAGGGACTCCAGGCCAATTCCCTGACCGGCGTGATCATTCAATGTGCCATCCATCCGCCTATGAACAAATTGAATGGCGGGACCCGCCTCCATCCCCACAGAATTCCATCCATCGGCAATAAGAACCGGTTTCAGGTCGCGATTTGCGGCGGGCCGCTGAATGTTTGCTATCGCAGCGGCAGCAGCCGCTGTGGCAACCACAGGTGCATTGGGTGGGAAGGCACCCGTATTAAAATTCCACGCCTGCTTGGCCAGTAATTTAGCACTCCGATGTTTGTAGGGAATTAAGGGGGCGTTCCACATGGCCTCGGTCAATGTATTGAGAGCGGTAACACGTGTGAGGGGTTCGGTTTCTTTCATTTCATTTAATTCACGCGCCATGGTGCGCAGCATACGAAATCGCTCTATTTTCTCGGGTAAGCCACCGCCACCATTTGCACCTTGGCAATCAGATAGGAAGAATACATTCGTCGTTGTTGGGGTGGGGGCGGCATAGGCGGGAACGGGGCCCATTACAGGACTTATTTGGAAATGCCGGTGATCCCTACAAATTCTCCCGCAATATGTACACCACTCAATCTCTTCATGTGCGTTTTTGTATTTCAGGTATAATTCCTTATGGTAATAACCACCCATTCCCGAACAGTTGTGGTGCATATACATACAACCGTCCTCGCGCACAAGATGTTTGAGACAGACGGGGCATACGGAGTAATTCTTCGCGCCCGTATCCGAAAAGATTACATCCAATTTTTGGGCGTCGGATTGACTCCAGCCCTCCCATGCAGGCTCATCCTGCTGCGCAAGGAGTTTACGAATTTCCTGTCGGGATTCTGGGAGGAGTGTGGGTGCGTTAATCAGGGCTGTTCCATCACCAAGGGGTAACTTTGGATCCACCCCGTACTGTAAAAATATTCTGGCAGTTTCCAACAATTCACTCGTTGATTCCGTATCCTCAATTGATAAAATGAACAGTTGAAAGGGTGTAATTGCGGTGGGAAATTGCGAAAAATCCACGGATAATGTATTGACATTGGCACGATTCTCGCGAAGGAGCATTTCAATAAAATATGTCATGTGATAGTATGCGAATGCGCCGAATGCATGCGTTTCGTTAATATGGTGCTTTTGTAGGAATTTGTAGACATTCTTGGCATTTATAGTCATCCCTTTCTCCCACAATTGGTATAATTCATGAATTATGTATACAACAGATCCGGACTTAGTGGGCATTTTAATGCCAACCGTCTCAAATAGTCGCTTTAGAAGTTGCATACGGGTTTTACGATGAATTGATGCCGACACCAATGTCTCATGACTATGTTCGGGTGATATATAGTCCTTAATAATTTGATTACGACGCGTTTCCATATAGGCTAGGCATTGTGAAGTTGATGTTTTGGTTTCGTTGTCATTCAACATATTGAATAGGGTTTTTGTAACTTCGGCGGACATCTCTATTCAGAAGTCTATTTTTATGGGGTATACAGAGACTACATGTTTCCAAAGGTCCTGTTGGCAATTATGAATGCCCATTATCATTTCCTAAAGTCGTACCCACGCCGTAAGGCGTGGGCACAAGTTTAAGGGAGGGGTTAGAGGGGAACCGTAGGTTCCCATGGAGACGTGGACAGAAAAATACCGTCCCCTGCGTTTTGCGGATATCCGTGGACACAAGCGAATTAAGAAATTGTTTGAGGCCAGTGCCGCCAGAGGCTGTCAAGGACTCCCTCCTATTATACTGTACGGTCCACCGGGTACGGGCAAAACATCCCTTGCACTTGCCCTGGCATCCGAGGCATATCCCACCATTTCCCACACAATCAGTTCCCTCTATTTGAATGCCTCGGATGAACGGTCAATTGAAGTCATTCGCGAGCGAATCGTTCAATTTACAAGGACCATGTGGCCCGGAATCAAACGCAAGTTCGTCATATTTGATGAAGTGGAAACAATGACGGAGCCCGCCCAGGCATCGTTGAGGGCATTGTTGGATGATGTGGATCGCGAGGGGCACCAACAAACGCCCCTATTCCTGTTCCTGTGTAATTCGCTTTATCGTGTCCATCCGGCTATTCGTTCGCGATGTATTGCCCTGTTTTGCGGACACGTGCCCATACATTATGTGCGTGAATCCCTGGAGGCGATTCAGGTGGCGGAGGGTGTATCCAAAGAGATGATACGACTTCCCTCCGATACAACGTTCCGAATTCAACGGGGAGATATGCGTGCATTTGTCTCCGCGGTCCAATATGAAAAGAACCTGAATGAATGGGAGGAGTGGTTAAATCGTTTGAGTTCCGCCCCACGGGGGCGATCCATTTATGTATGGGAAGACGGGTTGCGGCGAATACCTTTTTGTATCCTCATTCGCCATGTGTTTCTATGGCTGAATATGCAGAGTCGCATGGTAACTAACACGGCAGTGACTGAGTTCGTGAATTTATGTATGAAAGTCCAGGATGCCAACACGGATACAATCCTCGCCGTCATTCCCGCGGCATGGGAAGCAATCCCGTAACTTCCTACAGAGTAAGTAAGGAGGTATGCCATCCGCATCGGATACGACGTCGCGAAGGGGCGCATTTGCACTCGTGTGTTCCAATATTTGCAGTACGGAGGGACCGGCGGGTGCGAATGGTGCCACGGGTCCAACAGGTGCCACGGGTCCATCAAGTGGGTTTACCGGCGTCACCGGTCCCACGGGTCCTACGGGTCCCACAGGTGCAACTGGACCTACAGGCCCCACGGGAGTTGCGGGACCACCTGGACGCACAGGAACCGCTGTTGCGGCGAGTTATTATTCACTAACAACACAGTCTATTGCATTTGGTCCAACCGGATCAACAAGTCCATCAACCTTTGAATTCCCATTGACATTTATTGCAAATGGAATTACACTCTATGCCCCCGTTACACCAGGTGTATATACCGCCATGCGAGTTCAAAATGCCGGAACCTATGAGGTATGGTATTCAATCCAGCTTTCACGGTCTTCAGGAGGAAACAATGCATTCGTGTATGTATGGCTTCGCATCAATGGTTCGGATGTTCCAAACTCAAACGGCCGTGTTGCAATCAACAGCAACAACAATGATACACTTCCCATTGTTCCCTACATACTTACATTAAACGCTGGCGACTATGTGGAATTTGTTGCCCAGACTACCACGAATGATATAAGTATTCTAGCAGTGGGTGAAGGTGATATTCCTGGGCCGGCGATTCCATCCATTATTGTGGGAATCAAGCAATTGTAAGGTTGGGCTTGGACATTGTCGGCAATTCAGGATTTCCAACATCCTCCCAACCATTCCTATCCATTTGGTGAATCTTCAGATTCCGTTTGCGTTCTCTTCTATTGAACCCAAGGCCTGTCGGCCTTGGGTTCAATAATAAGGGAGGGGGGAAGGGGGGCTGCGGAGCGCCGCAGGTTACCCCAAAAATTGACCCAGCCCCCACCCTTGCCCTCCAACACTCACCTCGCCTCCTTTCCATTCTTTCCTTACAATGTCCGCCGCTGATTACGATAAGCTTTCCCTTCATGAGCAGAT
>JACCDX011523833.1_pt1 | contig 19983 bp, 25 predicted proteins | sample 7449681 | NCBI WGS metagenome assembly JACCDX01 (sample SAMN15323450, study PRJNA562643) | freshwater metagenome | isolation source: river surface water | place: USA:Blue River Watershed | collected 2017-08-18
TAAATATCTTTCCTTTCTTTTGATATTTATATAGAAACTATAGTTAAATGGATAAATATGTAAAAAATATTATCGAGGAGACATTCGCATCGAAAAAACAACAAAGATACTTCTACGCAAAGGCTTCAGATAAGTCATTATCTAAGAAAGAAAGAGGTAAATGGTCCAAGTGGGCAAAGGAATTCTCTGCAGATACAGATTTTGAAAAAATTCCAGAAAAGGCGGAATCGGAAATTGAGGAGATAGTTGATGAAAAAGGAAATATTTCAAGAAAAAAAGTACCCGTAAGTAAAGATAGTAAGGGAATTACCAAAAAAACCACCGACCAAGTTGTTAAAACGGGTGGAGGTTCTATGGGTATCCACGGTGTACACGGTACCCACACATCTTTAAGATATTGGGCGGAAGCTGACATGAGTAATGCTCTTGGATTTGAAAAAACATTAGGTCAGGATGCTGATAGAGAAGATGCTGAGGATTATTTCGAAAAAGAATTAGGTATGGACGATAAAGAAGCGGAAGAAAGACTTGCTTCTTATGGTTATGACGATAATCTTGAGGGAGATAAAGTTAGATTAATTGAAAATCCTAAAAAATATATCCAAGATTATGTTGAAAGTGTTCTTTCAAAAAAATCACAATCTGATGATTTAGTTAAGAAAGACCAAATGGAAGATATTGAGAAAAATCTCAACCCAATAATTAAAAAACAGTTATCTGCACTTAAAAATACATTAGTTAAGAATAATTTATCTGTAAAAGATATTCTTAAACTATTAGATAAAGACGATGAATAAAGATTTAAAAGGTAGAGTTTTTGATGTTCCACAGGACATCCTTGATAAGATAAACCATACGATTACGGGTTTAAATGGTCAGAATGTGCGTGGGATTCAAAGAGCAAAAAAACTTTTACAAGATAAATCAGTGAAATATGGTCAATTAAAAAGAATCATTCACGACATCCAAAACATGGATAAAGTAAATGAAAGAACCAAATTTGACCTTTGTGGTGGCGAATTGATGGAAAAATGGGCAATGACCCATTTACAAGGTGAGAGAGATTTAATAAAGGGTAATAAACAATCAAGAAAGAGAGCGGATGAGATATCAGGATTAACAGGTGAAAGAAAAAACAGTCACTTAAAATCTCACTCTAAAAATTTTAGTTTTAAAATCCCAACTAATCTTGTAAAAAGTAATTCACATAAAACCAGTATCTCACCGATAACTTCTTTGGGTTTGTTTGAAGAGGTTGAAAAAATAAAGAAATTAATATCATACTAATATGCCAACTCAATTAGAAATTATTGCAGACCAACAAAGACAACAACATTTGGCGAGAAATGAGTATAACTACGGTGATTTATATAGTTCAAATAACACCGGAGCATTATCCGACGGTGATGAGAGAGGTAAGGGAGAATTAAATGGTAATGTTGGTTCTAAAACCGATATTGTGGAGAGAAAATCGTTAGTCGCTAAAAATATCTACAACCCAAATTTTGAATATGATTCAAATAATCCTAATGCATTATCAACAGGCGATGAAAAAGGTAAAGGTGAAAATGCAACATCAATAGGTGGTCTTACCGACATCAATACAAGAAAGACATTATTGGCAATAAATCAATACGGTCAAAATTTTGGATATGGTGTTGTAAATCCAAACGCAATCTCCGATGGTGACGAAAAAGGTAAAGGTGAAGGTACTTCAGGAACAATTGGTTCTAAAACCGATATAACTGAAAGAAATGCATCATACGCTCGTAACATATATGGACCTTCATTAGGTTATGACTCAAACCACCCTAATGCATTATCAACAGGCGATGAAAAAGGTAAAGGGGAAAACGGTTCGGCTATTGGTGGTTTAACTGACATCACCGAAAGAATTTCGTTATTATCGAAAAACATTTATAACACCGGTTTCCAATACGATTCTAACAACCCGAACGCATTATCCAATGGAGATGAAAAGGGTAAAGGCGAGAATTCGGGTAATGTCGGTGGATTAACGGACATCAATACAAGAGTTTCATTACTCTCAAAGAATACTTATAATGGTGTCTTTGAATATTCATCAGTAAACCCAAATGCAATTTCCGATGGAGATGAAAAAGGTCGTGGTGAAAATGCTGGCGGTAGTATCGGTACAAAAACTGATATTAACGAAAGAGTTGTATTAAAGGCAAAAAACAAATACGGAGATAACAAACAATACCCCGACTTTTAATGGTAAGTTTTGAAAAAATATTATCAATTTTAATAACAGAAGCTCCCGTTGGTAGTAAAAGGGGAAGGTTAATTAACGCCATTAAAGGTCGTAACCCCGTTTCTTTTTATTATAACGGACCAAGAGGGGAAGTTTTACCGGGTAGAAGGATTAAAGCTGAATTAGTGGCAATGGGAGTTACCAAAAAGGGTAATCTCGTTGTGAGAGGATGGGTACAACCCCCTTCAGTATCAAAAAAAGGATTTAGTGAACATGGATGGAGATTATTCATGTTAGATAGAATATCAGGTCTCCAAATTTATGAGGATGAAACATTTGACACAAAAAGACCGGGTTTAAATCAGGACGGGGATAAAAGTTTGGATGTGGTTTATGCAACAAGTGATTGGGGCGTAGTACCTAAAGTGGAAAAACCAAAACCACAGCCGACACCAACGAGAGAACCTCAACCTCAAGAACCTAAACAGGAGTTACCACAACCAAAACCTGATGAAAGACCATCAGCAACTCCACAACCTGAGGTCAATTTCGCATCCCAAGTGTATGATGAACTTAAAAATAAGGTTCAAGATGTTGACGGTCAGAAACAAATTTCTGCCGACGAATTCTCCAAAGCGTTGGATTTTTTACGTAAAAAGAAAATTGAGGATTGGTCAAACAGACAAAGAGAGATTGGTAAAAACACCACAGCTGGAGAAGGTACTCGTAGAAGAATCGAAAAAGATGCGGAGATTGAATTATATAATGAATTAAAGAAAGATAACGTAATAGTTGGTCAAACACCATTACAAGAATCTTTAAATAGAATTAGAACTTTAATTTTCTTCTAAAAATATTTATATTTTAAAAAACTATTAAAATGTCAGGAAAAGGAGTAATATCAGAAAGTGGCTTGATGCAAAGATTGGTACAAGCGAAAAAAGTAATGAATAAGGTTGATGGGGGTAACTATGAAAGAGGTCATGTAAATGAAACAATGCTTAGGTCAACACCTGAGGAATTAAATATTCCCGAAATGAGCACCCCACAACAAAAGCCGGCTCAGTATACATCAAATAAAGTTATGGAATCAAAATTACCTGAAGCCATTAAAAGAGCAATGATTGAAAATCCAATACCACAAATAAGTCTATCTGATTCTCTTGACATGGATTTTGTTAAGAACACTAAAAAATTAATGGAAGCTGAGGGTGTAGCAACAAAACCAAAACAAACCCCATCACAGAGAGCAACCTCACAACCATCAAACATTGATATGAACGAGATTGCGATTATAATCGAAAATACCGTCAGAAAGGTATTAGATGAGAAATTAAATCAAATTCTAACCGCACAGCAAACCCTATCAATCAACGAAAACTTAGTATTGAAAGTGGGTGACTCGGTCTTCAAAGGTAAAATTACTGGAGTAAATAAATCCAAGTAACGTTTGTTTTTTTCAAATTTTTTTGTTATTATTTAGACATACAAGTATTATTTGATGTCGAAAATTAGAATATTAGCAATACCACCCGACCAATTCGGAGTAGGTAAGTACAGAATCTTAGACCCGTTCAAGTATATCGGGGATAACTATGGTGGAGAATTCCATGTCGACATTTCAATGAATGCGGATGATAACGACGAATTCTTCAAGAATTACGATATTGTTGTTTTCCATAGTTTCATACACCAAGCAACTCACGAAAAAAATCTCGAGAGAATTCAAAAATTAAAATCACAAGGAATCAAGGTTGTGATGGATATTGATGATTTTTGGACTGTGGACCACAGGCACCCAATGCATCATCAAATCAAAATGAATGAGATTCCAAGAAAAAAAGTGGAGTTGATGAGAGCTTCGGATTGGGTTACGTGTACAACCGAAGTGTTTGAAAAATCAATACGAACAAAGTTGGGTATCAAAAATGTAATGGTTTTTCCAAATGCAGTTGACCCCAATGAACCTCAATTTCAATCAAAACCTACAGAATCAGATAAGATACGATTTGGTTGGTTAGGTGGTTCAACCCATTATCATGATTTAGAATTACTCTCTTCAGGTATTTCCACAATTTTAAATCAAACTCAAAATACTCAATTTGTGTTGTGTGGTTTTGATTTAAGGGGAAATGTTACCGAAATTAATCCACAGACAGGTCAACAAAGAGTTCGACCAATCCAACCAATGGAAACTGTGTGGTATCGATATGAAAAATTATTCACCGACAATTACAAATATGCGGATGAAGAATATAAGAAATATCTTTTAACATTTAGTGATACTGAGTATAATACCTCAGATAAAAGATATCGTCGAGTTTGGACTCAACCCGTTGGAAAATATGCATCCAATTATAATCTATTTGATGTGTCATTAGCACCATTGGTACCAAGTGAGTTCAATGCAAATAAATCACAATTAAAAGCAATTGAAGCGGGATTCCACAAGAAAGCATTAATTGCCAGTGAAACACTACCATATACTCTCGATTTAGTAAGTGCCGTTGAATTCGGAGGAGGAATCAACAGTAAGGGTAATTCACTATTAGTTTCTCCAAGTAAAAACCATAAACAGTGGACACAACACATGAAGAGATTAGTAGATAATCCAAACATGATTGAAGATTTGGGTAATAAACTTTATGAAACAGTAAAGGATAAGTACTCACTTCCAAATGTTTGTAATAACAGAACACAATTTTTCAAATCAATAATTTAAAACCAAAAAAACATGCATTATTTAGTAACAGTAGGTTACGAGTTGGAGCAACTCGACCGCAATGGAAACCCAAGACTTCAAAAAGTAAAATACATTGTTGAAGCAGAATCAGTAGAAGAAGCAACTATCGTTGTTTCAAAATACAGAGCAGGAGATATGCGTTCAAGTGAAAGTTTGGCAATCGCTAAAATGGCAATTGAGTGTATCATCGACAAAAACAATACACCTGAATATTATCAATAATCAAATACACAACTATGGAATTTCACAGCAAAGACATTCAAATTCTTAGACAGTCTCAAAGTAAGTTAGCATTGGAATATGTAAACTCAATTGGTGTTAAAATCACTGTAGAGGAGTTACAAAGAATTACCGATGTGTTTGTTGAATCTTGTTTAAGACCTGCAGATAATGACTTGAAAGAAAGAATCAAGAAATTAGATAAATGGTTAGAAAGTAAAAAAGGATAACCCAAATGAATAAAAAAGATATCGAAGATTATCTTAGTAAATTACAGGACATTGAGAAATCTCTCCAATCGGAAGATGGTGACTTTTCTGTTATTGGTGATTTGAACAAAGTATTGTCGGCATTGGATAACGATATCCAAACGAGTACTATGGCTAAACACAATTCTCTCAATGTCAGAATTAAAAAATTGGACCCCAATGCTGTCATCCCCTCGTATTCAAAAACAGGGGATGCCGGTATGGACCTAACAGCGGTCCGTATAGAATATGATACGGATGGTAATGTTGTTTATGGTACAGGACTGGCAATTGAAATACCAAACGGATATGTTGGTTTATTATTCGCTCGTAGTTCAAACGCAAAAAAAGACGTTTATCTAACCAACCATGTTGGGGTAATCGATTCGGGATATCGAGGTGAAATCATGTTAAAGTTTAGAAAAACAAAAGAGGTTAACCCTCGATACTATGAGGTGGGGGATAGAGTAGGTCAAATTATAATTTTACCATATCCAAATGTAGAGTTCATTGAATCGGAAGAACTTTCATCAACAGAAAGAGGTGAAGGTGGATATGGTTCGAGTGGAGCATAAAAATATTATTAAAAATAAATCAATTGAAACGAGCAACATCTAAGTCGGGAGTAACAAAGACAACATCCTTTGTTGAAGATAAAAGAGCAAATAAGAAGGATAGAATTCGACAAATAATTAAACAACCCAAAGAAAAATTCTTAACCAAAAATCAAGAAGAATATTGGAGAATTTTAGGGGATAATGAAATCACACTTTGTTTTGGTCCTGCCGGTGTAGGTAAGTCATACATCGCAATGAAACGTGCCATCGATTTATTATGGGACGACTCCAATAAATTTGAGAAGATTATTATTGTTCGTCCGGCAGTGGAAGCCGAGGAGAAACTTGGTTCGTTACCGGGTGGTTTAGAAGAAAAACTTGACCCATACATTTATCCGTCATATTATCTTTTGAATAAAATTATCGGTAAAGACGCTCGTGAAAAATTAAAAGAAGAAGGGTTCATTGAAATTGCTGCACTCGCATATATGAGAGGTTGGAACGTAGATAACACCATTCTTGTTTTTGAGGAAGCACAGAATACCACTCCCGCACAAATGAAACTTTTACTAACACGTATCGGTTTCAATTCTAAATTCTTCATCTCAGGTGATTTAGAACAATCTGACAAGTTCAAAGACAAAACCAAAACAGGTTTATACGATGCAAAAGTCAAATTGGGGGACATTAAAAATGTTGGGATTTTTGAATTTGATACAAAAGATATCGTTAGAAATCCAATAATCAGTGAAATATTAAAAAGGTACGACTAAACCTTTACTTATAATATTTTTAAATTTATATTTCCTATTATGGAAGTATTTGTAAGCATTGATGGTGTACTAAGAAATACACTACAAAAATTTGATTATCACTACAAGGATTATTTCTTAAATACTGAATCAGAATTAGAGGAATCATTTGAATATGGTGTCACCGAACCCGTTTTAAATGACAATGTTCTATCGTCATATAAATTCCAATCATATGATGAGTTTGTGAAATTCTTATATTTTGATTATCCCATTGAAATTTTTGGTCACGCCGGATTAAGTTATAATCAAGCATCGACCGAATTGAATTCTTTAATATTTGAAAATCCTGATATTAAATTCACTTTGGTTGGATTAACAGAAAAAGGTAAAGCTAAACCATCTTCCCTTTTCTTTCTATCGAGAAATGGTGTAATATGTGATAATATCACGTTCGCTAAGGAAGAGGATATAAAAAATCTTTGGAAAAAATGTGATTTATGGGTTACCGATGATAAAAGAGTCATCGATAATTGCCCTTCAAATAAAAAGGTGGTTAAATTCAAGACATCTTTTAATAATCACTTTACAAATCAACTAGAAATAAATAAATTATCAGAAATAAAAAAGGAATGGTTGAAATATTCGGAAAAAACTATTGTATCGACATTGATGGTATCACTACGAAATGTCAAACAGGTACTACTGTCAAAAATGAAGATGGTAGCGAAAGTTTAGAAATTAACATTTTTAAATATGAAACTGTAAAAATGTGTCTCGAAAGAGTCCTAAGTGAATATCAAGAAGTTGATGAGAAAATGGGACCATTCGCACAAAGTGAATTATCAATATCATTTAAAATTGCATTTAACACACTAATAAAGTATCAAATATTAATCGAAGAAGATGAATAAACAAGAAAACATACAGAAATTAGAGAATTCGTTGAGTAAATTGGTCTCAAATGAATACACGATTTATTTCTTAACTTATGACACAAGAAATAATGCCAGAGCGTCAGTCAAACATATCTATGACATGGCATTAACACTAAAAGAAAACGGTAAAAACGTTAAAATTTTAGTTGAGGATAAAACCTATACCGGAGTTCAAGGATGGTTGGACGATAAGTATGATTCACTTGAAGTGGTAACCATCAAAGACGATAGAGTTGAGATTAAAATCGAAGACGTAATCGTTGTTCCTGAATACTATTCAAACGTATTGGAGAACTTGGCAAACATCAAATGTGTAAAGGTTATGTTGGTTCAGCAAAAAGAATACATGTTTGAAACTTTACCAATTGGTAGTAGATGGTCTGATTTTGGTTTTGATAAAGTAATCACAACAACCGAATCAAGTAAAAACTATATTGAGGATTATTTTAAAGAATCCATGGTTTACATCATTCCTCCGATGATTGGTGAGAATTTTAAACCGTCTGAAGTCAGTGCTAAACCCACAATCGCAATTTCATGTAGAGAAAGGTCAATAAACAAGAAAATTATTTCTGAATTTTATTTAAAATATCCACATTTAAGATGGATTAACTTCAGAGATATGAATCAGATGACATATACCGAATTTTCAGAATCATTAAAAGAGTGTATGGTTTCGGTATGGGTTGATGACGATTCTACGTTTGGAACCTTCCCACTTGAATCAATGAAATGTGGGGTACCTGTTATTGGTAAAATACCTAAAAACGAACCTGATTGGTTGGGGGAGAATGGTATGTGGACATACGATGAGACAAAAATCACTGAAATCCTTGGAAAGTTCGTAATGGCGTGGTTAGAAGGTGTTGAGTTAACTGATGAAGTGACTCAAAAAATGAAAGATACCTTATTACCTTACGATTCAGAGATTACAAAAGGAAACATAAACGTAATTTTCGAATCTTTTAAAACCAGTAGAGTTTTAAGTATCGAAAAAGCATTAGAAAAATTAACTAAAGAGGAGGCAACAGTATGAAAAATATAACAGTTATTCTACCCATCCATAAATGGGACGAAGATTATAAATTAATGTTTGAAAACGCAGTAAAATCTGTTGAAGAATTTTACAACGACGTTAAATTAACAATCGTGGGACCAAATGATGTGGTGTCAAATATTCAACTTATTTCAGATAAGTTAGAATCTAAAATTTTAAACAATGAAGGCGATACCGATTTCTGTAGTCAAGTAAACCTTGGTATCGAAAATTGTGATACCGAATGGTTCTCTATTTTAGAAGTGGATGATGAGTACAAACCTTCATGGCTAAAATCAATGAATACCTATTCTAAAGAAAATCCAACCGCAGATGTTTTCTTATCAATCGTAAAGGACATCAACGTTGAGGGTAAGTTCCTTAGTTTCACAAATGAATCTACTTGGGCATACGGATTTACTGAAAAACAAGGTATTTTAGATAATGAGGCACTTTTAGATTATCAAAACTTCCAAATTAGTGGTGGTTTGTACAGAACATCGGTGATTAAAGAACAAGGTAAACTAAAAGAGAACATTAAATTGACATTTGGGTATGAATTCTTACTACGTCTTACCCATAATAACGTAGTTGTTATGTCTGTTCCGAAAATTGGATACCAACACGTTAATTTCAGAGAAAACTCATTGTTTTGGTCATATAAAAACGATGATTCTATGAAAATGTCTGAAAATGAGGTAAAATTCTGGTTGGATACCGCAAAAAGAGAATTCTTCTTTAAAAATAAACGAGAAATAAACTATGTAGAGAACTAACATGCCGCGTAAACGTACCCAAAAAATTTATTTTGGGGAGGAACAAGAACAAGCGGTAGTAAGATATCTCGAATCCGACTCCGAAACAGAAAAGAACAAGATATTCAATGAATATTTAAGAGAACCTCTCATTATAATGGTCGAATCAATTATTCGACGATACAAACTTTATAGAAAAGATTTTGAATTTGTGGATATCCATGCGGATACCATGTCATTTTTGATTACTAAGATTAACAAATTTGACCACACAAAAAACCATAAGGCATATTCTTACTTTGGAACCATTTGTAAGAATTACCTTATGGGTGCAATTCAAAAAGATACCAAGGAAATGAACAGGAGTGTGTCATATGATGACATATCCTCCGATTTAGAGGAAAGTACCGAACATTCCTACACAATTGACGAATCACATGTTGATTATCGTGATGTTATCGTAAAATTCACCATTCAAATGGAGGAATTTATGGAAGCAGAGGAATTATCTGAAAACGAACAAAAATTAGGGTACGCTTTACTCGAAATATTTGGGAATTTTGAAAAAATCTTTCAAATCGGTGACGGTAATAAGTTCAACAAAAACCTGATTCTATTATCATTACGTGAAATGACATCCTTATCAACCAAGGAAATAAGGATTTCAATGAGAAAATACAAAAAACTCTACGAAGGTATTATGGTAGGTTTCATAAATTAAGATTAACCCTATTTATAGAGTATGAGAGAAAGGAAAAATATAATATCTCTTGATACCGATTCTGCGTTGGCATTGATGCAAGAAATCTACAATGATATTGTGGAACAAAAGAATACTGCATCTATGATTACGAAGAAAATGTTGACATTTATGAAAGATGCTGAAGACATGAGTGTAATAGGTCCGGTTATCAAAGAACAACAAAAGATATTAAACGATTGTACCGAAAAGAAAATCTCATTAGTTAAGCTTCAGAGTGCGTTACTAAAGCAAACCCAAGGTTCGGGTCCAAGTGCGGGTGGTGGAAAACTCCAACTTACCGACGAAGACAGAGTTTTGTTGGAGAAGTTAATGAACGACTCTGACGATGAACCAAAAACGGGAACTTATAGAACGTAATGAGTAAATTAAAAAATACCAAGAAGAAACTTCAATCTAAAATTGAAGCAATTAAGAAAATCAACGACGACCCTAAGAAAATTACGGATAACGTCGCGGATAAGTATTTGAAAAATATCCCGTCGACAGAGGATTTTGTTGGTAAAAAGTTAGATGCTCTAAAGAATAAACGAGCACAAAAAAAAGAAAATAAGAAAGATATTTTTGGTGAAATCCTTGAGGTTGTTGAACAATTTTTAGGTACTGATAAAAAATCGTCAGGTTCTGAAACCGACACAGTACAAAGTGGAACGACGATAAATCCCCAAAAAAACAAAACAAAAAAACGTTTAAAACAACATGCATTAAGTGCATCTGAAAAAACTCTTGACTCGGCTAAAGAAATTGTAGTTAAAAGATTATCTGAAGCACTGTTCATGGGTGATGGTATTTGTGGTACGAATGGTACTATTACAGGTGATACAATAAACCTAAAACCCGAAGAATTTGATTTACTGGATATGTTAACGATTGACCCGGATTCATCCAGTGGTCAAATTATCTATGAACCAAAATCCCCTGATAGAAATAAAGAAAAAGTAAATAGAGAACTTTATACAACATTTAGTGGAGGTTCATACGACTTTATATCTAATAACAATAAAACATTATTTAATGCAAAATGGGATATCCCCAACCAACATTTTGTTATTACCGGTTTAACACAAGGAGCACCAACAGGAATTAAAGTACAGGATTTTATTTCAGATTACTATTCTTCAATTGAATTTCCTGAAATCACTGATATAGCAAAAACCGCAATGTTATTAACAATTCAAGGTGGTGGTAACAGTGGAAAAACGATAAAATTCGATTTAGCGTTAAACAACGTAGACCGACTTCTAAAAAAATTAATGTCCGTTTGTGGTTCTGAAACTAAAAAAGATGAACTAAAGAATCAAAATGCGGTCGATATGTTTAATCAAAGCGAGGAAGACATTGAATTTTATTTTGATTTTGACGATGTTGAGGGGATTGATTTAGATGACGAAGATTTAAGGTATAGAAGAGTTTTAAGATTTAAAGATTGTTATAATTTTGAAATTCCTGCCGATGATACTCATATTGAAGATTTTATTTATTTAACAAAGAATAAAGACCCGAAAAAAGCAATTGACGACACTTTAACTAAAGTAGCGACCGATGCGAGCGAACAATCTGACGGTTCCTTATCAATTTCAGATTTACTTAATAATCTTTTAAATAATTTCATTTTAAGTTTACCAAAGGCATTAATTATGTCGGTACTATCCGCTAAGTTATTTTTACCTCTAATAATACTTTACAAATATTTTAAAACGCTCGCCCTATCTACTATTGTTAACATAAAAGAATTAGTAAAGAAATTCTATAGGGCAATCTATAACATTGTCAAAGATTTATTTTGGTTATTTATACGTGAATTTTGGAATCTTGTTAAGATTGATTTAATTGCATTTGTTACGAAATTGGTGAGTAAAATTCTTAAAGAAAAGTATAAAAGATATCTATTAATTGTAACATCCTTAATTGCTCTCCTTAAAAAAATACAAGAAACGGAAATGGATAGTTGTTTTGAAATTTTTCAAACAATATTAAATACTATCCAAACCGCAATTAATATGAAGGGTCCAATTACAATACCTTCAATATTATTGTACACCGCAGATTTGAGTTCGGGTTATAGTAAGGAACGTGCTTTTTTAAACATCACAGAAAGGATGTCAAATGCGGGTATACCTACAGGTCCATTATTTGGTGAAGACAATGATTTACTATCCATGGTGAAATCTGTAATTGATGGTCATACTGAAGAAGAGGATACTAATTCATTTGTACAAATTGTATTAAAGGGTGGTATACTTCCAGGCCCAACAGGTGGTGCAGTGATTCCACCGGGAATAATATCAGGTGTAGGTAAAAAGATTTAATATGGATAAAGATAAGATTTTAAATATCGTCAATGACGTTGAGAATAAATCTAATAAGGATTTATTGGATGCCGAGAATTTTCTTTTCGATGAATATGAAAAGACAAAACAATTGGCAATTGAATTAACTAAACACATGGAAGCAATCGAAAGTGTCCATGGTAAGATTGTGGAAGAAATCGAAAAAAGAAAGGCATTATGAAAATAATTGATTTAGGTATTTGTATTGACAACAACGACCCGAAAGGAATGGGTAGGATTCGTTGTGTCGATTATGATGATTATGTTTCGGGTAAAGAGAATTTTAAAAAATACACTCCATGGGGTGAGGATGATGCGTTCATTGCATTACCGTTTTTACCAAATAACATTAATTTCATACCTGAAATCAATCAAACTATTAAGGTATTACGTTACAATACCGACAAAACAACGGTAAACCAAGAATACATTGCTGGACCGTTCACCACTCGTTTTGATTTTAATAGTCAAACATATTCACAACAAGTTGCACCAACAACATTTGGTTCGGGAGTTAAGGATAAGGCGGATATTTTCACTAATGGTCAACTACCGGCAGATTGTAAGGATACTCTACCTAAGAATACCGATTTTTCTGTTTCAGGAAAATTTGGTTCAGATGTTTTAATGACAGAAAACGGATTGGTTTTACGTGGGGGAAAGTTGTTATCAAAAGAAAGTGCAAACGCAAAAGAGAGACAGAGATTAACAAATTACCCAATTGCGTCTAAAAAAGTCGCTAAATTACATTTAAAAAAGTTTCCCGAAAAAAGATTATTAAAATCCGAACCGGTAACGAAAACAACATATGAAAATGCCAATTTAAAATATGTCATTGAATATGATATCAACAGTATTACAAATCCCACAATAATTGAGTTCTTTGTTTATAAAATAAACACAGGGGTTTATGGTGATTTATTTAAAACAAATTCATTTACTGAATTTACTGAAATACCATCCAATTTATGCGTATTGCTGAACTCAGATGGAACTACCACCACACCAACATTAACTGTCGATATGACAACCAAAATTGATTATTCAACATCATCAATTGATAGTAAAATAAGTCAAATATGTTCTGAAATTAGAACCACCCTTCTTCAAATAAAAGAGGATGGATTTGTTGGTTTATTTGGTGCGGATGTAAATAAAAAATTCGATTCACCTGAAGAATTGACAAATATCTACCCATTATTTTTTCGACCGACGTTACAATTAAGGACATTACCAAGTTCCGATACTACGGAATTGGAGAGAAAAAATAATCTATTGACTGGTGTAAAATTGGCGTCAAAAGTGATACAAAGTGGATTAATTTGGTCAACCTCAAGGTTTGCTGCTCCGTCAATAATTAAAGAGGAGATTATCGAAACTTTAATTAAAGATTCAAGTTCAAGGGAACAAACATTCTCAAGTTTAACTTCAGATAAAATATATCTATTATCTACCGATACTAATTTCACTAATAAAACTATCGGGTTTGATAAATTGGACACTTACGAATACACTCAAAATGATTATTTAAATGAAATCGACCCAAATACATATGCAATTGTTAGGGGTGAAGTTTTACTTGAGTTTTTAAGGTCAATGTACAATGTCCTTTTAACCCATACACACAACATAAATAAACCATACGCAAGGGCAACTTACGATGCTCACGATACCATGGTTGAGTTATACAATAGGTTAGAATCGGAACTTTTAAATAAATCGGTTAGAACTAACTAATTTGATATTTATTAATAAAAAAGATGTCATATTTCCGTTCATATTTTGAGAAAAACAATACCATAATAAAGAATAAATCGGTTAACACGGCTAAAAACCCCACAACTGAAATCTTTTATGGTTCAGGATTTTCTAAATTCCTTTTTAAGGTTGACTTCACCGATTTGATATCTAAAGTACAAAACGGTGACTTGGTTATTGGTACCAATACCAAACATTACTTAAAAATGACCAATACAATATCAGGGGATGCTCAATTGGTTGGTGAAAAAAGAAACACCGGTAGACAAAGAACCACCTCATTTGATTTGATATTATTCCAAATCCCTGAGAATTGGGATGAGGGTGTGGGTTTTGATTATGAAGACGGTGGATATGATTATACCGTAGGTAACAATACCTTTGATGAAAGACCATCAAACTGGTTTTATAGAACAACTTTAAATCAGTGGACAACTGCGGGAGTTTATCAAAGTAGTCCCACAATAGTAGATACAATTCATTTCGATAATGGTGATGAGAATATTAATGTCGATATCACTGATTATGTAAATGGTATTGTGGTTTCAGGTAATACGAATCATGGATTAGGTCTTGCATTTGCTTTACTATATGAAGATATTGATGATGAATTTGACCAATCAGTTGCATTCTTCTCAAAATACACTCAAACATTTTACGAACCTTTTGTGGAAACCGTATTTGACGATACCATTGAGGACCACAGACAAAGTTTTATAGGTGAAAGACAGAATAATCTCTATCTGTATGTTACAAAGGGAACCAACTTTTATGATTTGGACACACTCCCAACCGTAGATATTTTGAATAGTGCTGGTTCAGTGATTTCAGGTTTAAGTAATTTAACAACAACTAAGGTTAGAAAAGGAATCTACAAGGTAACTTTTGGTATAACAGGTCAATTATGTGACGGTAAACGTTTCTTTTTCGATAAATGGAAAGGTTTAACAATCGATGGGGTATCGATATCGGATGTTACTCAAAAATTCGTACCAAAACCATTTACCGATTATTATACATTTGGAACTAATCCAACAGAAGCACAGAAGTACGTTGTTCAGTTCTCAGGGATTAAACAAAATGAAAGAATCATTAGAGGTGAACTGAAAAAAATAAACCTATGGTTCAAATCTATTGAAGTTCCTAAATCACAACTCTTTGAAGACGTTTATTATAGAATATTCGTTAAAGAAGGTAGGACTAATGTAATCGTTTATGATTGGACAAAATCGGATATGACTGCCACCGAAAACTCTTTTTACTTAGACACATCATTCATGATTCCAAGAGAGTATTTTATGGAGTTTAAAGCCAAAACTCATACTGAAGAAATCTTCTATGATGATTATATAAAATTTGAAATACTATCAGAAAAATGAAAAAAATGAAGTTTAAAATCCCAAAAAATCTAAACGGACAAGTTAAGACGGGTGCCGAAGTTTCGGTTAATACAAATGGTGGAGTAACCACACAGACAGGAAATGAACAAGTAGGTGCAAGTGCGGATGCTTCATATAATGCAAGTGCGGAAGCTAGTGCAAGTGCCGAAGCTGGTATTGATGGAACAATGGCACACGCATCTGCGGAAGCACATGTAAGTGCGGAAGTAAATGCTGAGGTAAATGCAGAAGCACACGCCAACCAAGATTTAGGTGGTGGTGTTAGTGTCGGTGCTGAAGTTACTGGACACGCTGAGGCACATGCAAGTGCGGAAGCAAACGCAGAGGCACATGTCGAAGCAGGATGGGATGGTTCCGACGCAAAAGTAGAGGTCGGAGCAAGTGTTGACGCAAGAGTTGAGGTAGAAGCCAGTGGAGAAGTAAATGGAAGTGCGGGTATTGATACACCAATCGGAGAACTCGAAGTTGGTGGAAATGCTGAAGGACATGCCGGAGCATATGCCGAAGCTCACGCCGGTGTTGAGGGACATGCTAGTGTCGGTGAACACGGTGTAGAAGTAGGTGGGGGAGCAATGGCAGGTGCAGGTGCCGGCGTTGAGGCCGGTGGTAGTGCTGGTGTTGATACTCCATTAGGAGGTGCCGAAGTTAGTGGTGGTGTTGGTGCAAGTATCGGAGTACAAGTAGGTGCTGAAGGTGAAGGTCATGCAACATATAAAGATGGTGAAGTTAGTATTGGTGTTACAGGAGAAGCTGCGTTATTAGTTGGTTTAGATGCCGATGTTAATGTTGATTTAGATTTAAATCCCGCAATTAAAATAGGAGAGACAGTTGTAGATGAAGCACCGAAAGTGATTAATACTGTGGCTGAAGAAACAACTAATGTTGTCAATACCGTTGCCAAAGAAACCACCAACGTCGCAAACACTGTCGCTAAAGAAACTACTAACGTTGTTAATACCGTAGCAGACGGCGCTAAGGACTTAGGTAAAAAAATCGAAAAGAGTAAGGCAAACCCTAAAAACTGGTTTTAAAAAACCATCTTTCTGAAAGTATTTATTAATATGAGAAATTTAGATAAAATCATTAAAAAACACCTAAAGACATTGTCTGAAGGAGAAATGCCGGAACAAGAAAACTACATGTTCTTTGGTAATATAGAACAAATGAAGAGACAATGTGAGTTGTTGATGGGAGAAGATAAAAATCAAATAGATTCAATCCTTAAACAACACGATTGGGCTCAAGACCATATTTCAGAAGCTAAGAGTTTATTGGACCAAGTATTTGATTTTTTAATGAATCAAACTAAAGGTGACGACCAAGAAAATAATGTGGATGAGGACTTCTTAAATGAAGAATACCAAATAGACGAAAGTAAAAATTGCCCAACAGACCCAAAAAAATGGTCAGCATCAAAGGCGGCGGCTAAAGCTAAATTTGATGTGTACCCCAGTGCATATGCGAATGGTTGGGCGGCAAAAAACTATAAGTCCAAAGGTGGTAAATGGAAAAAGTGTAAAAAGTAATTTCATGAAAATCTTAATAAGTGAAGAGGATAAAAAATACGTTCAGGAATGTCTTGAATCAGGTGAGGTTTTAAAAGAAGACCTTAGAAGATGGTTCAAGGAAAAATGGGTTGATGTAAGTCGTAAAGTTGACGGTAAACATCCACCATGTGGACGAAAAGATGCCGATGGTAAATCGTACCCAAAATGTCGACCATCTAAAAAGGTATCTAAGGAGACACCCAAAATCGCTTCTTCATATGATAAAAAGGAAAAGAAGGCAATGACACAACAAAAAAGAAGAGCAGAAAAGAAAGACCCAAAACACGGTAAGGGAAATACCCCAACATTTACCCGTTTTGATGAAAATAAGACCATTACATTAGATTTCTCTGAAGTTATGGAAAGTTACTCCGCTCCGAGATTAACGTCTTTAAATGAGTCCAAAATCGTTTTAAGTGAAGGGTTGGGTTATCATGTCACACAAGAGAAACCGTTAATTGAGAACGTATATAGAATTTATTCCCAAAAATTCTTTGATTTGTTTAACGAATCAAGAGAATTGTTAAACAAAGGGGTTCTTGAAGTATTTGGTGAAGATTATGAATTACTGATGACCGACATTGGTCAAACAGGGATTTATGAAGGAGAAGAGGTTTATTTAGATATACCATTCGTTTTAAATGAGGAGGAATACCTTGTTGAAGCAAAACATAGAGGTCGTAACGTAAAATTAAACAGACCGTTTAGAACACCGGGTGGCCCTAAGAAATTTGCGGTATACGTAAAAAACAGTAGTGGTAATATTATTAAAGTAACTTTTGGTGACCCAAATCTTCGAGTAAGAAACAATAATAGAGCTGCAGCAAAATCATTCAGAGCACGTCACAAATGTGACCAAAAGAAAGATAGAACTAAAGCGGGATATTGGAGTTGTAACGTTTCAAGATACAGAAAAGCGTTAGGTATTAAATCATCAAACCCTTGGTAATGGATTTTCCATTTAAAGAAGAACTAAAAGAAGGATTTCACATTAGAACATTTACCTCAGATTTATCTGAAATGGAATTAAAATGGCATTTCGATGAAGAGGATAGGATTGTCATTTGTGAACATGATACCGATTGGATGTTCCAAATGGATGATGAATTACCAATCGAAATTAAAAAAAATACCCCCATCTTTATAAATGAGGGTACATATCATAGAGTTATTAAGGGTACGGGTGATTTAACCGTTAAGGTAAAGAAACTCAATAATAAAACACCTGAACACCACACTCATTAAGAAGTTGTTGACTTTTCATTTGAGATTCTACCCATTTTTCCTTGTTTTTGGTGGTACATTCTGTTTTACACCATACCACTTTAATTCCTGAATTTACAATTCCTCGAGCACAATCCATACAGGGTAATCCTGAAGTTAAATAAATTGTTGAATTTTTAAGAGATACACCGATACGTGCCGCGTTGTAAATCGCATTACGTTCCGCATGTTCAAACCAAAAGTATTTCTCAGGTCTTTCCTGACGTTCTTCCTTAGTATCGTCCAAACCTCTCGGAAAAGAATTATATCCTGTGGATAATACTTCATTATCTACACCAACAATGACTGCTCCGATTTGGGTCGATTTATCTTTTGATTTAAGTTTTACTTGTTCCGCAATGTTTAAAAAGTACTCCGTCCAATTCATATTAATTTTTGTTTAGAAATATAGTGAATTCTATCATTACAGTAAAGACCCATACTCTTAGCGATACTCTTTTCAACAAACTTAGACATTTCTTGTAAACTTTTTCCGTCATTTATCGCAATACCAACAATAAAGGTATCGTCAGATTGTTTTTGATAAGTAACTGGTCGAATATACTTACCGTCATCATCCAATTTAAGATGTTTAATCATTTCATCTTTAGTGTGTTTACATTCGATATTTCGACCATCGACCAAAGATTTTAAAACATCTAATCTTAATTTTTCGTATTCTATCGGTTCATCTGATTCTTGAACCGGTATTCGTTTAATTTTAGACATAATGCAAATATAATATTTTTTAGGATATACAAAATAAAAAAGGGGACCTTTTGGGTCCCCTTAGTTATATTAAGACAAATGATTATCTTAAAGTGTCAAGACTGAACGTAGCCAATCCATGTACGTCGATTACACCATAGTAACGGTTGTTAACCATTTTCTTAGCGTAACGGGTCATGATACCCTTAATTGGGGTAAAGTTGAATGGATTGTACATAGTTGGAGTCAACTGAAGAGGTACATACGGTGCGTAGATGTAACCTGCGTCTAACAAAGATTTACCTTTGTGACCGATGATTACTTTACCTGCTGGTAAGTAAGGGTCACGGTAAACTTGGTAACGACCTGCTAATGAACCGATTTTCTCGATACCCATGTTGTAAGTATCAGCTTCAGGACCTGCGTTTGAAACGTGGAAGTACTCCAAGTCATCGAATACTGCAGAAACTTCAGAAGAAACTACAACCCAGTTAGCTCCACCACGAAGAGTTGTCTTGTGGATTTGAGCAGAGATTTGGTTAATTTTGGTAACCAAAGTTTGGTTCCAATCTTTTTGAGTGTAACCCATGAATGGAGTACCACCGGTTGCTCCGTATTTCCACTCGTTGTAATCCCACTTAGTTCTCCAAGCGGCACCTTTACGGATGTCACGAAGGATTTCACGGTCGATTTCTGCTGCAACTTGCTCAGACAATAAAGCTGTTAATTCAGCTTCAGCGTCGATGTTGTGGAA
>JACCDX011574853.1_pt1 | contig 19983 bp, 18 predicted proteins | sample 7449681 | NCBI WGS metagenome assembly JACCDX01 (sample SAMN15323450, study PRJNA562643) | freshwater metagenome | isolation source: river surface water | place: USA:Blue River Watershed | collected 2017-08-18
CGCTGCTCCTGGCGGCGGTGCACTGAACGTGTTCAGCCTGTAATTCAATCGTAAGATTGTTTTAACAGAACTAACCATAAGTTAGTGTGTCACATAAACACCCCGCTTCGGCGGGGTGTTTTTTTTAGCCTATTTTTTGGATATTTCATTGAACCTCAAGGCAAAATGAATGAGATTTAAAAAGTAATAATTGGTGTAACACAAAAATTTAATGCAGATAAGGAAAACAAACATGATGAAAAAAATGCTCATCGTAATGGCACTTTTTAATGCCTGTTTAAGCAACGCATATGCTGAAGAGGTAGATATACCGACTTTAAATCCGGATGAAGGTCGTCTTGGTGAAGTTCGTCGTGTGGAAGATCCAACAGAATTCAAGGTCTGTGCAGACCCAGAAAATCTTCCTTATTCAGATATTAAATTGCAAGGATTTGAAGATGCAATTGCGAAGCTGATTGCAGACGAACTTGGTAAAAAACTTAGTTTTCAATATGCCTATTATCGTCAAGGCTTCTTGCGTAATACTTTGAATGCCAATCGCTGTGACGTTGTCATGAGTACAACAGCGGATAACGATACCATGCTTACTTCCAAGCCATACTATCGTTCAACCCACGTCTTTGTTTATCGTAAGGATAGTGGCTATGACATTAAAAATTGGGACTCCCCTGATTTGAAAAAAGGCATTATCGGTATTGTTGGACAGAGTCCAGAATCCAGACCATTGTCTGATCACAATCTAATGGGTAATGCTAGACCTTACCGTATTCAGCGCGATTTAAATTTCCCACCAAGTCAAATGATTGATGACTTAGTAAAAGGTGAGATTGATGTTGCAGTTGTTTGGGGTCCAATCGGCGGTTATTTCGCTAAGAAAGCAAGTATCCCTCTCGTGGTTGTCCCTATCCCAGAATATGAGAAGGTCAACATCAAGGGTAAAACAGAGTGGAATATCTCTATCGGTGTGCGTAAAAAAGACAAAGAGCGCATTGCAGAGATTAATAAAGTCATCGAAAAAAGACGTAAAGATATTGAAAAGATTCTAGATGACTACGGTATTCCTCATTTGCCAGTCGTCGAAGGTGACAGCATTGAGAAAAAGGCTAAAGAGCAAGCTGGTGAGAAGTTAGATAAACCTATTTAATTCACAAAAAATTAGGATTTTGACAGCCGAAGTAAACCAATTTTTGCCTATTTCGTTATAAAATATGCGTTCGAGATTTTCATCGAATTTAGAGTGGTAAATACTTAGAGTTAGGAGATAACATGTTAGGCAACAAAGTAGCAAAAATCGCCTTGGCAATGGCTCTAGTGTCATTGTTAGGTCTGGCATCTCAAGCAAATGCTGAATGCAAGCTTGTATCAACTAAAGATGGCAGTCCTTTGCCAATCAAAGTAGTTGATACAGATACACCTGAGGCTAAAGAATTCTTAGAAACTTGTAAGAATCCTTACACTAAGCGCTATGTCGCAGATGCTGAGGCAGCTAAAGCAGGTAAAAAGAAATTCGGTTTCTGGTCCTGCACACAGTGTCATGGTGGTAACGCAGGTGGTCAAACAGGTCCAAGTATTACTGATGCGACTTGGCAATATGCCAAGCACATTACCGACAAGGGCATGTTTGAGACTATCGCAGGTGGTTCCAACGGCGGTATGCCAACATGGCATGCACAAGCAGCTGGCAACCCAGAATTGCTATCAACAGATGAAATCTTGAAGATGATCGGTTGGTTGCGTTCCATGTATGCTGGTGGCGGCGACAAGCCTTGGTTAAACGATTAATCTAATCGTGTTAGTTAAAAAAAGGCTGCCTAGGCAGCCTTTTTTATTGTCGCTTGGTGCGTTAAAGTAATTACTTCAAAAGTGTGAAAGGAGTAAATCATGCGATTATTTCTAATTGTTGTAATGATACTTACTTTAATTTCTTGCTCTCAGAGTGAGCAGCCAAACGCTAACGCTCAGGTCATCACATTTAATGCTACGCAAGATGGCAGTCCCTTAAGCATAGATGCCAGTCAGTTTGATACCCCAGCGGCAAAGAATTTTTTACACACGGGTAAGAATGATTATATTGGTCAAGCCGACGCGATTGAAAAGGGTAAGAAGTTATTTCAGTTATACTCTTGTACCCAATGCCATGGGGGGAATGCCGGCGGTCAAACTGGGCCAAGTCTGCATGGGCCGAATTTTAATTACGCTAAAGATGCTACCAACAAAGGAATGTTTGAAACCATTTGGCACGGGACCAATGGCGGTATGGGAGCTAAAGGCAGAGGTTTAATGGACCCTAGCGATGCAACAGCTGGTTTAAGCCCAGACGAAGTTTTATTGATTCAAGCTTGGATACGCAGTCATAATCCCAGTCTTAGTGGAAATTAACTGCAACGCCATGGTAATGCAGCTGATAACAAGAAAGAGGAAATATGTTAGGACGTGATAAACAAAACAAATTGCATAAGATTGTGATTGTGGGCGGTGGAGCTGGAGGTTTAGAGCTTGCTACTCGTCTAGGTGACACATTAGGTAAAAAGAAAAAAGCAGAAATTACCTTAATTGATAGAACACGCACTCATGTTTGGAAACCTCTATTGCACGAAATCGCTGCTGGAAGTATGAATCCTGATAAGCATGAGTTGGAGTATTTAGCTCAAGCGCATTGGCACCATTTCTTTTTTCGTTTGGGCGAAATGATAGGCCTCAACCGTGAGAAGAAAGAAGTCTATATCGGCCCCAATTTTGATGAAAACGGTGTGCAAGTCATACCTCCTCGTGCCATTCCCTATGACACTTTAATTATTGCTGTGGGCAGTACGACTAATGATTTTGGTATCAAAGGTGCACGTGAGCACAGTATTGCTTTAGATACCCAAGAACAAGCAGAACGTTTTCACAGACGTCTGCATAATGCATTACTCAGAGCGCAGACGCAGACTGAGCCGGTTAGAGCCGGACAATTGGAGGTGGTGATTGTAGGAGCTGGTGCGACTGGCGTAGAGTTATCGGCAGAATTGCACAATACAACGCGCGAGTTGGCAGCCTATGGCTTGGATAAGATTGATCCCGACAAAGATATCAGTATTTCACTCATCGAAGCATCTGAGCGTGTACTGCCAGCCTTACCATCCAATTTATCCAAAGCCGTCGATTTGGAGTTACGTAAACTACGGGTGCATGTATACGCTGGTGAGCGAGTCACCGAGGTCAATAACAAGGGCGTATATACCCATAGCGGACGCTTTATTCCATCCGAATTGGTCGTTTGGGCAGCAGGGATCAAAGCGCCAGACTTTCTCAAAAATGCAGACGGGTTGCAGACCAATAGTATTAATCAACTATTGGTCAAACCTACTTTGCAAACCACAGAAGATGATGATGTATTTGCTTTTGGTGATTGCGCGGCTTGTCCTATGCCGGGGAGTGAGCAGAATGTTCCTCCTAGAGCGCAATCTGCCCATCAACAAGCTTCGATGTTAGTTAAAACCATGAAGTTACGCGTCAAAGGCAGAAAACGTTTGCCGGAATATGTCTATCGCGATTATGGTTCTTTGGTTAATTTGGGACGTTACTCCACAGTAGGAAGCCTGATGGGTTCGCTATCTGGAGGCGCCTTATTTATTGAAGGCTTGCTAGCACGCATGATGTACCAATCGCTGTATCAAATGCATTTGATGGCGCTGCATGGCTTTTTCACGGTGTTTATGCAGATGATTGCACGTGCCTTAACACGTCGCTTTGAACCAAGAGTAAAACTGCACTAAATCTTATGTTTGATATGCTGGTGGTAGAGATGGTAAATGACACCCATGCTCAGGGTAATGAATAGACCAAAGATGACGATAATCGTATTAATCTGAAAATTATGGCCTACCATCAGTGTATATAAACCCAACAAAACTAAAATACCAATATTCTCATTAAAATTTTGCACTGCAATCGAATGGCCGGCACCTAACAATTGGTGACCACGGTGTTGCAACAAAGAGTTGAGGGGAACCAAGAAATAGCCGGCCAATACGCCAATCAAAAACAGCAAAATAATGGCAGGAATCACAGCATGGACAAATACCATCGCCACCACTAATAAGCCCATCACCATGCCGGCCGGAATCACTTCTGCCGCTTTCTCTAGCTTGATGTAAATAGATGCCAGAATTGAGCCTATGGCAATCCCCACAGCCAAAATGGCGATCAATTTAGTCGCTTGCTCGTTATCAAATCCTAGCCTGAGATTAGCCCACTTTAACACCACGAATTGCAGAGTCGCACCAGCCCCCCAGAATAAGGTGGTCACCGCGAGGGACACTTGGCCTTGTGCGTCTTTCCAAAGGGTGATGAAAGCATGCCAAAAATCCTTAATCAGAAAGCTTAGCGAGCGCTGTGGAATGGCGTGATCAATAGGAAGTTTGGGAATGTAATAGTTGAAAAACGCGGCCAAAAGATACAAGCCAGTAATCACCGCGATACCAAAAAATGGATTTTGTGCAGATATGCTGGCGCCAAGAATAGGCCCCAAAATAATCGCCGTGACTGTCGTCCCCTCCATCCATCCATTGGCTTTGATCAAGTCCTTAGGTGGCAGCATCTCAGTCAGGATGCCGTATTTGGCAGGGGAATAGGCAGCAGCACCTATGCCGACGATAGCGTACACATATAATGGGGGCAAACCCAGAAAAGTCAGGCCACAACCGAAAAACTTTATCCCATTACTTAGGAACATAACGCGGCCTTTAGGCAGCGCGTCGGCAAATGGACCTACAAATGGAGCGAGTAGGATATAGGAAATAACAAAGAACTCTCTTAATAGAGGTTCGTGCCAAGTGGGTGCTTGTAATTGATGCAGTAGCGCAATGGCAGCAAATAGCAGGGCATTATCTGCGATAGCAGAAATGAACTGAGCGATAAGAAGAGTGTAAAAACCGCGCGACATTCGTTATCTACAACACGTCTGCAGCGAAATCAGCAAGGCGAGAGCGCTCGCCGCGGGTTAACGTGATGTGGCCGTTATGCGACCAACCCTTAAATCGGTCCACCACATAAGTTAACCCCGAGCTACCTTCAGTCAAATAAGGCGTATCAATTTGCGCGATATTGCCCAAGCAAACCACTTTGGTACCAGGGCCGGCTCGGGTGATGAGGGTCTTCATTTGTTTGGGAGTTAAGTTTTGCGCCTCATCGATAATCAAGAATTTGTGCAAGAAGGTTCGACCACGCATAAAGTTGAGCGATTTAATTTTGATGCGCGTACGGATTAAATCTTGTGTCGCCGCACGACCCCATTCGCCAGCGTCCTCATCCGACTTATTCAATACGTCCAAATTGTCCTCTAATGCACCCATCCAAGGCGCCATTTTTTCTTCTTCTGTACCCGGCAGAAAACCGATATCCTCGCCGACCGGGACGGTGACTCGGGTCATAATAATTTCGCTATAAATCTTTTTATCCAAAGTTTGTGTGAGTGCAGAGGCTAGGGTTAACAATGTTTTACCCGTGCCGGCTTGACCCAATAAGGTGACGAAATCAATTTCCGGGTCCATCAACAAATTGAGAGCAAAATTTTGCTCACGATTTCTCGCAGTGATACCCCAGACATTGTGTTTGGCTTGGGTGTAATCTTTGATGATTTCCAGCACTGCAGTTTTGCCTTCAATCGAGCGGACGATAGCCTCGAATGGTTTTTCATAGCCATAAAAGACAAATTGATTGACCAAGAAATCGGGGCACATAGGACCGCTAATACGATAAAACATGCGGCCTGCATCCTGCCAAGATTCCATGTTTTTGCTATGTTTTTCCCAGAAATTTTCTGGCAACTCTTGCATGCCGGTGTACAGTAGCTCACTGTCTTCCAACACTTTATCGTTAAAGTAATCTTCCGCTGGAATGGATAGCGCGCGGGCTTTGATACGGATATTGATATCTTTACTGACCAGAATCACTTGGCGGTCTGTGTACATTTTTCTTAATGCCAAGACCACGCCCAGAATTTGATTGTCCGCTTTGCTGCCAGCGAGGATAGGAAGTTCATAGGGCAGGGCAGAGGCCTGCATAAATAGGCTACCACTTACATGTTGATTGCCGCGGATGCCTAATGGACAGCCATGCTCTAAATCAAAGCCGTTGGTAGCCACGATTTCTTCTAAATAGCGACTCGCTTGACGCGCGTTACGCGCAACTTCAGTAATGCCCTTTTTGTTGTTATCCAATTCTTCCAAAGTCACCATAGGAAGGTATATGTCGTGCTCCTCAAAACGGAACAAGCTAGATGGGTCATGCATCAGCACATTGGTGTCTAGAACAAATAGTTTTTTTTCGCTAGCTTGCTTTTTGGCCATATATTTCCCTTGTTAGTCGCATTGTTAATTTTTTAAAAATTCTAAAATTTCAGCGATGTGTCCATCGACCTTAACCCCGCGCCACTCTTTGATAATATTGCCTTGGGGATTGATAATAAATGTACTGCGTTCAATCCCTCTGACTTCCTTGCCATACATTTTCTTCATTTTAATAACATCAAAAATCTTGCAGGCAATTTCCTCGGTATCCGCAAGCAGCTCAAAAGGGAATTGATATTTCGCTTTAAAGTTTTCATGAGAGCGCAAGGTGTCGCGCGAGATACCAACGATTTCAACGTTCAACGCTTTGAACTCATCGTAATGATCACGGAATTGTTGTCCCTGTGTGGTACAACCCGGAGTGGCATCTTTAGGGTAAAAATAAATAATCAGCGTTTGCTGTAGGTGTTGGGAAAGTTTAAAAGTTTTATTGCCGGTGGAGGGCAATTCAAAATCAGCTACCGATTGAAGTGTTGTCATAATGAGTTAGCGCCTTTTGTACATTGTTGTTAAAAAAACCAATAAAGGCAAGTATGAATTGCTTGTCATACAAAAAAACATGCCTTTTCTCATCTGAGCAAAGGCAGTTGAATAAGTTCATGCTTATTCTAGCTTGAAAGCAATAGGGATGAGTATGCTAATCGGTTTGTTACGCAGTGCTTCTGGGGGCAAAGGTAGACTGGCTTCATTGACCATTTTGATCGCTTGTTTATCCAATACATCATAGCCGCTACTGGTGTGCACTTTGCTCTCTAGCACTTTGCCACTGCCGTCCACCAAAATTTGAATAATTGCTTCGCCTTGCCAATTACGCATTTGCGCAATTTTAGGGTACTGCTTGTATTTGGCGACCTCTCTGCTGATGAGGCGAGCATATTGATTGCTAAGCGCATCGTAATCAACTTGAGGGGGTGGTGGCGTACGCACAGATTCGACTGGAGTAGGTACGCTGACTTGCGCAGGCGCTTCAGGTTTTGCCGGTGCTGTGATGATATTCGGAGGTGGTTCTGCTAAGCGCGGCTCAGGACTTTTTTCTACGATAGGAGTAGGAATTTTTTGCGGCAAGGGCTTGACCGGTTGTGGCTTGATAGGCTCTTGCTTAACTGGTTTAGGTGGCTCGGGAGGCGGGACTTCTTTAGGCGGCGGAGGGGCTAACTCAACCGTCAGTATTTTCGGTTCTTGCTCGGGGGTGTAATCAATCTTGGGAATCAGATAAATGCCCACGGCATGTACAAACATGGACAAAAGTAGAGTCCAGTAAAGTACACGATCTGCTGGTTGATGTTGTTTAAGCAGCGCCACGACGATGATTTTAGTCAAAAAAAGACGGCTATTATACACCCAGCATTTCATTCATATATGGCTTACTCCCACTCTAATGCAGGGTAGATATTATTCACATTTCTACGGTTGATAATATCAAATAGCTGCCACCGATCTTTTTGAGAGCTCGCAGCGGAGTCCATGGCTTTTTCCATGGGCAGATTTTTACTAATGCTTGCCCTCACATCTTTTAATAATGTCGTTAGGTATTCTTGTTGTAGTTGCATGGCTTGTTGCCAAGTCTGCTGCGGTTTAAGAATGCCATGTCCTGACACCGCTTGTTTGGCAGAGGATTTAAGCAGAGTTTCATTGACCTTAATCCAACCTTTGATATCGCCATCGATAGAGGGTGTGCGCTCAATAAACAACAGGTCTCCTGTCCACAGTGTTGCCGTTTTCTCGTCAAATACCGTAAGGTCACTATTCGTATGTGCTGTGGGATAGCCTTGTAAGCTGAGGATACGTCCGCCTAAATCAATTCGCATCTGACCTTTAACGGCGATGTCTGGTTTAACGATGCGCGAGCCAGCGAAATCGTCTTTTAACCATTGCTGATTAATCCGCATATAACTGTCTTGACGTTTTTCCATGGCCTCGGCAAGGCGCTCATGCCCGACAAATTTTGTATCCTTATCGACAAATGCCGCATTGCCGAAAATATGGTCAGGATGAACATGGGTGTTAATCACATACAGAATGGGGAGCTTGGATACGTTGCGTATGGTTTCCAAAAGTCTTTGCCCAACGTGCATGCTACCGCCAGTATCAATCACCGCAATAGCCTGCTCACCAATAATAAAACCTATATTGCAGATATCGCCATGATAGCCCTCATCTAAATCCTCATGTACGCCTCGGTGCACGAATACACCGTCAGCAATTTGTTGGACTTCAAGAGGCGTGGCTTGCAGAAAATTTGGAATCATGAATACAAAAACAGAGAGCCAAATTTGGTTTTGCAATTTTTTAAACAGTTGAGGCAATAAGCACATGATGGCTCCCGCAGGTTGAGCTCACATTCTAAATACTGTCGACAGCTTTGACTACTGCGCTATAATTTGTAGGTTATTTGTATAAGGGAGTTAAATAATATGAGTACTCAACGCTATACCAACACAGCCATCGTCCTTCATTGGCTCATAGGCGCCTTAATTGTATTTATGTTTTTATTGGGCTGGTATATGACAGAGCTACCCAAAGATGCTGCCAAAGCTATCAGTTTCGATCTGTTTGATTTGGGTTTGTTGCAGTGGAACGTCGCGGAAGAAATGTCACCCAGAACCTTTTATTTCAATCTGCACAAATCCATAGGCGTTAGCATTTTGGCGCTCGTATTGTTTCGCATTTACTGGCGTATTTCGCATCGACCACCAGCTTTGCTTGCTAGCTTAAAAGTATGGGAAAGGAAACTTGCTGCAGGCGGTCATCATAGTCTGTATTTATTGATGGTATTGATTCCCGTCACTGGTATTTTGATGTCTTTATATAGTAAATATGGTTTACAGTGGTTTGGCATTAAATTGTTACAAGGTTTGGACAATAAGGATCTGCGCGAGACCTTTGCCGAAGTGCATGAGTTACTTGGCACCCTAATGCTCATCGTATTGGCTGTGCATGTATTGGGAGCACTAAAACATCGCTTGATTGATAAAGATGAAACCATGAGCAGAATGTCGCTGCGTAAGTAAAAAATCAATGCATACAATAAAAAACGCCCTGCAGTCAGGGCGTTTTTTATTGGGTGAAAGCTAACTAAATTGTTCTCAAATCCAAGATTAAACTACAGCAGCATTTTGTTGAATTTGTTGAATCAGTAACTGCGCTGCTGCTGAATTGTGATTCCAAACCTCATAGGTGTGAGTGCCATCACTCACAGTACTATTCGGATCATTAGTCCAACCAGTGGAATCGGCCAAATCGACCCGATCACCAGTGCCACGCAGTATCACCAACTGATGTTTTTTCACGGGATTAGATAACTCTGTGCCATTCTCATCGCTCCAGCCGTTACTTGTATTAAACAGATTCATCCCAGTCATATCCAACACATCGCGCAATGCCAAGCTCAGGGTGTTGGCAGCGGTATCTGACGCAAGATCAATTTTTTCTATACTACTGATACGGCTGCCTTGCCCTGTATGTCCGCCACTATTGCTAATCGCGGTTAAGTCCAAATGAGCCCCTCCCGCAATACGCAATGTATCGATGCCACTGCCGCCATCAACTCTAGCAAGTTGGCTAAAAACGATGTTTGGCGAATTTTGTATCTCACTTGGTAAGGCAGGAAGAGCGCTAATATTGCTGCCATTCAATACTAAGATATCGTTACCTGAACCGCCATACAGGACATCTGCGCCACCATTGCCAGTCAGCGTGTCATTACCTGCACCACCAAGGATGATCTCATTGGCGCTGCTGCCTGCCCAAGTGTCATCGTTTGGGGTGGGAGTATTGCTGATGACGAGATGCGCATTTCCAACAGGATTCACGATATCAGAGAGATTCACAGGGGCAGTATTTGTCTTGCCGAAGATGACATAACTGCGACCGCAATCCGGATGATTTATTGCAAGGTCATTATAGGGTGCTCCAACGATTAAATCAGCCAAGCCATCCCCATTCACATCGCCGGCACTTGAGACGGACCAGCCACTATAATCACCGTAGCACTGTCCATTGATGACAAACCCTCCTGATCCATTCGCAATATTGGATAACTCAACCGAGTCGGTATTGGTTTTACCAAACACCACATAGCTTCGTCCAGAATACAATCCTGCGGGAATTTGATTATAAGGGGCGCCAATGATTAAATCAGCCAAGCCATCTCCATTCACATCGCCAGCATCGGAGACTGAGAAGCTACTTCGCTCTGCGCACTGCCCTTTGATCACAAACCCTCCTGACCCATTGGCAATATTGGATAAATCAATGGGGCTGGTATTTTTTTTACCAAATACCAAGTAACTAGATCCCGACCATCCATTCCCATTCCCAGAGGGTAAAAAGAAAGGCGCACCAATGATTAAATCAGCCAAGCCATCGCCATTGACATCCCCAGCATTTGAAACTGACGAGCCACTATTGCCGCCCCTATTGCCGCCTTCCTGCCCATTGATCACAAACCCTCCTGATCCATTCGCAATATTGGAAAGGTCAATAGCATTGCTATCGGTTTTACCAAACACCAAATAACTACGTCCTGCTGAATCGAGTGAATAGAGGGCGCCAATGATTAAATCAGCCAAGCCATCCCCATTCACATCACCGGCATTAGAGACTGACTTGCCACTTTGGTCACTGATACATTGGCCATTAATGACAAACCCTCCTGTACCATTTGCTACATTGGTTAATTCAATGGAACTGGTATTCTTTTTACCAAATATCAGAAAACTGCGTCCTGCATTAGAGTTAGAATCGTTGACGCCAATAATTAAATCTGACAAACCATCCCCATCGATATCGCCGGCGCTGGAGATTGCCCAGTCACTTTTAAATCCCACGGACTGACCATTGATGACAAAGCCACCTGACCCATTCGTAATATGGCTCAAATTAATGGGGGCGGTATCCGTTTTACCAAATACCACATAATTCCGCCCAAAATTTGTGTCTGGGCTGGGTGCGCTAATAATCAAATCCGATAAGCCATCTCCGTTGACATCGCCAGCATTAGAGACTGACCTACCACTTAGGTCTCTTGCGTATGACCCATTGATCACAAAGCCACCCGTTCCATTAGCAATACTAGATAATGCAATCGCATTAGTATCAACTTTTCCAAATACCACATAACTGCGTCCAACATCTGCATTATTACCAGGGTCGCCATTTGGTGCGCCAACAATTAAATCCGATAAGCCATCTCCATTCACATCCCCGGCATTCGACACAGAATAACCACTATTGTCACAAGCGCCTTGCCCATTGATGACAAAGCCTGTGCCTTTGCCTCGTAAATCTATCGGGGCAGGGGCAGGGGTATTTTGCTCAATCGACAGACTGACAGTCTTGCTTGCGCTATTGCCGGCGGTATCGCGCGCAATGACATTAAAGCTATAGGTTGACTTGGTACTCGCGTTGGGATTATCGAGAAGCGTCACTACACCGCTGGTGCTATTGATATTAAACTTGGTAGCGTCTGTTCCGCCGATGGCATAAGTAATTTTAGAGACGCTGCCAGTATAGGCAGCGTCTGTTGCGCTAGCGGTATATACGTGTTGTGAGATGCCGCTATTCTCTTTCAAAGGGGTCGCGGTGCTACCACTGTTGATGGTGGGTGGTGTGACATCGACAGTCCACACGGCATGACTGATAGGCCCTGTTGCCTCTTGATAGGTCAGCGATACATTGAGTGTGCGTATGCCATCAGTTGGGTTGGTGAATTGAAACTTGATATTACGCAAAATATCATCCACATGGCTACCTACAATCTCTTGTCCGTCGGCACGCGTGAGCGTCAGTACATCATCGGCCTGCAGCCATTGATAGGCTAAACTCAAGCCCGCTAGAGTGAGATTGCCGCTGCTATTACTGCTGGGCGAGAGCGTGACCGCATTGCCCAGCAGCAAACGATCATTGCTCAGAAGATTATCGGCGTCTATATTTAATGACTTGAAAGGTAAAACCGTTGCATTGCAGTCTGGCGCGATGATCACGGCATTATTCAGACTGGTAAGCATTTGTTGATTGATGGTGGCGATAAGATCGACGCCGTCGAGAGTGCCATTGAGGTCAACTGGCTCGCTGATGCCTGGCGTTCTCGTCCGAGGATCCGAAATCAAAATACCCCCATTATTACGAATGTTATTAATCGCATCATTGACCGTTGTCGCGCCATCGGCGAATACCAATTTATCGCCACGTATGACGCTGACGGATTCGTTACCTGCAACTAGTTTGAGCACATTGCCGGATACGCTTGGCGTATAAGCGGTATGGAGTTTGGTGAGATAAATCAAATCCTCCCCATCGGATAAATCAGTGGCAATCACTTTGCTGCCATGATTCACATACACCACGTCTATCCCAGCACTGCCCCGCACCAGCAAGGCAGTATTATTCACTTGTCCGAACACGATGCCCTCATTGGATTGAGCATAAGCATGTAATTCGCAATGGATGGGGAGTATATCGGTAGGTAAAGCAGATTTAGCGCTGGTCCAACTATTCCCCAATTCCTCGGCGGATAAAGTAGTGCCACTCGGGTTACTATCAAATGGCTGGACACGTGGATGGTGGATCAAATCTGAGGAGAGTACGACGCCATCGTAAAATATTAATTTATCGCCAGGATTTACCTTGATGGAGGTGTTGGCAGCCAAAATCATCAGGTTGTTATCTGATTTCGCAAAGCTGAAATTACTTAACGACCCTAAGATATATATCTCATCGATTCCACCCCTAGCATCAGTAAAATCAAAATTAAAACCGCGGCCCACGACGACAGTATCAATATGCTCTGTTCCCATCAGTTGGATAAGCGAGTCTTGTAATTTCAGATTTGAATATTGCAGACTGAAGTTGGAAAGATTTTGATTGCCATACAAGAAATATTTAGAGATCTTTGCCATGATGATATTTCCTTATGTTGAATTATTTGACGGTTGTTGGAATTGTTACTGGGGAAATCATTATGCAATATAGTAGACTATATTCATAACTATTTTGAAGAATTTATCATTCATTTAGCGGTGGGTTTTTGCGGATGATCTGCAAAAGAAAATAAAAAAGGGCGCATGGCGCCCTTTTGATGACTGCAAGAAAAACTTAAATTTTTATATCGGCCTGTTGCTCAAAAGCCTTACCCTCGTTATCCGTCGCTTCGACTTTGATGATGCCGGAACCGCTGGGTAAAAATTCAAAACGCATATACGGGTCCTCGCTGGTTCCCACATTCACGTCTACGCTCAAAACGGGCTCATTGTTAAAACTAAAATTGGCTTTGTTGATGTAGAAGGCAGGAATAAAACCCTGTGACACCAAGTCGCGCTGCAGACCGGTGCGCATGGGGTGTTTGATAATAAAAGTCACAGTGCCCGCATCACCAACCTTAGCAGGCGCTTCCACATTCATCTTGATTTTGCCGGCTGTGGCACGAATCTCTTTTTCGTCTGCATCAATCATGCCGCCGCAACCGCCGGCAGCGCGCACTTCGATAGAGCCCATGACCAATTTTCCATCCGCTGTTTCACCTACTGCACGGATATAAGAATCCATTTCCATACGAATACGGGTCGCAATTTTGAAGTTACCCAACTTATCGGTGAGATGATAGGTGGATGCCAATGGGATAGGATTGGCGTCTACCAAGAGATATAAGTTTTTGATAGGGTTGCCGCCGGTTTGGCTTTGGTCAATGCTGATTTCAATCGGCACTTGTGCGCCGCTCTCAGCGCGACGTGGCGCAGTAAATTTTATGTAATCCACATCGGTAATGGTGCGACCAGCAAAAAAGGCTTCTTTGACCACAGGCCATTTTTTCGGGTCAGACTCTGCGTGGGATAGTACAGATGCCATCAGCAATACTGCAGATAACATCAACGATAATGAATGTTTAAACATACCAAACTCCTCAGATCAACATACTTTTTATTAACCTTACTATTAATAAGAGTATAGCGCTTTGCTGAAGTTCATCTGTATTTTTATTGTCAATTTTACATCTGTCTTGAATAATGCCAAACGATGGAAAATATAAAAGTATTGTTAGCCGAAAAGTAAACAACAAAGGTGTATTTATGATATTGGGTTTTGATCATTACAATCTACGCGCGGATCGCGACACGATGGAATTGCTAAAGGTGTTTTATCGCGATGTGGTGGGGCTCACCTTGGGCGAGCGTCCGCCATTGAAGACTTTTGGATATTGGTTGTATGCAGGTGGCAAAGATATCCTACACTTGTCTGAGCTGCGTGAGGGAGAAACTGCGCAACACCATCTCAAAACCACGTTTGATCATGTGGCTTTCCGTGCCAAAGATTTACAACGCAGCGTGCAACATTTAGAGGCATTGGGCATTGAATTTAGCCAAAGAGAAATTAGCACGACGCACACCGTGCAGGTGTTTTTCAAAGACCCTGCTGGGAATGGCGTAGAGCTGAATTTTGCCAAGCAAGATATCTAAAGAGTTTTAAATCAGGCCTTTCAGCAACTGCACTTGGACCAATTCGCCGGCTTCAACATGGCCACAATCTTCGTCCAAGACAATCAAACAATTGGCGCGTGACATCGAGCTGAGTACACCAGAGCTCTGATTTCCGGTGGACTTCACCAGCCATTCGCCTTGTTGGTCGCGGTATAAAAATCCGCGTTGAAACTCCATTCGCCCTTTGGCTTTTTTTAGCCCTTGTGCCAGTTTCACCGTGAGGAGTGGCACCTCATATGGCTGGCTCTGCCCCATCAATATTTGCAACGCCGATTGCACAAACTGATAAAACGTCACCATAACGGCGACTGGATTGCCGGGTAAACCAAAGTAGTGTGCCTCACCTATCTTGCCATAAGCCAGCGGTCGGCCCGGCTTCATGGCGATTTTCCAGAACAGCACTTGACCATGTTGTTGCAACAAAGGCTTCATCAAGTCCGCCTCGCCGACTGATACACCGCCACTGCTAATCACCACATCATGATTATTTGCTGCTGTTAATAGGGTGGCTTCTAATCGATCGGCTTGGTCTGGAATCGCGCCTAAGTCGCTGATTTGCACACCCAGCTTCTTCAACATAGCAAACAAGGTATAGCGATTGCTGTCGTAGATTTTGCCGGCCTGTAATGGCTGACTGATATCTAACAATTCGTCGCCGGTAGAGAAAAATGCCACGCTTAGAGGGCGCAAGACTTCAACTTCGGCGATGCCCAAAGAGGCGAGTAACCCGATATCGGCAACCTGAAATAAATGACCTTGTTCAAACACCGTCTGACCTGCGGCAATGTCTTCGCCGGCACGGCGAATATTGGCACCCAGCGGCGGCAATTGTTGTAAGCGTATATTCTCGCCTTCGCATTCCACCCATTCTTGTGCGATGACGGTATCGACGTCGGCTGAAACGACCGCGCCAGTCATAATGCGCAGACAAGTGCCAGACTGATGTTTTTCTGTATGCGCGCTACCGGCAAAAGCTTTGCCGGCAATACGCAATTGTGAATACTGTGCCAGCTCTGCGTGCACAAAAGCATAGCCATCCATGGCGGAATTGTCATAGTCGGGTACATTGATGGGCGAGACAATCGCTTGGGCACACACTCTATCCAATGCATCACGAATTGCAACGCGCTCGGTCTGTTGCACCGGATGTAAATATTGACGAATAAATTGCTTGGCTTGTGCCACCGACATGGAATTCGGATCGTAGTCGTCACATGGGGTCATGGCTGCTAATTGCGCCAGTGTTTTTTCAGACATGGGGATTTCCTTGAACCATCGTTTGCTGGATAAAATCGGCAATTAATTCCGCTTGGTTAAGATCGATGACTGGGCATGGCGCGGTGACCTCGCTATCGCTGGCAACAGCGATCACGCGCTTGTCCTGTGTCGCTAATAATGGCGATTGGAGATCTGCACGATGCACTTCTATTTTTGGCAGCGGGCTATGTTTAAAACCTTCTACCAAGACCAAATCGGTTTGCTTGGGGTCGATTTGCTGTAATAAATATTGCAGGCTTTGATCATCTTCGAGTGCTTGCGGCATCTGGCTCACCATGGCCCAGCGCTGGGCATTGCCTAGCAGGGTTTGTACTGCCCCAGCCTGATGGATTTGATAGCTGTCTTTGCCGGCCTGATCTATCTCAAATGCGTGGTGGGTGTGTTTGATGACGGACACACGTATTCCGCGTTGGGCGAAGATGGGAATCAGACGGCAAATCAGGGTCGTCTTGCCCATATTGCTTTTGGCGGCGCATATGCCGATGACCGCGCTCATGCTGACCACTCCTGCGGCGTATTGAGGTTATTAAATTGTCCGGATTGCGCGGCAAAATCGACCATGCAATGGGGCATACTGGTCTGCCAGTCGAGCACTTTGCGCTGACCTTGTGCCAAAAATTGTTCAAGCGAATTTAAGCAACTAACACGCATCAGGCAAATCACCGGATGAACCTGTTGAGAGCGAGCAATCGCGATATCGACCTGTTGTGTCAGTAAGGCATCGCTAAGTTTGCTGACTAAGTCTTTGGGTAAGTTGGGAGTGTCACATGGCACAAACAGACACAACGCAGTTTGGCAATGTTGCAGACCGGTTTGCATACCAGCCAGAGGCCCTTGATAATCTGCCAGCGTGTCGCTGATGACGGGATAACCGAAGGTTTGATATTCAGAGAGATGGCGATTGGCGTTAATCATGATTTGACTGACTTGACCCTGCAAAGCGCCTATCACATGACTCACCATGGCTTGCCCTTGATAGGCTAACAAACCCTTGTCTTGTCCCCCCATGCGTAACCCTTGTCCGCCGGCGAGTATGACCGCAGTGATGGCTGCTGGCATCATCCCCCCGTGTGCGACATAAAACGCACCACAGCCGGCTCTCGACGACGCAGGTCGAAGTCATGTCCTTGCGGTTTGATACGCATACCATGCAGTATGGCCTCGCGTAAAGGCGCGTCATTTTGAGGGGAGCTACGCAGGATGGGCAGTAAATCCACTTTTTCTTCCTGACCTAAGCACAAGAATAATTCGCCACGGCAGCTGATTCGGACCCGATCACAAAGCTCGCAAAAATTATGGCTGTGCGGCGAAATCAAACCCAAGCGACTTGGGGAGTCATCAAACTGCCAGTAGCGCGTAGGGCCGCCAGTGCTGATATTGGTCGGGGTGAGCGGGTAATGTTGTTGGCAGTAAGCCAGCACTTCTGCATTGCTGATATAGGTATCAACCCGTTGATGATCGACCTCGCCCAAAGGCATCTCTTCGATAAAGCTAATATCTAATTCATGCCGCAAAGCATATTCAATCAGCGCGTCTATCTCGTCATCATTGACCCCACGCATCAATACAGTATTCAGTTTGATACGCTCAAAGCCAACCGCTTTGGCGGCTGCAATGCCTTTTAATACCTTATCCAAATCGCCTGTGCGGGTGATTTGCTTGAAGGTGTATGGACGCAAACTATCGAGGCTGACATTGATGCGACTCACCCCAGCTTGTTTGAGCGCGCCAGCGTACTTGGCGAGTTGTGAACCGTTGGTGGTGGTGACCAAAGAACGGATTTGGGAAAGCTGACCAATCTGCTCGAATAGCCAAAGTGCATTTTTTCTGACTAGGGGTTCGCCGCCGGTGATACGCACCTTGCTCACTCCCATCTCGGCAAACACTCTGACCACACGCAGACATTCTTCCAACGTCATCACTTCGTCGCGCGGTAAAAAAGTCATATCTTCTGCCATGCAGTAGGTACAACGAAAATCGCAGCGGTCGGTGATAGACAGCCGGATATAGTCGATTTGGCGATTAAATTGATCAGTTAGCACAGACATCTCTTTATCTAGATAGAATCCGGGTGATACCGAATATGACCAGCGGAGTATTCTATAGTGCGGGGATTGTAAGAGGCTAGTGTGTTTTTCTCAATGCGCATCTCGAGCATGCTAGCGGGCTCTCTGTTGGTATAAGACAAATCGCTCGCGTCTCTCGGCGGGGCGTTTATCTTTCCAAATAGCTTTCCAATCTTGTTTGGCGGGTACGACCTCGCTGTAGCGATTATCACTGCGTACCAGCAACAATTGGCAGGTTTGCGGTTGATACCACTCACTGGCCTGTATGGGGCGTTGCAGGTAATAACTAAATAAATTTTGTTGTGGAGCGGATAGGCCTATGCTGTTGATACAGTCAAATTTTTTGGGCAGTGCGGTTTGTAAAGAATAGCTGACCGAAGCATAACTTTTGGCGGAGTCTAGGAAGGGAAGCCAAAGCGACATTAGCAGGGTCCAGGCCATCGTAATACCTACCGCCCAATCGGTCACAGCTGCGCGATTGGAGCGTTTGGCATTGACCGTGACAAGCCATATCAAGGTCATAAGGACAGCAATCAACAGGGCCAGCCAATTAAATTGGTACTGGCTAATCCCCGACAAAAATAACATGCGTTCATTTAGTTTGGCTGGCCAAGCAAATACCACCGCTATCCAACCCAACCATATCAATATGCCGAGTAGCCCAAATAACACCAAACCAAACCAATTTAAGGCACCTGCTGCGCCGCGTTTTAACTTCTCAACACTGCCTGAGGCAAGCGCAGCAAGCGGAATCAATAAAGCATAAGCACTACTCTCGTTATTGTCGGCGGCAATGCCAATGATGATGAATGCAATAATAAAAAAACTCAGGATCAGCTGAAACTTAGGTTTGATAAGCAACTGAGGGCGATATACCCACAAACCCCAAGCCGCTAGCGGCAAAGCGGGCCAGGAAAACCAAGCCAAAGTGCGTAAGAAATAGGCAAAGTGACTATCCGACAACTGTATTTGTGACTGCCACCAAGAGTCCAATGCTTGCGGATACCAATACCACAAAGCAGCTAGCCAAATAGCCGCTATCAAGCTAGCGCCGAGACAGCCCAAAGTGGCGAAAGTGATATAGGTGCGATTACGCCAATTAGCAAACATGAATGGCAAGCTGAGTGTCAGCAAAACAAGCATCAATGTGTTGACTAAGCCGGTAGACAACCAGCTTATCGCTATACCCGCAGCCAATAAGCCAGCTGCGCGATAGGGGCGACGATGCGCCAGCGCGAAAGCGTAAAATCCCATGGCTAGGCCAGTGAGTCCGGCGACTTGCGGCACTAATAGATGGGTGCCACTAATCAAGCCGATACAGCTCATCAGTACAAACGTCGTTTGCCTACCTGAGCCCTGTCCCCAAAGCTCACGACCTATCATGCCTGCCATCAGTAAAGTCAAAGCAGTCCATACCGAATTTGACAAGCGTGCCGCATCGGGCAGATCTAAGTAGCCACCCAATAGCTTGCCGAATAAAGCAGCTAGCCAATAGTACAAGGGAGCTTGGGTAAGCGTCTGATCGCTATTGGCTTGCAGCAAAAGCAAATGACCATTTTGCAGTAAGTGCTGAATAATACTGATGGATTGTGCTTCGGGTTTCCAGGGTTGGTGACCGACTAGACCTATTAGTACCCAAATCGCACATAGCAAAATCAGCAAGCGTATTTTGGCTTTTTCACCTATACGTGCGGTTGGAGTGGCAAGATTGCCTTCCCAGTCATGATCAATTTCAAAAGCCATGGTGATGAGTTGATTCGTTTGGCATTGGGGGAAACATGATTAAGTTTAAAATAAAAAAGGCAGCCTGAGCTGCCTTTTTCAAATACTTGC
>JACCDX010328679.1_pt1 | contig 19967 bp, 21 predicted proteins | sample 7449681 | NCBI WGS metagenome assembly JACCDX01 (sample SAMN15323450, study PRJNA562643) | freshwater metagenome | isolation source: river surface water | place: USA:Blue River Watershed | collected 2017-08-18
CACCCGAAGCCGAGTACAAGCAGAATTGTAATAAACACTACCGAGAGCAGTATGCTCATTCTGTTATGGCTAAGGAACCGGACTGAATAGACTTGGCGTAAAATTGTTCAGCATCTGGGCTGTGAACCTCCACGTAGTCCCGTATCATGGTGCCCTGCTCCGTCTCGATAGAGGCTGTTCCTTTCACCACCAAGCTGATGTAGGTTTGCGGGGACATGTGAGGATAGGGCCTGCCTCCTCGGCCCTGGGGATGCGAGGGCCTGCCTCCTCGGCCCTGGGGATGCGAGGGCCCGCCTCCTCGGCCCTGGGGATGCAAGGGCGTGACCAGATCACCTGCCCTATCCCAACGGGTGGAGCCGGACACCCAGACCGAACAACCGGGTGCCACCACTTCTCCATTAGCCAATGTACAGGACATGGATATTTGTTTGCGAACAATACCGATCACTTCGCCGGTGGAAAGTTTGTCCTGGAGCTGGATATCACGGAGAGCTTTTGAAGACCCGTTGTCCATTTTGATTTTGGTATTTGGATGAATAACAGCACTATACTTGTAGGGTCTTTGTTCTTGTTTGTGTGTCGCATTCAGTGTATTATCTATCCAATTCATAGTCTCTTGATCCGCATCTTCTGTTTCATCATAATCCATAAAGATATAGTCTCCCACGGGTATGCGATGATCAGAAGTATTAAAGCAGATAAGAGGTTTATCTTTACCTCCACTCCAGGGTTCTATGCCCCGCGCATCAGGATGTTGATCCGAACGGACGAATTGTCCTTGATGCTCCACGTAGTGATTGGTACTGACCACGGGACCGTTCGGAAAGCTGACCATAGGCTGACCGTCCGCCACGAACTGAAAGGTGGAGGTCACGACTCCTCCCGTTTTCGCAAAGACATCACCAATTTGAACATCCTTAACTTTGACATAGCCTTTATGTTTTACCTGTACAAGTGTATCCGGATCAAAACAGAATGTATCCAGGAAACTAAATAAAGTCGTATCGGTAAAGTTCTGAAGGGCGGTCATGCCTGCGATGGACATGTAAATCATCGCAAAGAAGGCTCCATATATTCTCCCCATCAGAAACTGGATTCGTTGAGCCGATTGTTGGATATTGGACATTAAAAGACGGAAACGTTCAGAGAAATTACCAAAGATAGTGTTTACACCACCCATCATCGTCGCAAACGCTAACCGAAGGCTATTGGCGACCGCCAGTAAAACCATAATGGAGTTCATAGTACTTCCCAGCACCTGAAAAACGGGTTGAAGAGCCTGACCAAATTCAGTACCCATGATATTTTGAAGACAAAAATTGAAGTTTTCTCCTGCGTTATGACCGAAAAGACCAGCAAAAGGCATAATTGTTGGACGGCAGCGGTATTTATCCCAGTTTTTCTTTACATCCGAAAGGTCGGAAGCTAGAATTAATGCGACCCAAATACCGGTTAATATAATCAAAATAAGTATGAATCCTAACATACTTCCTTCTAAAACTCGCTATATAAGTTCGCATAAAAAACGTTTTGTTTTTAGGCGATCCCATTATTCTCTTTTAGAGCATAATGGAATGAGCATTTGTTGGCAAACTTGTATCGTTTTATCGTTAAGTATTTAAAAGGCTTTCAAAGGACCAAACCGACGTCGGACCCAATCACGATCATCACGGAAGATCTTCGAGGCTTTAGGAGCCGATCGTTTCGCCAGCTTGGCCACCGCGTCTAGTTTTCGGTAAACACCGAGAGCTCCATAGGCTTTGACGGCTTTACGGAGGGCTTCCTTACGGGTTAATTCAGGTTCCTTGTATATATATCCGTATTTGCGCAGTTCACCCTTTCGTAAAGGAGTGATGGCTTGAGGACCCTTACCTGGTAAGCCTTTATCCTTCACACAGGCCGCTTTGACTACCATAGCGGATGAAGAGGGATAAGCTCGGAAGACTTGACTACCGCGACGAACCGTATAGCCCCTTTGTCTTATGGCACTGGAATATTTGCGCACATAGGCCTTACGTAAGATTTGACCCGGAGGACAAATGTTTTTGGCTTTTACCGTGGTAGAGGTTATTCCTGCGCGATGTAAGCGACTTGCGGCTTTACCCAGAATACGAGACTTGTATTCTTTCCGAGTTTCGGGATATATCGTGGTTGCGCGAACGCAGCGTGTAGGTACCAATCTTCCTGTGGAACTTTGGTAGGCTTCTCGCTTATGATAACCCGCTGGACATCCTTTGGCAGTATATGCCAATGATTTGGGATATTTTTTATTCTTCAGAGTTTTGCTGACCATTTTCTATCTGATCAGAAGAAAAACTATGGGGTATTTGAATACCTTTTTTCGCATGAGCATTGATCATTTTTGGATTGACAGTGAAAGGTAGCTCCACAAGATCGCGATTCAATATATTTTCAATATTGATCCGTTCATGAGTAGTTAAATTATCCGGATTGCCGATGCTGGTAATAATTTTCACGTACAATTTGTCCTTCATATTTTCATCCTTGTTTTTCGCCGACTGGATATAATTTAAAAGATCATACAACAGTCTTGCGGCCAGTACAAGAAATTGTTTTAAGCGATCCAGACTTTGGGGATCTTGCTTACTATCGGAAGCTTTATCTAATTCTCTTTCTTTCCAAATACTTACCGCATTCCGCACGGCTTCAATATGGTTTTCTTCTTCCTCTGATGGTCCAATATCTCTGTCCTCGTAGTCGGCGATATTTTCGAGTGAAGCGACGGAATCAGAATCGTAATCGGGTTCCATTCTATTTCTACTGTATGTGTTTATTGATCAGGGACCAACGCGTAGATCAACAAAATTCCTGACATGGCCAGAAAAAGCGATAGGGCGGTTTCGTGTCTATCCAGCGTCGCTTGGTTCCATTGAATTTGTACTTCGTTTTGGTAACCTTCTTTGGCGGGAGGAGGAGGATCGTACTGGGTATCGGCAGCGGTTTGTACCTCCAGTCTCTTCGCTCTCAGAGCTAGACTTTCGGGTGAGTTAGGATCCTTGAGAGCGCTGGGATCTCCGGCGTTGGCGCTGATATTCGATGGTTGTGTCACTGACATTCTTCTTCTTATCCAAAGCGTTTAAAAAAATAAAAAGAGAGTATGTATATTGAAGAGATGGAACGTAAAAGCACTCGGGAAGCTATGGAAGAAGCCAAGAATCGTCCTCTTGATTTTGATCCAAAGGCAAGAGGAAAATATGTAAGAAGTATGATTGCTTTAATTGAACGTTTTCAAAGTGAAGGCTTGTTATTCGATGAAATCCAGAATAAACCCGAACTAAAAGATTTTATCCGTGACTATAAGAATTTATTTGAAACCATTACCGCTCCGCAAGGTTACGATAAACAGAATCTGAAGGTCATGCTAGCTTTACTGGATAAAATGGGTACGGGAGAATTGTCGCAACACGAAGCCTCCGTGATCGTGGGTAAGCGTATGGCGGATAAATACATAACTCCTGAACTCAAGTAAAGGAGTTAGCTGCGATCAGCACATAACTCCTGAACTCAAGTGAAGGAGTTCGCTATGAGGTCACGAATACATAACTCCTGAATTAAAATGAAGGAGTTAGCTGCGATCAGCACATAACTCCTGAACTGAAAAACTAAATTACTTGAGTTCTTTGACCTTTTGGTAAGGTATACGGAATTCAAGACACCATTTTTGCGCGATTTGGTACTGAGTTTTCCAGGAAAACTCTTTTTCATCCTTCATTTGAATGGTTCGCTTGAGATTTTCAATCTGAGTAGTCTGAAACTCTTGAATATGATTTTCCAAATAATTCTTTTCGGCTTCGGAAAAGAAAGCTAAAAAGTCAGTCTGAGGAAAGCGGTGTTGTTTGACTTCATCCTGAAGGCGGTATAACGCATCCAAAAGGAACGGAAACGTTTTCCGAAAGCCACGACAGATTAAATAGCGTTCCGAATTACAGGGCCGACTCGTACAGGGCTTGTATAAAGTCCAGTCCTTAAAGAAAAACGTGATGAGACGTATGAGGTACTGGGTGGGGCCCGAAAACACGTCAAAGAATTTTAAGACAAATGTTCCTTCGGTGGTGAGCACCTGAAGTCCCACAATAGCGGAGGCCACTAAAAGGCTATAGGCCGATTTCTCCTGGTTATCGTAATCGGTGCTAAAGTCGAAGCCTCCATCCCCCGTGAACAAGTGGGCTCGTGCCGCCTCATGGAGCTTCATGAACGAATTCTGATTCTCCATCACGTATAAATCTCCCGTATCATCATGGCCATAATGAATCTTCACTTCCGGATGCTTTTGGAGAAAATGATGCGCACGTTTCCAACCAGGGACATGGTGACTGGTCGGTTTGAGCGTCATGGCGGTGGAGGAAGCCACGTTAAGACGACGAAAGAAAGCTCGATCGAGAAACGCTTCAATGAAGCCGCCTGGTCCTTCCGCCACGTGGGACGAACGAAGCTTTTGGGTCCCCTTGGGTAAGCGGTCAAAAAAATGGCTGATTTGAAGAATCTCGATCATTTTAAAGTAGGATCGGCTGAGGGGTTTGAGTTGCGCAATGGAGGGAGGACAATCCGCCGATTCTTGCGTAAAGATCAGTTCAAAGGGGTTGGTTTTCTTTTTTAGAGTTTCCCATTGATGTTCTTTTTCTAACGGCTCAATTTGCTGTTTGATGGCATTGAGCTCATGATGATCCATTTCATTCCAGGAAAGATCGTACTGTACTTCATGAATAGCCCGAAAAAGATCATCTTGAGGGTACAGTGATGGTACAAAACTAACATTTTCCCATGGTGGTTTTGTGAGGTATTCTTCCATATATAGAATTGTTTTTTATTGTTTAGACTAGTGTTTTCTGGATTTACGTTTTAGGGACTCGCGGTTTAGGGTTTTACGATGCTTTCGTGATTTGTGTTTGCTTTTTCGCTTTCTAAAACGGCTACGCTTTCCCCCTGTACCCGCCGCGGGCGCGGAGGGAGCGGACAGAGGAAGAGTAAGGCCAGCCGCTTTCGCCATCATAGGATACCGCCGATGACCTACACGAGCGGCCAACCACGGTAGAACAGGAGGCGCTAAATCACGGGCTCCAGCCGCAGGCACTTGACCAAGTGCTAATAACTTCGCATGGATTAACCGGTACAGTGATTCAACAGTATTTACATCCAAATGATTTCCGTGATCATTGACATACACGGTCGCTAAAATACCGTTTAACTCCGCCCAATTGGGTTCTGATTTAGATCTGGGGATCATGACAAATAACGCTCTAGCTCCAAAATCATCATCTGGATCGACTAAACTAGGGGGTAATTGAGGATCCTCACGCAGGTTTGTGAGCAATTGCTCTCTTAAATTATCAGGCATATCGCGGAACATTTGAATAGCTTCGTTACGAATTTCTTCAAAGGTTAGTTGAGCCATCTCTAAAAAAAAGGGGTTTTTAATTCAAATGGGTTTGGTCAGAAATCTATTCATTTTATTCGTCTTCATCATCAATGGTTTGTAACACCACATCATCTTCCTTCATAATGGTTCCAGGGGCAGGCATAGCGACATTCATACGTAATTGGGTGGTTGCGCAAGGATCGTATTTATCGGTGGCTAATTGCGCATCAATTTCGTCCTGGGTAGGAGCGGCTTCATCCTCGTCTTCATCCTCCACAGTATCGGGCATATCGGGAAGAGTTTCCAAGATTTTACCGAAGTAAGCTTCATCCAGCATAATTTGACTGAAGGAAGTACCGCCGCGGATCGGTTGACCCATCATGATATTGGCGGAAACACCCGTAACCGGATCAATTTCCCCAAAGAGAGCCGCACGAAGAAGGATTTTTTCGGTTTCTTCAAAGGAAGCTTTGGCTAAGGGGCCTATGTCATTCTTGTTGATACCGTAACGATCCACCGACATTAAACGGCCCGCACGCGTCATCACATCACACAATAAGCCTAAGTGACGGAAGTTTACTCCTGCTTCTTCGAAAAGTTCCGAGATTTCACCCAGGAGTACTTGACGGGTAGCTTCAATACCTAAGTTTTCGTAGATATCATGTACATGGGTACTGACCAAACGGCGACCATCCACCGCAGGATGGTTCATGACTTCAATAAAGTTGCTACCGTCGGTATCTAAGACATATTGTTCAATGGGTACATATTTACCATCTTTGTATTCGACATATTCTTCTTCTTTGCGGAAGGTTACCGCTTTAATTCCTGGAACACCACGAATGACCACGGAATTGAGGAGTTGGTTTTGGAATTTCTTCATGGAAGCTAAGTCATCTTGCGATTCGTCATCCATAATTAAGTTAATGCGAAGAACAAGTTTGGTAGAGTTGAAATCCGAATACACGGTTTTAATACTGGTGGAGTAACGATTTTTGAGCACAAAGTCAATATCGTCCATGGTAATGTTTTTATTGAACATACGTTCCCGATCTAATTCTAAACGTAAGACCCATTTGCTGGTCGCTTTGCTTTGACCTTTGGATTTTTCGAACAATTCAAAGAATTGTAAGACATCACGATCTTCTTCTAAAATGGTTCGTCCATCACGAGCATGAGGATCAAAGTAGATAGCAGTTTTGACTGTAATATCCCGTAAGAGAGTAAGTTCTAAATCTTGAGCGACTTCACGGGCTTTTTCTTTTTTCTTACGATATTCAGGTTTTAAGAATACGGTAAGAGAGGTGGCTTTCGGATTTTGGGTCACTTTAAGAAGTTCTTTTAATCGCGGTACACCTCGGGTCATATTCGATTTGGCGGCAACCCCTGCTAAGTGGAACGTGTTCAGCGTCATTTGGGTTGAAGGTTCACCGATACTTTGCGCAGCGATGATACCCACCTGTTCCCCTGGTTGAGCCCAGCTTTGCCAGTTCTTGGTCACTAAGACTTCACAGAGAGCATTGAAGGCTTCTTTGGTAAAACGTTCTTGAACAACGAGTTTATGAGGCGCTAAGTGGTTACGAACAAGCGCACACCAGAGTTTATGATAGGGTTGAGTCATATCAATTACTTTCTTCATGCCGTTCAAGACGTATAACGGTGTTAAATCCGTTTTCTTCGCTTTATCGATACGGAATTTGACTTTGATATTTAAGATAACCCGTTCTAAGTTCAAAGGGGCGAATAAGCTTCCGTTCAGTTTTTCCCGGTAGATTTCTTCTACCAGCATACGTTGATCCCGAAGAACTAAATCGGCATAGGTGGCTAAAGCTTCATCATCCTCTTCACGCACAATACCATCTTCTAAAACATCATTGAGATCCACATCCACTAAAGCAAAGGTTTGAATTAATTCATCTTCGGATAATCCTTCAATTTTTAAAGAAGCCGATTCTATTTTGGTGGAATTTACACCGTCTTCACCATAATGAAATTGTAAGATATTTCCACGCGCATCACGAACAGTACCATCGTATTGAACGACTAAATCTTCCATAGCTTTAATTAACTGACGTTGGATATACCCTGTATCGGCTGTCTTCACAGCAGTATCAATTAAACCTTCACGCCCCGACATCGCATGGAAGAAGAATTCTTGGGGAGATAAGCCACGAATGAAAGAGGACTCGGCGAAACCACGGGCTTCCGCACCATCGTCGTATTTCTTATAGTGGGGTAAAGTACGATCCGTAAAACCGTAAGGAATACGACGACCTTCGACCGCAATTTGCCCTACACAGGCTACCATTTGCGCAATGTTCAAGGTGGACCCTTTGGAACCGGCTTTGACCATGGCGGTTAAACGGTTTTCCTGGGCTAAGCTGGCTAACCCTGTTTTACCCGCTTCTTCATTGGCTTTGTTTAAGACTCCCAAGACACGGCTTTCAAATTCATCCTGATTGGACTTACCTGTATTGTTATCAAATAAGTCTAAATGGACGGATAGGATAATATCTTCAATTTCCTTTTTCTTGGCATCGATCCCTTTTTTGATATCATCGTTGGTTTTTTTATCCGCGACTAAATCGGAAATACCTACGCTGAAACCATTGTAAACTAAGAATTGTTCAACGGTGTTTTGCATGCTGTCAATGAGGTTTACAGTTGTGGTTGGACCATAATCATTGTAGGTAACATGAATAATACCTTTGGAAGGTTTGCTAAAGATACCTTTATCAAAGATACCGCTCACAATATTTCCTTCTTCAATTTTGACAAAGTTTTCGGGTTTGGAACCATCTTTATCGTAGGAATCATTCCCCATGGCTAAGTTGATAGGAGGCATGAGTTGGGATAAGACTTGTTGCCCGGTCCAGTGTTTACCTTTCTTGGGTTTAGGAACAAGACCTTCAAAACGTTTGTTCCACATCATTAAATTCATGAATTCACGACGGTTGAATTCCACGTTTGGTCTAGTGATACGATAGGAACCCACAAGAGTATCTTGAACAATACCGATAACCGGTTTTCCATTACGGGGGGATACAATTTGGAACGGTACCGCAGCGATTTCGGCTAATTCGGTCGCGGCTTCGTAGCTCTGGGGAATGTGAGCGTTCATTTCATCCCCATCAAAGTCCGCATTGTAGGGAGCCGTGACGGAAACGTTCAATCGGAAAGTATTGTATTGAAGAACTTTAACACGGTGACCCATCATTGACATTCTGTGTAAGGTAGGTTGACGGTTAAAGAGGATAATATCTCCATCAGCTAAGTGACGATTGACAACATCACCAAGACGGAGTTTGATTTCGGAACGATTGACATGTTTTAAAGAAATCATATGACCATCCTCTTTCACGATGGATTTCGCACCTGGGAATTTATCGGGACCGTTTTGAACTAATTTATACATTTGTTCGCGATTAAAGATGGTTACACGCTCAGGGACCGTTAAATTCATCGCAATTTTCTCAGGAACACCAATTTCCGCAATAGATAAGTTGGGATCCGGTGTAATCACCGAACGGGCCGAGAATTCCACACGTTTGCCCTGGATATTGTAACGGATACGCCCTTCTTTGGAACCCAAACGTTGTTGGATCGATTTTAAGGGACGACCAGAACGTTGGGCCGACGGAGCTACACCCGGAATTTGGTTATCCACTAGGGTGGCGATATGGTACTGTACAACGTTCGTGTATTCATCAATGATATGTTTAGGAGCGTTGGCATCAATTTTTTCTTGTAAAGTTTGATTGGTTTTGATAATATCAAAGAGTTTATGAGTTAAATCATCTTCCGAACGTTGATTGTTATCTTGGACAACGGAAGGGCGTACTTGAGGTGGCGGGATAGCCATGACGGTACAAATCATCCAATCGGGCCGACACCAGTAACGATTTAGCCCCATGAAGTCAACATCTTCATCCGTAATACGACGGAAAAGACGAAGAACATATTCCACTTCAAGAGGTTGGCGTTTCTTCGTACCTTTCTCCGCAGCAGGACCTTCCATATTGTCCCATTCGGCGACGATTCGTGCGATACCTTCACGTACGAAACGGTTGGGCTTACGAGCTCCGCAACCATCTTCGGTTTCTTGCCCACAACGGGAGATGCTACCGCATCGCGTCATGATATCGCGCCAACGGGCTTCACCTCTGCGTTTGAGGAGTCCTTTGTGAAGTTGTTTATCCACTAAAAGCTTCGAACAGCGAATACAGACACAATTCAATACATTTAAGATATATTGAAAGAACTGAATATAATAGACTGGTCGGGCTAAACGATAATGTCCAAAGTGGCCGGGGCAATTGTGATTGGTCTGTCCACAAGAACGACAGACTTTACCATTTTCCAAGACACCCATTCGGGGGTCAAATAAACCACCAATCTTGGGTTCCGAACCTTCGTACATGGCATGACTTGTAATTTCAACTACCGATCTTCTTTCAATCTCTTCAGGACTGAAAATCCCAAATTGAATACCCACGATGGGTTCTATTTCTGAACTCGGTCTAACTAAACCAGCTGGCATCTGATCTCTTTTTCCTTATAGGAAATCTATTAGCCAAACTTTAGACTCAAATTTACTAATTTGCGTTTTAGGTTTAGGCCGTTTACGGCTTTTTAATATAGCTATACTGTAGATGTCATTACGATTTCAAATAAAGGAAACAAGAGATAAAGAATATGCCTTTAATTTTCTACAAGATATTGAAAGTCTAAAACATATAAAATTTATTCGCGGGCTCCATTTTAAAATGATTATGAAGAAACCCGATGTTGTAGAAAACTCCACCGAATACACCCTGGTGAGAGATAGAGATAATCCAAAACATAGAATGATCATCAGCGTAAAGAAAAAGAGATTAACCTTTGAATTTCAAAATAATTTTTTTATGTACCGTGTGGATTCCCGATTTCTCCATGCTTTGAATAATTATTTCCAAAGAATGATGATAAAACAAGAAGATAATAAAGAATACAAACTAGATAATTTTCAATTGAATTCTAATGATTTAGATGAATATAATGCTCTGAATAATAATATTCAAAACTTGAATGATAAAATAAAAAGAATTGATCGCTTAATTGAAGAAATTGATACGTTGAAAAGACAAACATTTACACGAAAGAAAACTCCATCCCGAAATTTTGGAACACGTAAGAATAACAATGATCCCTCCTACGTGTATTAAGTCCATTCACGAAAAACCTGCTCGTAACTAAAAAATATTTCTTCTCTTTGTTGTTGTTGAACCGCTTCTGCGTTGTTGATTAGACCTTGATAATCTGTTATCTTTATTTTGGATAAAAGATCATCAATAGAATCAAATTGGGCTATACAGCTCATACGGGTTTCATCGTAAAAGTCTGCGGATTTCACCCATTTCTTTACACTTTGTTCGTGATGAGCATGATCGAGAGGAGATGCTGTACTTTCGGTGTTAGGAGCAAAGACTGTCCAGGATAGTTCATTAGGTTCTTTTGTATCTTTCCATAGTGTTTCTAATAGGGACGGCGAAGGAACCCATACCGGTATATGGGATCGTGTTTGTTCACGGATAGACATTGTACTTACATTGTAGGGTATATGAATAATCGCGGTATAGGCCTCCAGATATCCCTCGGGCAGAAAGCTTTGCTGCTGGGACAATAAAATAGCCTGTGACTCTAAGGCATCTCCCAGAACATCTTTTCCTTTACGATAAAGCTCTTTCATAAACGGGGATCCATCTTCACGAAGGAGTGTTTGACGGGTATCCCAGATAAGAAATTTCATTGTGCTCGGTGTCTTCACTCGTAGTCTTAAAAGACTCTCGCACAAGGATGGGATAACCATTTCTTGCTGAGGAAGAAGAGAGGGAAAGAACTGATGAAAATACAGGGCATCCCCGTAATTGTTGTGGAGAATCTGAAGACGTTTTTTATGGAAAAGTTCTTCCAGTGTCTTCACCAACATCGCGTGATCTACCGGTCGTTGTATCCATTCGTTGCCGAACCGGGTAGAATTAATATGAGCCTGTGGAAGATGAAGCTCTCGTAAGCGATAGGCGGTAACAAGAGAATGGGATGTGATGATACCTTGGTAGGATTTTTCTTGAAACCATTTTATAAAATCTGAAGATAGCGATTCATGGGGTGAGCGCTTATAGATATCCAAAGAACTCGCAAAGCCTGGTACGGAAGCAGGGATCGCTTCGTTGACCGGCGGGCGGCCGTCACTCAACCAATGAAAGTCGAGTTGAATGCCCAACGGTTTCAGAATTTGTTTAACGTCCCAAAGAACAGCATGATGGTGGTCCATACCGAACAGTTTTAAAGGTTGTCGCCTACTTTGCCATCTCCAAAGCTGTAAAGAAGAATCAAAATCTCCAGCCTGTAATGTATAGTATCCTCTTACTGTCCAGAAAGGCGAAAGCAGTAAATTAGGATCACTATACAAGAATCCATGCTTAGGTAGAAGTAAAGCTTCAAAGGGACCGCGCTTGAATAGAGCGTCCAGTTTATCGGGTTGAAGGGCCAGTACACGCCCACGCAGAGTAGGAGGAAAGGAATCCATAAGTTCTTTCGCATTCGTCGCACAAAACCAGAGTTGTCTTCCTTCTTCTGGAGTTCCTTCCAGAGCCCATTGAAGAATAGAAAACAAATGCGGTTGGATCGTTTCGGTTAAGCAAGGAATCCCCAGCTGAGTAATTTTGGATTCGCCCACCGTTTGGAGAAACGCCGAAACATTCATGGTCTAAGCAAATAGAATAGTATTTGTTTAGACGATGTCGGTATACAGAGAAATTGATGGAAGTATAGTGAGAGAATATACATTGGATCAAGGGGATATTCTCCGCAAAGAGACTGAACATTCCTATGTAGAGGTCGTTCCTACCGAAGCCTTTGGAAAAGCTCTCTTTATTGATAACGAACTTCAGCTTACCGAAAAGGATGAATATATCTACCACGAGATGCTCGTTCATCCTTGTTTGGCCTCCACCGAGGACATCCAAAGGATATGCGTCATCGGCGGCGGCGATGGATGCGCTCTCCGCGAAATTCTCAAATGGAAGTCCTATAATACCATTAAGGAAATTGATCTTATTGATTACGATAAAGATATAGTAGATTTATTTAAACATCAATTCTGCGAATTTAATGATAGAGCGTTTGACGACCGCTTAGTTCATGTAGAGAATATTGATATTCGTAATTTACTTCATGATACGGAGCGTTATTATGATTGTATTTTGGTAGATCTAATTGATCCTAGTGTAGAACAAGCCGAACTCTGGGACGATATTACAACTCTATTAAAACGATGGATCTATAGTGGGGGGTCCATTGTCATTAACGCTGGGGGCATTACACCCTGGCAAATACATACGATAAATTGGTTAGTACAAATTCTTCAGGAAAAGTTTCCCTCTTGGCATATTCATCTTTATAAAGCATTTGTTCCCTCTTTTGGACGTGAATGGTGTTATATCCTTCTCACCCAATCCCCAAACATACACTTTTTTCCTTATCCAGAAGATCTTCAATACTTCTCCAAGCGAGCCTGGAAACAAGCCTATCATTATGGGTGGACTACGGATTATCTTCAGCAAATTCACCTAAATATGGGACACCAACTCCTAGAAGAATGAGCATTAGAGCACTCTTTTTAAAAGCTGTTCAATATCCTGAACCGGTGGCGGCTGGATCCCGAGAGATGACAAGAAAATCCTACAGAACGATTGAAGATTTTTTCCAGCACGAGGCTTCGCGCGAAGTTCGAACCCTACGCTATGGTTCCCGTACCTTTCGCTTTTGGTTAGCAGGCATACGACCCATCAATTTCGTAGTGGAATATGACGGTAAAGAAGAAATTGTAGGTTTTGTAGCGGATTAATAGTTATCAATACTAGAATGAAGGAGTATGTACTTCTTTCTTTGGATACATCGTTAAATGTACAATGGGCTACACTCGTGACCAATATATTGTCTCTTTTTCAGCCATTGCCCGCGAAAGATTTTGTCTTGAAGGAAATTCTCGGATTAGAAACCTTAGTTCAGGCTATAGAATTAGGTTTTTACACGTGGTATAAAAATCATATCAAGGATCGTGTAGTAGATGTTACCCATTTTCGTTACTACGATTGGGCCTTGACTACACCGATGATGCTCTTTTCCACGATGGGGTTTTACCAGTATCTACAACCTTCGGAAAAACCCATGAGCTTACTGAGTTTTTTCCAGGACAATTCTACGTCTATAGTCTTTATTTTATTCATGAATTTTCTCATGTTGCTCTTTGGTTACTTACAAGAAATGGGTTTTATTACGATTGTCAGCTCTACCTTATTCGGGTTTGCGGCGTTATTTACTTCGTTTTATACGATGTACGAGAAGTTTGTCAAAGAAGCACCCAAGCAATTTATTTTCTTTTTTGTCTTCTTTGTTTGGTCTCTCTACGGTATAGCCGCTATGCTGGACAATCACTGGAAAAATACGTCCTATAATATTTTGGATATTTTTGCTAAAAACTTTTACGGTGTATATTTATCTTACTTCATTTATACATTATACCCCATCCAAGTAGGAAATGTATAAAGTACAATTGCGTATGTTAGCGATCGTGGCGTTCGTGATGGCCCTCATCGGAACCGGTTTAGGAGGCTACTCCGACATGACCAATCAACCCCTTATGATCTCTAAACAACACGCTTGGAACGATGGATTATTCTTGATCGGTGTAGCTATTTTCCTTCTCCTTCTTTCTGCGTTCTAAATAGAAAATGAAACGTACAACCAATAAAACGACCAAGAATAAGAATAACTCTAATAACAATAACAATATCAATAACAGTTTGCCCCCTGAGAATACACAAGATGTTCGTGAAGTGAATACCACACGAATACTCGAAAACACCCAAGCCCACATAGCCCAACACGGGCCCGAAAGTAGTTCGTTTGCGCTAAGCTCTCTTAGCCTACCTATTAAACCAAATTCTCCTATTTATAACCCTTCGCCTTCTCCTCCTCCCGTCAGACGTACGTTTGGAACCTTACCTTCTTTTCTTTTGGGGAACACCAGCTCTGCCCCAGCCCCAGCTCCTTCCACAACTACCACAACTACGACCGTTGCGCAGGCCCTTCCAATGAGTATTTCACCTTTAACCCTGCCCGAGCCCGAGTTCAATTCCGCCAACTTATCGCCTATTCCGAAAGTGGAGAATAATTCACCCAAGGAAGGGGGCCGAAGAAAAAAGAAATCCCGAAAGCACAAAACACGTCAAACAAAAAAATCTAGACGCCAAACGAAACGCAGACACCACGCTAAACGCAAGTAAATTTGAGCTGCCTTTTAAATATCCTTGAGGTAGCATTATGAGTCTTGATATTGTACTTGGACCTATGTGGGCTGGAAAGTCCTCTTATATCCTAGGTAAAATCCGTCGGTATAGAGCCATCGGATGGAATGTGTTTGTCATCACAAACTCTATGGATGATCGTTACGGCCAACAGGTGATTAGTAATCACGACAACGAGCATCTACCAGCCTATGCTTGTAAAGAGCTAACTACCTTATGCGAAGACAAACGCTATAAAGAAGCCCAACTATTGATCCTAGAAGAATCACAGTTTTTCCCTGATCTCTTTGACTTTGTTGTCAAAGCAGTGGATACCGATGGAAAACATGTCGTTTGTGTGGGCTTAGACGGAGATTCCGAGCGCCGACCCTTTGGTGATGTACTGAAACTCATCCCCTATTGTGATCATGTAGAAAAGATTACTTCTCTTTGCGTGGAATGCTGCGATGGAACACCTGCTCTCTTTAGCTTTCGTAAAGATTCTTGTACGGAACAAATCCAAGTAGGCGCTGAAAATACGTATGCGCCGCTTTGTCGCAAACATTTTCTCAGCAAGAAAAAATGAGTTCTGAAGCAAAGATATGTGTCTCCCAAGAGAATCTTGCTCGACAGTGTCCCTGGTGCCAACGTTGGTGTCTGAAGGATAACGCTTGCGCCTACATTTTCGCCTGCGGGTTGGATGATAAAATGAAGTTCCATAAAGAAGCGGGCTGCGGTAGAAGTTGGTGTTGGACCTGTGGAAAAAAATATTGTTCCCAGTACTATAATCCCCAAACAGGAGAAAAGCTATCGACAGCAAAAGACCATCATAATGCCTCGTGTTGTAGAAAAGAAGAAGGATTCAAAGAAGACGAGTATTGTCCAGGAGGACACTCTGGGCACTGCGAAAAACGCTGGTAGCCTATATTGTGTCAAGAGGTAAAACACTTATTCCTTTACTGTGCTGATTCACTTGATTACGATAGGTATTATATTGAGCAGCGGTTAGATAGACACGTTTAAATAGATGTACATAGGAATCTCTTCCTACACCATAAGTACGAATAGCTTTTATAGGATAATTTGTAAAGGAAATAAAGGGGCTTTTTTCTAAAGTAAGTTCTTCTACTTCTCCCAACATATCATCCATGTACCACCATTGCTCATTTGGATCTGTCCAAACATAGACAAAATGGCCACCGCTTGCGGTGCCTTGCTGGCAAATAGCTCCCTGTAATTGAAAGTACTTTCCATCCACTTCGATATATTTATTGAGCTTCACTAAAGGATCGCCATTTTTGCCACCTCTTGCGCGGAAGGTACTGACTAATAAATATTCAATATCCGCGGGAAGATTAGGTGTTCTTAAAAGTTTACTTGCTACTGGTTTTGGTTGTTGTACTAATTCAGGATCCTTAGGATCATTATACTGAGGCGAAAAATTGTATTCCATCACATTTTGTAATTCATATTTTTGATGACTGGGTAAACCCAGTAAGGGTGCTAGCAGTATAAATGTAGCCTCCTTAACGGGTCTTGTTTTTTTAACTGTAAACTGAGACTGAGATGGATGATTCAGTAGATTAGGGTGATTAAATGTTTGATTGTAGTATCCGAATCGTTCAAATTTCATTTCAAACTTAAATAAATTCATGATGCGAGGATTCGTGGTTAATCGTTCCAGTATACAATTATTTATAAATTGGGATACATCCTGTTGTTCTCTATTTGCTCGGACAAGGGGTCGGCTTTGAGGAAGACATTCAAAATCACAGTATAACAGATCATCAATATCTATTTGTTTTAATTTGATTTGTTCAGCTACTGTCATGCGTTCAAACGCTTCTTTTAATGTGCGGACAACGATAGAATTGGAGCTTGAATTCGCAATAGCTTGTTTAAATTCAGGTACGCGATAGAACATCTGTATCGCTGTCTCAATGAAACAGGCATTATTATGGTAGGTTAAGTTTACCGGTTGAAAGGGTTTTGAATGGGTATCGATTTGCTGGGCCTGCGTCGCTTTGGCTGTCTTTGTTGTCTGAGGTTGTGTGGCTGTTGTTGTCTGAGGTTGTGTAGCTTTTGTTGTCTGAGGTTGTGTCGCTTTTGTTTGTCTATTCCGTAAGGTAGAAGGACGAATAACCGGTTTAGTATAGGCTGTAAATCTTCTCGTATTTTTTCTCTTTTGGAACATTCGTTTTAATGTGGATACATCCGTGTTTAGTATCTCTTCAATGGACCTTTCTTTATAGTTTTTGGATTTAGGAGATAGAAAGCGATTAAAGAATTTTCTTACTCTTGTTCTTCTATTTAACAGCGGTTTCACATTTTTATTCTTTAAATTCGCAGCAGTGAGTAAAGCTGTTCGCAAAGCGGTTTCATCCTTGGTCAAGTCTTTTTTTTTCTTTTCCAATGTGCGCAACACTTTTTTATAATTCTTTAAAGGAGGTTTGAAGGTATTGAGAGTCTCTTCCATTTTTTGTTTACGCAATGTTTGACGTATTCTCCTTCTACCGGAAAGAATATTTATCATTTTTCGTAATGTACGCTTAAACGCACTAGCCATTCTACTGTAGTTACACTTTTTATGAGTTTCGCCTGTTATTGTCTTTTATCCGAATCCAAAACCTATGTGGGATGTACGAATGATCTAGAGAGAAGACTTCAACAACACAATGGTCAGAAAGCGGGCGGAGCCAAAGCTACGAAGGGAAGGGTATGGACCCGCATTCTTTCGGTCATCGGATTTCCTAGCCAACAAGCCGCGCTCCAGTTTGAATGGATGTGGAAACATCTATCCAAGAAACATAAGGGTTCGCCTGTTCAGAAACGATGTATGGCTCTCGTACAACTTTGTAACCAGGAAAAAGCCACATCCAACGCGGTAGACTTTCAAACCTTTGAAGGACCACTGAGCATCTGTGTAGAACATTCGTGTTGTTCATCCTTTTTCCAAGATAAAGAAATGAAGTATGCTATTGTTGTAGAATGAAAGGATCCGATTCCACCAATTCTTTAACCGAACTTACAAAACAAGAATCAGAACCTTCCTGTTTTATTTGCTTAAGCGAACACGAAATTCATAACCCTCTCGTGGATTCTAAACTTTTGCGTAACTGTGGCTGTAAGTTTCATGTTCATCCTCCCTGTTGGAATCGCTGGATGAAGGATAAAAGTGATTATGATTGTCCCATGTGTAGAAAAGATAGTATGTTACGAATTAAGATTCCACCGAATCCGGTACATACAATTGAATGGATTCAAGAACGACCTCAGCCTCGTCATTCCTATCGTTTATGTATTTGCGTAATGGTTTTAGCGATAGCTGCCTTTTTAATCGCGTCAATCGTTCTGTGGGGTTAGCGTGTGCGTTTTTGTTTACTCATTAATTTTTGCGACAAGTACTGACTCACTTCCGTAGCGGTCGCTTCACTCACGTAGGAATCCACTTTTCGGTAGCGATCCTGTAATTTATGGATTAAATCCGGATGGAGCTGATCATCCATAAAATAGATTTCTTTGGTATCGATGCGGTTTACGGGAATACCCTTCGCTTCCGAAATTAAACGTTTCAAGAATTGGACCGTTTTAGCGGGCGATTTTCGTCCAGGATAGGTCAAATGGGCCACTTTATCCACTAAATTTCGGTCACCAGCGATATAGCCCATGACATCCGCGATGAAGGAAATAAGCTCGTAACTTGAATTATTCGAATAAATGACAATAGCTTTTATATTTCCTGACTGTTTTAAAATCTTCAATGACGGTAAAAGCTTGACTATCCGGGGATCAATGACGCCAAAGGGTTTCCTACTCATTTCTTTCTGCGCAAAGATTTCAACGATATCCTCATAGTAGGGCGAATCCTTGGTGGGAAAAATGGTGAATAAACTTTCAAAATCGCCCAGGGTCTGATCAAAATCAAAGCCAATATAGACCATCTAATTAGAATCTTTTTTTATTCGTTAAACATGTATGCGTTATAAGCTTCTCCCAATTCATAAAGAATAGGACTGAACGATTGGAAGCGTCGAACTATTGGTTGCGTGGATTCAAATTCGTGAGCTAAGAATATGTATTGTAATCTCAATTGTTCTTTTCTTGTATCGTTTGTCTTTATATTATTTATTTTATTTTGTATCTGGTATAATTGTTGTTGAAGATTTTTGTCTTGATCAAAAATAGTTTTACTTCTAACCATCAGCCATGTATGAAGATTTACTAATTTTTGTAAAATAACATCTTTGGATTTGTAGAGCCCTTCACTTTCAAATGTATCGTTATTCTTAAATTTGTTCGTAAAATACTTGAATACTTCGATAAGCAGATTTTCAAACTGGAAAAGAATAGGACCTGGAATTATAGTTTTTAATTTGAAGAATACATCATGAAGTTTATTCAGATCATCTAATCCATAGAGGTCTTCCTCGTTCATGGAAGAAAAGGATGAGGAAGAAGATAATAGAGTAGGAGTGCTCCGTTGAAGAATGCGGAATTGGTCGCTGATAACTTCTGCTAAATGGTTTATATTGCGCTGCTGAGCCACATTCAGTTTTACTCCCTGCGCCGCAGAGATAATATTACTTTTCGGAAGATTTGACTTATTGACCAGGGCTCCTGTTTCTGCTTCGTTCATTTCACCTGTACCCACGTTGTATCCCCTTGATTGTACTTGTTCCGAAAACTGGAGAGAACGTTGAATTTGGTTCGCTGGACGAGTACCTCTCATGGCTGATCGTGGTCTCTGTGTTGTGCTAGAGCTGGATGTCGTCGTCGTAGTACTCATGTTTTCGTTTTGTTGTGGTCTTCCCCGTGGAGGAGCGGTAGAACGACCGGTGCCCCTTCCTCGGCCCCTGCCTCTACCTGGATGCTTAGGGGGATTGTTTTCGTTGTCCATTTCCTATTTATAAACTAGCTTTATTTACTTATTATTTCAAGATAAGACTTCTCTAACTCCTTTATCGTTTCATTATTTACCTGGGGATTCAAATGTGGATATTGTGTATAAAGCTCTGCCAATTTCACTTTAGCTTGCTCTAACTTATTCTGTATACTTACAGCTTTCGAACTGGTGGTTTTCCAGCAGATTCCTTCGGTTTTGAATTCAATGGCAAAGCGGTCTCCGTGTTGCCCTTGGGCTCTCATGTACCAAATGTGCTTGGGAATCTCATCAGGTTTGATCGCGCATCCCTCAGGTAAAATGACATTGCGTTTCTTTTTGGATTGGTTTATATTCTGTTGGGATTGGGTGATTATACGAA
>JACCDX010971228.1_pt1 | contig 19962 bp, 10 predicted proteins | sample 7449681 | NCBI WGS metagenome assembly JACCDX01 (sample SAMN15323450, study PRJNA562643) | freshwater metagenome | isolation source: river surface water | place: USA:Blue River Watershed | collected 2017-08-18
ACCGCGCTGCTCGGCGGCCACGCGCCGGAGAACGTCGTCCTCCTCGAGATCGAGCCCGACCAGCAGAAGACCCGCATCGATTTCGCCTGCACGCACAGCTTCCTCAACGTGCGCCCGATGTGCCTCTCGAAGGTCCACCAGCGCGGCGACCGCCTCTACTATTTCTCCGGCGGGCGCGAGGTGCCGATCCACCGCATCTTCAACCGCGTCATCTTCGACGAGCTCCTCCGCAAGCCCGAGTTTCGCCCCGGCTTCAACCTCCGCGATGAGCGCGTGCGGGTCGAGTGGGCCGGACACCCCAACTGGTATTTCCGCATCAGCAAGCACACGCTGCCCTTCCTCCGCAGCCCCTACGTGCCCGACTGCCGCTTCGTCTCCGAGCTCGGCGCCGACGTCCCCGCCGACCTCGAGAACTACGTGCTGAAGCCCCTCTATTCCTTCGCCGGCCTCGGCGTCGACATCGCGCCCACGCGCGAGAAGATCGCCGCGCTCCCGAATCCCGCCGAGTGGATCTTGCAGCGCAAAGTCGCCTACGCCCCGATCCTCGCCACGCCGGACGGCCCCGCGAAAGCGGAGATCCGCCTCATCTTCGCCGGCAATGGGAGCGGGATGCCGAAGCTGGTGAACAACCTCGTCCGCCTCACAAAAGGCGCGATGCACGGCGTCGACTTCAACAAAGGCAAAACCTGGGTCGGCGCCAGCTGCGCATTCCACCCGGTGGTGTGAAAACTCCCGCTAAACATCTTAGTGTCGCGGAGCTCATCGCGAGCATTGACGAGGATGCTAGTGAGCCAGCTGTTTGGATAAACTCAGCAGCCTGCCTATTTTACTCAAGCGAGGTGCTTGAGCGACACCGGGAATTTGCGGGAAAGCCTGAATCCCTAAAGCCGGTTTCCTCTCGTCAGGTCGAACGCATGTTGGACGGATTCGCGTTTGAGAACCTGATCAAGGCAGTCGCTGTTAAACGGGGGAAGGTGTTATATACCGGCGGTCGCATGAAGACCGATTTGCCTAAACCCCACGATTTGGTGGCACACGCAAAATGGGCAGGTCTTACGCTCACCGAAAGTGAAGCTTCCTACTTGGCCGCACTTAGTGACGTAATGGTTGGCGCTGGACGCTACCCCTTTCGAAGGAACGAGAGCAAGAGGCTTGGAGGCTCCGTTTGGATGCTGAGGCGTTTCGCCGCCGCGAAAGCTGGGTTACTCACTCGTATCAGAGACGAACTGCAGGGCTGAGTGTAAGGACGGCAAGAAATACGTCTGAGCGTCCTCGGATTTGGTTCGGTGAAAACAATGGGCGGGTCACTTTTCGCCGGGCGAGAATATTGTCGGCATCCAGAATCGGGCGTCTTTGCCGTCACCGAAGAGTCTATCTGCTGCCCCCCCCAAGACGACCTCGGGCGTTCTCTAGCTCAGTCTTGTATGCAGAAGAAGCTGAGGAGCAGATCTTCTCCCAGATACGTTTGCCGTCGGGCTGTAGTTCCAAGGACGTCATCGCGAAAAAGTTCGTGCTCCAGAACCACAGTCCGAACGAGATTAACTCGTCTGTGCCGCCAACCACATGTTGCTGGTGCACCTGATTAATCTTTTCAGCAAGTAGTGCAGCCTCAGCCCGCATCGCATCATTCCAGTCACGGATAGGCAGACGAAGCAGGCGCACGAAATTTTTGCCGCTGTCTGGACTCCACAGAACTCCGTCTGCCAAGAGCTCAGCAGATGTTTGAATCGCTCGATAGATGATTGCGCGTTCGTTAACGTGGTCGGCGTCTTGGATGACGTTTATCCGAGTTTCGAGATCGCGAAGGCCGGCGCGCAACGGGCGCAGAAGCCACCATTGTTTTAGCGCCGAGAGCATGTCCGTTTTTGGCACCTTCAGCAGCGCATCTGCAAACCAACTTTTCAGATTCGGGCATTCACTAGATATCCGAACTTTTTTCGTGCGCCGGCGGGCTGATTCGCTGACAACTCAGCGTCCATGCCGGCCAAGCCATTCACGTTCATCTGCGGAGCGGACGACTTCCTCGTCGCCCGGCTGGGCAAGGAGCGTTTCGACGACCTCGCCACGGCGGCGGGCGCGGATGAGTTCGCCCGCGAGATCGTCAGCGGCTTCGCCAACAACGTCGACGAGGTCGAGACCGCCGTGAACCGTTTCCGCGACGCCGTGCAGACCGTGCCGATGTTCGGCGGGCAGCGCGTGGTGTGGTTCAAGGACGTCAATTTCATCGCCGACACCGTCACGGGCCGCTCCGAGGGCGCGAAGACGCAGGTCGAGGCGTTGCAGCAGATCCTCGAGTCGGTCGATCCCGCCAACGTCGCCGTCGTCGTGAGCGCGGCGCCGGTGGATCGCCGGCGCGGTTTCCTCAAGTGGTGCGAGTCGAAGGGCGACTACGCGTTCGTCGGCGGCGACGGCGACAACATCGAGAGCCTCGCGGTCGTGGCGCTGGCCGAGGCCAAGGCCAACGGCGTGACGTTCGGCGACGGCGCGATCGAGGCGTTGCTCGGCAAAATCGGCGCCAACTCGCGGCTCATCACCGAGGAGGTGCGCAAGCTCGCGAACTACGTCGCCACGCCCGGCGCGGCGGCCGATGCGCCCGCGGTGATCGAGGAGAAGCACGTGCTCGAGCTCACGCCGAACGTGGCGGAGGGAGATTTCTTCGAGGCGGCGGAGCGGTTCTTCGCCGGCGACCTGCGCGGCACGCTCGACGCGTTGCAGCGGCACTTCTTCGCCGGCGGCGATGCGCGGCCGGTGATCTCGTCGCTGCAGAACCGCAACCGCATCCTCATCCAGGCGCGCGTGCTGATCGATGCGGGCGAGCTGCGCGCGCCGTCGGAGAAGTTCGGTTTCGACAAGGCCGGCTGGGCGCGCGCGCAGGAGAAGTTCGCGGCGGCCTTCGACGGCGACACGGAGAAAAGCTCCTTCAACCTCTTCACGCAGAACCAGTGGTATGCGGGCAAGCTGGTCGCCAGCGGCAAGCTGCCGACGCTGCGCCGGCTGATCGACAACCAGCAGGAGTTCATCCGCGCGTTCGAGGAGATCATCCAGCGGCCGCACGAGCAGGAGACGGTGCTGCGCGAGATGACGGTGCGCTGCCTCACGACCTGAGGCGCCGGCCGGCCGCCAATCTCAACAGCGTTGGCAAAGGCTCTCATTCATTTTTCGGCGGTGATTTGGTAGGCTCCGGCCATGAGATCCTGCTTCCGCCCCGTGCCGGTGCTTCTGGTCGTCCTGTTGGCGGTCTGCCCCGGCGCCGCCCCGCGGTTGCACGCGGAGCCCGCGCGGTGGGAGCAGGAGACGGCGACGATCGCCGCGCGGTCGTCCACGCAGCCGGGCGGAGTGGTGTTCATCGGCAGCTCGTCGATCCGGATGTGGAAGACGCTGGCGGCCGACTTCTCGGAGCGGCGGGTGCTGAACCACGGCTTCGGCGGCTCGCACCTGGAGGACAGCGTCCATTTCTTCGACCGGCTGGTGCGGCCCTTCGCGCCGGCGGTGGTGGTGCTCTACGCCGGGGAGAACGACATCGCGGCCGGGATGAAGCCGGAGAAGGTGCTGGCGGACTTTCAGGAATTCCGGCGGCGGCTCCGCGAGGCGGCGCCGGCGGCGCGGCTGATCTTCGTCTCGCTCAAGCCGAGCCCCAGCCGGGCCAAGTTCCTGCCCGAGATGGTGCGCACGAACGCGTTGATCGCCGCCGAGTGCGCCATCGATCCGCGCGCCGCGTTCGTGGATGTGTTCACGCCGATGCTCGATGCGCAGGGCCAGCCCCGCGCGGAGCTGTTCCTCGCGGATCGGCTCCACATGAATCGGGACGGTTACGCGATCTGGACCGCCCGCGTCCGCGCGGCGCTGCCGGTGGAGCCGTGAACCGAGCGCGCCCGGCACTCGGTCTTATTTCGCCATGAAGTTCCCCCCTTTTCTCCTCTTGTGCGGTCTCGTGCTGCTGGCGGGCGCCGCTCGCGCCACCGTGGCCATAACGCCCGTGCCGCCGACGGCGGAGCGGCGGCTCGCCACCGTGCGCGTCGTCGTCGCGCCTGAGCGCGCCGACTGGACCTACCAGGTCGGCGACACCGTGCGTTTCCGCGTCGCGGTGGTGGCGGACGGGCATCCGGTGCCCGGCGCCGTGGTGTCCTACACGGTCGCGCCCGAGCACACGCGGGCGGAAACCCGCCGCGCGGAGGTGCCCGCGGCCGGCCTCGTCATCGACGGCGGCACGATGACGCAGCCCGGGTTCCTGCGTTGCATCGCGGAGACGGAGGTCGGCGGCCGCAAATACCGCGGTCTCGCCACGGCCGCGTTTTCGCCCGAGCGCATCGCGCCGACGCAGGTCAACCCGGACGGGTTCGACGCCTTCTGGGAGAAGGGCCGGCAGGATCTCGCCAAGATCCCGATGGAGCCCGAGATCACGTTGCTGCCGGAGGCGTGCACGGATCAGCTCAACGTCTACCACGTGAGTTTCCGCACGGTGGATTCCGGTTGGGCCGGTGCGGCCCGCATCTACGGCATCCTCTGTGAACCCAAGGCGCCGGGCAAATACCCCGCGCTCCTCCGGTTGCCCGGCGCGGGCGTGCGCCCCTACACGGGGGACAAGTCCACCGCCGCGCGCGGCTTCATCACGCTCGAGATCGGCATCCACGGCCTGCCGGTCAACCTGCCCAAGGAAGTCTACGACCGCCTCTACGCCGGCGCCTTGTTCAGCTACTGGATGTTCAACTTGGACAACAAGGACGCGTATTACTTCCGCCGCGTCTACCTCGGGTGCCTCCGCGCGAACGACTTCCTCGCCAGCCGCCCCGGTTGGGACGGCCGGAACCTCATCGCCGCCGGCTCGAGCCAAGGCGGGCAGCTCGCCATCGTGACGGCCGCGCTCGACCCGCGCGTGACGGCGGTCGTCTCGGTGCATCCCGGATTTTGCGACGTCACCGCCGAGCATCTCCACCGCCGCGCCACCGGTTGGCCGCGGCCGTTCCGGGCCGAGGATCTCGCCGCATCGCCGCACGCGACGCCGGCCAAACTCGAGACGGCGTCCTACTACGACACCGTCAATTTCGCGCGCCGCCTGCGCGTGCCGGGTTACTACACCTGGGGCTACAACGACGAGATCTGCGCCCCGACCTCGCTCTACTCCGCCTACAACGTCATCACGGCGCCCAAGACCCTCGAGCTCACCCTGGAGCTCGGCCATTCCTACACGCCCGAGCAATGGGACGCCATGCAGGCGTGGATCTCCGCGCAGGTCGGCCGGCCGTGAGCGCCCACGGCAAGGCTCTCATCTGCCGGACAAAGGTTCTCATTACCTCGCGGCCCGGCCCCGCGTAGGATGTTGCGTCCGTCCCGGTCCGCCCCTCACCCCGCATGTATAGCTTCCCGCTCGCCTCGCTTGCCTGGCAGTTCCGCGCCACGACCGAGAAATCCTGGCTCCCGGCCCAGGTTCCCGGCTGTGTGCACACCGACCTGCTGCGCGCCGGCCGGATCCCCGACCCGTTCGTCGGCACGAACGAACTGCAGGTGCAATGGGTCGAGGAACGCGACTGGGACTACCGCACGAGCTTCGAGCTGCCGGAGGCCCTCGGGGCCGAGGAGGAGATCGACCTCGTGGCGGACGGTCTCGACACCGTCGCCACCGTCACGCTCAACGGCCACGTCGTGGCGCGGACCGACAACATGTTCGTCGGCCACCGCTGGGCCGTGAAAAAATTCCTGCGCCGGGGCCGCAACGAGCTCGTCATCCGTTTCGCCAGCGCCCGCCGCTACATCGAAGCACGGCGCCGTTGGCACGCGCCCAAGGAGATCAACGATCCGGTCGGCGGCTGCACCGTGATCCGCAAGCAGCAGTGCCAGTTCGGTTGGGATTGGGGCCCGCGCCTCGTCACCGCCGGCATCTGGCGCGACCTGCGGCTGGAAGGCTGGCACGGCAACCGGCTCGATTCCGTGCGCGTCACGCAGACGCACCGCGCGGACCGCACCGTGCTCCTCACGCTCGCGCCCGAGCTCGCCCGCCCCGCGCGCGGGGCGGTGTGCCGGTGGCGCGTGTCGCTCGACCGCGTCACCGTGGCCGAGGGCACCGGTCCGACGATCGAGTTGCGGCATCCCCAACTGTGGTGGCCGGCCGGGCAGGGGGCGCAGCCGCTTTACCAGCTCGAGGTGGACGTCGCCACCGCGCGGGGCGAGAGCATCGGCCGCTGGATGCGCCGCATCGGCCTGCGCACGGTCGAGCTCCGGCGCGAGGCCGATCAATGGGGGCGGAGCTTCCAGTTCGTCGTCAACGGCCGGCCGATCTTCGCCAAGGGCGCCAACTGGATCCCGGCGCACAGCTTCGTCACCACGCTCGGCCGCGCCGACTACGCGCGGGACCTGCGCAGCGCCGTCGCGGCGCACATGAATATGGTCCGCGTCTGGGGCGGCGGCATCTACGAGAGCGAGGATTTCTACGACCTTTGCGACGAACTCGGCCTGCTCGTCTGGCAGGACTTCATGTTCGCCTGCACGCTGTATCCGGGCACGCGGGACTTCCTCGCCAGCGTGCGGGCGGAAGCGACGCACCAGGTCCGGCGCCTCCGGCATCGCGCCTGTCTCGCGCTGTGGGTCGGCAACAACGAGATCTGGTCGATCAACGCCCACCTGGCCGACCAGCCCGGCTTCGACCGCTGGCGCGCGGCCTACACGGCGCTGTTTGACGACGTCCTGCCGGCGGCGGTCGCGGCGCATGGCGCCGGCACCGACTACTGGCCCGGTTCGCCGTGGCGCGAAGGCCCGGCCACCGACCACGCGGCCGGCGAGCGCGAGGGCGACACGCATTACTGGGACGTCTGGCACGCCCGGCATCCGGTGAAGGATTACGAGCGGTGGGCGTTCCGTTTCGTCTCCGAGTTCGGCATGCAGAGCTACAGCTCGCCGGCGACCAACGCCACGTTCTGTCCGCCCGCCGAGGGCAACGTCTTCGGGCCGGTGATGGAGAACCACCAGAAGAACCGCGCCGGCAACCAGATCATCCTCGACTACGTGTCGCGCCGTTACCGCTTCCCGAAGTCGCAGGACGACCTGATCTATCTTTCGCAGCTCAATCAGGCGCACTGCATGCAGGTCGGCGTGGAGCATTACCGCCGGCTGATGCCGCGCTGCATGGGCGCGCTCTACTGGCAGCTCAACGATTGCTGGCCCGTCGCCTCGTGGAGCTCGATCGAGTTCACCGGCCGCTGGAAGGCCCTGCACTACGTCGCCCGCCGCTTCTTCGCGCCGCTGGCGGTCAGCGCGCAGGTCGTCGGCGACGAGGAGACCACCATCGGCAACTACCGCCGCAGCACCGTCGACGCCGTGCACCTGCACACGGTGTGCGACCACCCCGCCGGCGCGCGCGGCGTCCTGCGCTGGGAACTCCATCATGCCGACGGCCGCCGGATCCTGCAGGGCCGCAAGGCCGTCGTGCTCCGTCCGGGGGAAAGCCGCCGCCAACAGTCGCTCTCCCTCGGCGCCGCCATCCGGACGCACGGCCGCGACCACCTCTGGTTGCGCTTCGCGCTCGAGGTCGATGGCCAGCGCGTGAGCGAGGACACGGTGTTCCTGACGCCGCCGCGCTTCGTGGCGCTGCCGCGGGGCCGGACCCGCGTCGAGATCGCGCCGGCCGGCCCGAAGCGCGCGGAGCTCACGTTCCACTCGGACGTGTTGCAGCACCGCTTCAGCTTCGACCTGGCGGGACTCGACTACCAGGCGAGCGACAACTTCTTCGAACTCTATCCGGACGAGCCGCGCCGGGTGACGGTGGAGCTCTCGCGGGCCGCCACCGTCGCGCAGTTGCGGCGCGCGCTCACCCACCGTTCGCTGGTCGACACCTACTGACGTGAGCACCGCTTCGCCGACTCCGCTGGCCGCCGACCGGTTGCCGTTTTTCCGCAAGGTCGCCTATGGGCTCGGCAGCTCCTGCGACATGTGGGGCCACTGGCTCTACCCGAGCATGGCCTATCCGGTCTTCAATCTCTACCTCGGCGTGCCGCCGCACCTCATCGGCGTCGTGCTGATGGTCAACCGGCTGGCGGACGCGTTGTCGGATCCGTTCTTCGGCTGGCTCTCGGACAACACCCGCACCCGGTTCGGGCGGCGGCGGCCGTTCATCCTCATCGGCGCGTTGCTCTCCGGCCTGGGGCTGCCGCTGCTGTTCCTCGCGTCGCCCGCGTGGAGCCCGACGCAGCTGTTCTGGTTCATGCTCTCCTCGGCGCTGCTCTACGTGCCGTTGATGAGCTGCTTCAACCTGCCTTACCAGAGCCTCGGGGCGGAGCTCACGCCCGACTACAACGAGCGCACCAGCGTGATGTCGATCCGCGGCGCGTTGCAGAAGATCGCGGAGCTGGCGCTCTACTTCGCGCTGCCGTTCACCACGCTCGCGTGTTTCACGGATCCGGCCACGGGCAAGCAGAACACCCTGCTCGGCGCGCAGGTCTATTGTGCGGGGCTGGGCGTGCTGATGATGATCATCGGCGTCGTGATCTTCCTGTCGGTCCGCGAGCGTTACTACGACCACCTCGTGGCCCAGGGGCAGCAGAAGGTGCGGTTGCGGGAATCGTTCTACGAGGCGCTGAAGTGCGGGCCCTTCCGCCTGCAGCTCGGCATGACGCTGGCCTTCGCCACGGGCACCAGCATGGTCAGCGCGCTCGGTTACTACGCGACGGTCTACGTCGTGTGCGGCGGCGACAGTGTGAGCGGCAACTGGTGGAACGCGCGGATGGGCATCGCCTACATGGCGGGCGGCTTCCTCGCCGCGCCGGTGTTCGCGTTCCTCGCCCGGCGGTGGGGCAAGCACCGCGCGGCAGGCGTCGCCATCGGCGCCGGCATCGCGGCCTTCGGCGGCACGTGGTGGCTCTACACCCCCGCCGTGCCGTGGCTGCAGGTCGTCGCCTCCGGCGGCATCGGGTTCGCCAGCGGCGGTTTCTGGATGCTGCTGCCGGCGATGGGCGCCGATATCATGGATTACGACGAGCTGCAGACGGGCAAGCGCCGCGAGGGCGCGTTCTCGGCCTGCGGCTCGTGGATCAGCAAGGTCGGCATGTCGATCGGCGCCGGCGCCGCCGGCTTCGTGCTCAACGCCACCGGTTTCGACGCGAAGCTGGAGGTGCAGTCGCCGGAGACCCTCTTCCTCATCCGCGGCATGCTCGCGACCATCCCGGTGGTCGGACTGGCGGTCGCGTTCGTGATCCTGCTGCGTTACCCGCTCGGCGTGGAACGCGTGCACGCCATCCGCCGCGAGCTGGAGGCGAGACGCGGCACGGTGTGAGCGCCGGGCGACCCTTGCCAGCTCCCGGCTGGCGGCCCACGTTGGAGCCGTGAAGTCCCAAGTCCTGCTCGTCTTCCTCACCCGCTTCGAGGAATGCAACGCGATGCTCAAGGGCGTCGCCCACTACGAGCGCACGCACCGGCCGTGGGCCGCGTTCCTCGACGACGAGGCCAAGGCCGAGACCGACCCGCGCTGGCTGCGCAGCAAGCCGTGGGACGGCGTCATCAGCCGCCACACGACGCCCGCGCTCGTCCAGGCCTGCCGCGAGCTGAAGCTGCCGCTGGTCGATCTCAACGACACCACGCCGTTCCCCGGCGTGCCGAAGATCCGGCCCGACAACCAGACGCTCGGCCACCTCGGGGCGGAGCACTTCCTCGAGCGCGGCCACCACCACTTCGCCTTCTGCGGCTTCCGGAACGACGGCTGGGCCTGCGAGCGCCGCGACGGGTTCGTCGAGGCCGTCGCGCTGGCCGGCTACGAATGCCGTGTGTTCGACGTCGATTATCCGGGTGACCTCACGCCGTTCTGGGACGAGCGGCAGACCTCGGCGCTCGCGGCCTGGATCAGCGGCCTGCCCAAGCCGGTCGCCGTCATGGCGTGCAACGACATGCGCGCCCTCCAGGTGGTGAGCGCCGCGCAGACGGCCGGCCTCCTCGTGCCCGAGGAGGTGGCGGTGCTCGGCTGCAACAACGACACCATCCGCTGCGAGCTCGCCTACCCACCGCTCTCCAGCGTCGCGACGAATCCCTTCCAGTCGGGCTACCTCGCCGCGGAGACGCTCGCCCTGATGATGGAGAAGCAGAAGCCCGCGACGTTCGACCTGCGCGTCGAGCCGGTCTCGGTGATCACCCGCCACTCCACCGACGTGCTGGCCATCAACGACCGCAACGTGGCCGCCGCGCTGAGCTTCATCCGCGAGCGCGCCTGCCACGGCATCACGGTCGACCAGGTGCTCAAGGCCGCCTTCGCCTCGCGCAGCCAGCTGGAGAAAAAATTCCGGCGCGTGCTCGGCCGCTCGCCGCAGGCGGAGATCCGCCGGGTGCAGGTCGCCAAGATCAAGCAGCTGCTCTTCGAGACGGATTTCCCGATGAAGAAGATCGCCGAGCTCACGGGCTTCGAGCACGTGGAATACATGTGCGTGGTCTTCAAGCGCCTCACGGGCGAATCCCCCGGCGCCTTCCGCCGCAAAGTGCAGGCGTGAACCCGGCCGCGCCGCGGCGGCCCGCGGACGCGCGATCGCGCCGGCCGCAAAGCTTCTCAATCCACGTGCAACCGAACTCATTTCCGAAGACGGCCGGGCAGGGTAGGGTCCAGTCTCCCCAACACCCCCAAAAATCGCTCGCGCGTCGTCCGCTTTCTCCCCTGCAGCCGTCTGGCCGCTCCGGGCCGACTCCCGGACGAGTGATCGTCCCGGTGCCGTGATTCCCGGTCCCCAGCAGGCGGTCGCCGCGAGGCAAAGGAACTCCAGAGAAACCTCCCCCATGATGCACCCTCGTCACTCCTTCCTGCCCGAGTTGGCTTCGTCCGGCCGCGTGGCCGCCCTGTTCCTCTCGCTCGTTTGCGCGGTGCCGGGCTTCGCGCAGAGCGCCGCTCCCGCCCCCCAGGCCACCGCCGCCACCACGCCGGCGAAACTGCCGCTCGAAACGGTGAAGGAGAAGGAGGAGGAAGACAGCGAGGTCGTGCAAATCGCGCCCTTCACCGTCGAGGCCGACAAGGACCGCGGTTACCAGGCCACCTCCACCCTCGCCGGCACCCGCCTGCGCACCGAGCTGCGCGACGTGGGCGCGGCCATCTCCGTGGTGAACGCCCAGTTCCTCGCCGACACCGCCTCCACCAACGCGAAGGATGTGCTCGTCTACACCACCGGCACCGAAGCCGGCGGCCTGGGCGGCAACTACTCCGGCACGACCAGCGGCCAGGGTTTCTCCAACCCCGAGGACGGCCTCGTCAGTCCCAATTCCATGACGCGTGTCCGCGGCCTCGCGGGCGCCGACCTCACGCGCGACTTCTTCTCCACCGACATCGGCATGGACTCCTACAATACGGAGCGCATCGACATCTCGCGCGGAGCGAACGCCATCCTCTTCGGCCTCGGCAGCCCCGCCGGCATCATCAACAACCAGCTCAAGATGCCGAACCTGCGGCGCAACGGCTACACGTTCAGCTCCGCCGTCAGCCGCTACGAATCCCACCGCGAGATCCTCGACGTCAACCAGGTCATCCGCAAGGACGAGCTCGGCATCCGCATCGTCGGCCTGAACGACGAGGAAAAATTCCGCCAGGAACCCGCCTTCGAGGATGACCGCCGCCTCTACGCCGCCGTGCGCTGGGAGCCCCGCCTCGTGAAGGACGGCTTCACCCAGATCCAAGTCAGCTACGAGGACGGCAACATCAAGGCCAACCGCCCCCGCGTGAATCCCCCCGCCGACGGCCTCAGCGTGTGGTTCAACGTGCTCAACAAGGTCGCCCTCGATCCCACGCAGATCAGCACCGTCCTCAACAACCCGCTCCTCGCCGCGCACCTCGGCTCCGCCGGCCGCTGGTTCGGCCAGGTCGGCGCCGTGTTCACCGATCCCGACTCCGCCGCCCAAGGCGGGGGCGGCGTCCCGCCCTTCATGATGAGTCGCGGCGGCACGCCGAACTTCACCCAGTGGTATGGCGTCTACAACTACACCGCCGCCGGCAATAACCCGAATTTCTTCCTCAACAAACTCTTCGCCCCCGCCGGCGAGGCCTACGCCGGCCTCTGGAAATACCAGGAGATCCGCGACCCGTCCGTCTACAACTTCTACGACAAGCTCCTCGACGGCCCGAACAAGCGCGAGTTCACCGACTTCAAGGCCTTCAACGCCATCGCCCGTCAGACCTTCTTCAATGACGCCATCGGCTTCGAGGTCGCCTACGACCAGCAGGAGCACGCCCGCCGCAACCGCAGCCTCATCGGCTTCGACGCGGCCATGATCCACGTCGACATGCAGACCAAGCTCGTCGACGGCTCGCCCAACCCGAACTTCGGCCGCCCCTATTTCGCCTCCGACTCCATCGGCAACTACATGGTCGACACCGACCGCGAGGCCTTCCGCGCCACCGCCTACGGCACCGCCGATTTCACGCAGAAGAAATCCTGGCTCCGCCACCTCGGCCGCCACGTCTTCACCGGCGTCTACAGCGATCAGGAGATGGAGCGCCTCTCCCGCACCCACCAAGGCTACGCCTACAGCCTCGACCAGAACGTCTACGCCGACAGCGCCAGCGCGACTTCGTATCCGGGCTACGCCGCCATCCACTACCTCGGCGGCTCCATCGCCGGCCTCTCCTCGCCCGCCGGCGCCAACATCTCGAACCTCACCGCGCTCCACGAGCCCATGGCCACCGGCACCGCGCTGCTCTTCGACAACCGCAGCGACACCTGGGTGCGCGTCCCGGTCTCGGTGCTCACGCCCGAGCGCGACCTCGACAAGCTCTACTCCAACGCCAACCGCTCCCTCTCCAAGACCAAGAGCTACTCCGCGATCTGGCAGAGCTACTTCCTCAACAAGAAACTCGTGGGCATCGTCGGCTGGCGAGAGGACGAATTCGCCCTCCGCGACGCGGGTCCGCCGCTCACCGTGCCCGTCACCGGCCAGGTGAATCCCTTCGACCCGAACTGGGTCTATCCCGCCACGCCCAACATCTACGCCAAGGACCGCACCGTCAGCTGGAGCGTCGTCGGGCACACCCCCGACTTCATCAAGCGCCGCCTCCCGCTCGGCATGGACGTCAGCGTCTCCTACAACGAATCGCAGAACTTCCGGCCCTCCTCCACCGTCGCCGACGTCTACGGCCGCCCCTTCTCGCCCCCGGAGGGCTCGACGAAGGACTACGGCGTCACCCTCTCGTTCGCCAACAACAAGTTCGTCCTCCGCGCCCTCCGCTACGAGACGAAGCAGGCCAACGACGTCAGCACGTTCTACAACACCTTCTGGCCCGGCAACGACATCGTCCGCGCCATGAACGGCCTGCGCGGCACCAACACCTCCGAAGTGCTCATCAACCGCTGGTTCGGCTTCAAGCCCGGCGACGCCAATTACCTCCCGCTGCGGGCCGGCCTCACCAACGGCACCAGCGCGAATCCCGCGCTCACCACGACCGAGCGCGCCGCGCGCGACGCGTGGTTCGCCGCCCGCACCGACGCCGAGTGGCTCCGCCCGGTCGATCCGCTCCTCGTCCAGACCTGGAACATCTCGCGCCCCGGCGGCAGCTGGACGGCCACCCGCCCGCCCAACGTCGGCAACATCGCCGACACCGAGTCCAGCGGCTATGAATTCGAGGCCACCTACAACCCGCTCCCCAATTGGCGCCTGACCTTCAACGCCGCCATGCAGGAGGCCGCGCGCACCAACTACGGCAAGGACTTCGAGGCCTTCATCAAGGCCAACCTCCCGGTCTGGACGGACGGCGACGGCATCATCGCCGCCAGCATCCGCGACCAGAACGGCTTCGAGGACATCCCGTATTTCAACAGCGTCACCGGCTCCCGCCTCGGCGTCATGGCCATCAACAACATGTATGTGCCCTACCTGAACGCCCTCGCCGCCAACAACTCCGCCGTGCAGGAGCTCCGCAAGTGGCGCTTCAATTTCGTCACCAACTACGACTTCCGCACCGGTCCGCTCCAGGGCTTCAGCCTCGGCGGCGCCGCGCGCTGGCAGGATCGCTCCGCCATCGGCTACGGCGTGAAGAAGAACCAGCTCGGCGTCTGGGTCTCCGACGTCACCAAGCCCTTCTACGGCAGCGACGAACTCGATGTGGACATCTGGATGCGCTACACGCGGAAGATTCTCTCCGGCAAAGTCCGCTGGAGCGTGCAGCTCAACGTCCGCGACGTCCTCGGCAACGACGACCTGATCGCGATCGCCGCCCAACCCAACGGCCAGACCGCCTCCGCGCGCATCCCCTCGCCGCAGATGTGGACCCTGACCAACAGCTTCGCCTTCTGAGCGCCAGCTGACCCCACTCCCGCGCCGCCGCCGGACCTGTTCCGCGGCGGCGTCTTGTTTTCGGCCCTCCGCCCGACCACCCCGCGCGTTCGCCCGCGCGCCGCGCCGCTCCGTGGCGCGTTTACGGCGCCAAGCCGGCGAAGGCTCCCGCGCCTTTCGCGCGCGTCTCATAGCTCCAGCGCGTGTCGTCGTGGATGCGCAGGAGAATGTGGCCGACTTCCGGCGTGAGCAGCGTTTCGCGCAGCCGGGCGCCGCGCGTCCGGAGGTGCGATTCCACCTGCGCCTCGAATTCCTCCGTGAACGCGCCGCGCGCATACACCGCGGGATCGGCCGACACCAGGAACAGCACCGGGTCCGTGCGCCGCAGGTAGGCCACGTCCACCGAGCCATGAAAGTGGTGATTCCCGTAATACACGTGCGCCCGCACCGCCTCGGGCATCTCGCGCAGGATGCGCTCCTGATTGTGCCCGTAGATGTCCGCGCCGTCCGCATAGACGAAGCCGCGGTATTCGAAGCGCAGCGAGAGGGAGCGCGAATTCTCGTCCTGCCCCGCGTCGTAGGCGTTCAACACGCGCACCGCCACGCCGCCCAGCTCGAAGGCGTCACCCGTGCGGAAGCTGCGATAGTCGCGAAACTCCCCCACGGGCAGCGCCGCGCGCAACGCGGCGAGGCCGCCGCTGTGATCGTCGTGGTAATGCGTGATGATCAGGTGATCGATGCGGGTGATGCCGTGGGCCTGCAGGAAAGGCTTCACCGTGCGCTCGAACTCCCGCGCGGTCGCCGTGTCGAGCATCGCCGTCGTGCCATCCGGCAGTCGCAGCACCGTGCACTTGCCGTGGCTCACATCGAGCGTGGCGATCATCAGCGGCGCCCGCCCGCCGTCCTCGATCGGGTTCACCGGCACCGCCAGCGTCATCCCGCGCGGGAACACCAAGTCGACGCTCGGCGTCGCGGCGGACCACCCCTGCGCCGGAATCGTGAGCCAGCCGGCGTCATCTAGCTCCGGGGCCTCCTCCCAGCGTGCCGGGACGGTTTGGCCGCCTACGCGCACCGTGGGCGTGCCGTGGCCCACGCGCCGGACAAAGAGCCGCAGGTCATGCGTCGCCCCGGCGGCGCGGGTCACGGCGCGCGGCGCCACCGCCGGCGATTCTTCGAGCGGTTGCAGCTGCGCGCGCGGATGTGTCGTGAATCGCAGCTGGTCCACGTCGAAGCCCGCTTCCGTAGCGGCGAACGTCACATCGTTGCGTCCGGCCTGCAGCGCGATCGCCCGCGTCGTCTCGCGCCAGGCGCCGAATCCCGCCGCGAGCCCGATGGCGCGGCGGCGGCCGTTCACCGCCATCTCGGCGGCGAGGGAACGGTTCTCGGTGCGGTAACGCAGGTGCAGTTCGTAGCGGCCCTCGGCCGGCGCCTCGACCACCCACGTGACCGCTTGGCCGGGCTCGAGCCGGCGCGCGCGGCCGCCGATCGCCTCGACGTCCTCAATCGTGCGCACCGCGCCGCGCGCCTCGGCCGCTTCGGCGGCTTGCGACCAGAAACGCGTCTCGGTGGCCGCTGCCGCCGCGGTGGACAAGGCGACGCAGGTGACGAGGAGGAGCGGACGGGATTTCATGGCACGAGTTCGAGGAGCGCCGCGGCGTGGCGGGTGATTTCCGGCGTCGCCAGCGCGAGGTCGCCGCCGCCGTGCTCGATCACGCGGGTCTCGCCCGGGGCGCCGTCGCCCATCGGCCACCACTGGACGCGCCAGCGGCCCGGCGGCAGCGCGGGGATGACGATCTCGCCGCGCAGCCGCGTGGCGGGGCGGGCGGACATCACTTCGGTGCGGTGCCACGCGTAGAGGATCACGCTGTCGGCGGTCCGCCGGCCCACCGCCGTGAGCGCCGGCTCCGCCTCGTCGAGATCGACTTCGCGCAGGCGGAACGCATCGCGGCCGACGTTGCGTAGTTCCAAGTCGTGGCGCCCCGCCGGCACCGAAATCTTGAACTCATCCGGTCGCAGCTGTCCGGGGCCGGCGGGGCGATAGGCCGGCCAGCTGCGCTCGAACACCTTGCGCCCGTCCAGCGTGGCGATGAGCCGGCCGCCTTTCACGCCGATGTCGGTGAGGGCGAAGGTCAACGTGCCCGGCTGCGTGCGGTGGAGCCGGAGCGTGAAGCGATCGGTGTGGCCGTCGGCGAGGAGCGCGCGCTTCGGCGGCACGAAATATTCCGGCACATCCGCGAGGGCGGCGATCGGCCGCCGCGCCGCGTCGAGATCCAGCGTCAGCGGCGGGCGTGCGGCCCAGTGGAAGCCTGGGATCAGGCGGCGCGCCACGAGGGTGGACGTGCGCACCTCGGGGAGGAACTCCCGCCAGTCGCGCTGCCGCTCGGCGATTTTCGCGGCGGCGATGAAGCGCGACCACGCCGCGAACTCCGCCCAGCGCGGCGAGTCGAGGAGGCGATACCAATGCCACGTCTGCGCCGGCAGCGCGCCGTCGACGAACAGGCTCGTCCACAGCGGCGGCACCAGTCCCGCGCCGCTCTCCTTGTCGCCGGGTGCGGGGAAGCGCTGGTGGTCGTCGCCCACCTCGCCGAGGAAGATCGGGCGCGTGGCCGGCAGCTCCAGCCCGGGGAACCGGCGCACGTGCAGCAGCCCGTTCACCGAGTAGAGGTGCGGTTGGTAGAAATCCATCGTCCGCCAGAGCGGGCTGGCGAGGTCCTCGGCGCTGGTCGTCACGAGATGCCGGTGCGGATCGCAGCGGCGGATCCACGCCGCCATCTCCTCATGCCAGCGGATGACGGCGGCAGTGCGGCGGTGGAGTTTCCAGGCATCGGTGAAGTGGACCTCGTTGAAAAGTTCCCACGCCATCACCGCCGGCGAGTAACCGAGCCGCGCCGCGAAGTAGCGGAACTTCGTGCGGGTGTGCCGGCGCGCCGTGGCGTCGGTGAAGAAATCGGCCGGGTGGCGGAGGAAGCCGCCGTTGGCGCGGTTCCACGGATGCGCGGGCCACGAGGGATTCACCTGCGTGCTGAACTGCCCGTGCTGCTGCAGCACGATCTGCACGCGCAGGCCGTGGCGCTGGGCCGCGGCGATCAGGTGGTCCCAGCGCCGGGCGATGGCGAGGTCGATCTCTCCCGGCGGCGGCGAGGGCGTGCCGTCGCGGCGCCACGTCGGATCGGTCTCGCCCCAACTCACGACCCAGAGACGCACCCAATTGGCCCCGGCCGCCGCGAGCTGGGCGAAAGCGCGTTCATAGGTGGCGTCGTCCTCCGACCACGCGACGTTGAGACCGACCGGGATGAAGGGCTGGCCGTCCGTCGTGCGGAAGCGCGTGGGGACCTCGTCGTCCAGGCCGATGGCCGGTCCGGCCGGCGCGGCGGAGTGGATGCGCTCCCGCTCCCCCGTGAACGCCAGGTCGCGCGGCGCGGCGCCGGGGGCTTCGGAGCGTTCGTAGAAACGCGCCAGCCGATACGTGCCGGTGGCCGTCGCGCGCACGCGGACGCGCCACGTGTTCCCGCCGTCGAAAAACGCCGGGAACGCGCGCGTCGTGCCGTCCGGCAAAGTGATGTCCGCCCAGAGGTCGCGGGCGAAGGCGCCGCGGGTGGCCGCGGTCGGTGCTTCCAGCGCGAACTCCACGCCGCCGGCGAGCGGAGCGGTCGCCCGGAGCGGGACCGCCAGCGCCAACGCCAGGGCGCCGAGCAGGGAAGTGACGAAGCGGGGAAGCACGGAAGCGGGAGCGAGTCGCAAAACCGAACTTAGCGCAAAACGGGAATCGAACCATGAGAGCGCGCGCACGCCGGTTGAGATTGCTTGCCGCGCATGACAGGCGGCCCGCTTGCGGGGGTGGGGCGCGGCCCGCAGCGTCGCGGCACCATGTCGCTCCCCACCGAGTTCTCCGGCGTCACCGTCCACACCAAGGCCAACGTCTATTTCGACGGCAAAGTCGTCAGCCACACCGTGCTGTTCGCCGGCGGCGCGAAGAAGACGCTCGGGCTCATCTACCCCGGCTCGTATCACTTCGGCACCGGCGCACCGGAGCGCATGGAGATCGTCGCGGGCGCCTGCCGCGTGCAGCTCGACGGCGCGACCGCGTGGCAGGACTACGCCGCGGGCACCTTTTTCGACGTCCCGGGCAAGTCCGGCTTCACCATCGAGGTGACGGGCGGCCTCTGCGAATACATCTGCTCGTTCCTCTGAGCCGGCGGGCGGCGCACGCGGTAGCCCGCGACCTCCGGGCGCGGGTTGCGGATTTGCGCTGGAAACCCCCGCGCTCGGAGATCGCGGGCCACCTCGCCGGCGGTGGCGCCCTTCGGCCTTGACCCGTTTTCCGCTGGCAAGGGTTCCGGGGCTCCCGTAACCCGTTCGGCGCGCCATGTCTTCCGCCTCCGCCGCCTCTGATTCGCTGCCCAACGTCCTCGCCGAGCGCTACGCCTCGCCCGCGATGAAGGAGATCTGGTCGGGCCACGGCCGCATCCTCATCGAGCGCGATTACTGGATCGCGGTGATGAAGGCCCAGCGCGACCTCGGCGTCGCCATCCCCGCCGAGGCCATCCGCGATTACGAGCGCGTGCGCGGCGAGGTGAACCTCGAGCGCATCAAGGAGCGCGAGCGCACCACGCTCCACGACGTGAAGGCGCGCATCGAGGAGTTCTCGGAGCTGGCCAAGCGCCAGTTCATCCACCTCGGCCTCACCAGCCGCGACCTCACGGAGAACGTCGAACAGCTCCAGGTCGCCCGCTCGCTCGAGCTCGTCCGTTTCAAGACCGTCGCCGCCCTCGCCGCGTTGGCCAAGCGCGCCGCCGAATACCGCGACGTGATGATCACCGGCCGCACGCACAACGTGCCCGCGCAACCCACGACGCTCGGCAAGCGCCTCGCGATGTTCGGCCAGGAACTCCTGCTCGCCCAAGCCCGCCTCGACGAGCTCATCGCGCGTTATCCCGTGCGCGGCCTGAAGGGCGCCGTCGGCACGCAGCTCGACCAGCTCACGCTCCTCGGCGGCGACGCCGAGAAAGTCGACAAGCTCGAAGCCCGCATCGTGAAGCACCTCGGCTTCAAGGCCTCGCTCGGCGCCGTCGGCCAGGTTTACCCGCGCTCGCTCGACTTCGACGTCGTCAGCGCGCTGTTCCAGATCGCAGCCGCGTCCGCCAGCTGCGCCACGACGCTGCGCCTCATGGCCGGCGCCGGTCTGCTTACCGAAGGTTTCCAAGCCGGCCAGGTCGGCTCGTCCGCGATGCCGCACAAGGTCAACGCCCGCAACTGCGAGCGCGTCTGCGGCTTCGCCACCATCCTCAACGGCCACGTCGCGATGACCGCGGGCCTCGCCGGCCACCAGTGGAACGAGGGCGACGTGTCGTGCTCGGTCGTGCGCCGCGTGGCGTTGCCCGATGCGTTCTTCGCGCTCGATGGCCTGCTCGAGACTTACCTCACGATCCTGCGCCAGATGGAGGCGTTCCCCGCCGCCATCGCCGCCGAGAACGAGCGCAATTTGCCGTTCCTCGCCACCACGACCATCCTCATGGAAGCCGTGAAGAACGGCGCCGGTCGCGAGACCGCGCACGAGGCGATCAAGGAACACGCGCTCGCCGCCGCCAAGGCCCTGCGCACCGGCGGCAACGCCGACCTCCTCTCGCTCCTCGCCGCCGACAAGCGCGTCGGCCTGTCGCTGAAAAAGCTCCGCGAGATCCTCGCGCAGAGCAGCCGCTTCGTCGGCGCCGCCCCGCACCAGGTCGACGAGTTCGTCGCCACGGC
>JACCDX010375584.1_pt1 | contig 19959 bp, 18 predicted proteins | sample 7449681 | NCBI WGS metagenome assembly JACCDX01 (sample SAMN15323450, study PRJNA562643) | freshwater metagenome | isolation source: river surface water | place: USA:Blue River Watershed | collected 2017-08-18
GGTTGATGATGGCGCCTGCGGCGCGTGCAGCCTTGACGGCTACGTTGAGCATGGGGTGGAGATTGGTCGACATGAATTTTTAAGAGCAAAAACGGAGGTCCTCCGTGCGATGACAGAGGCGAATGGCGCATTTTCCCATGAAATTGGCTTACAAGGCGTTGGATAAGCCGGTTTTTGGACATTTTGAGGCGACAGGAACTGGGACAATGTCGCCTATGCGAACCCGATTTATCTTGATTGAAACCAGCCACCCCGGCAATGTGGGGGCAGCCGCCCGTGCGCTCAAAGTCATGGGCTTTGATGAAATGGTGCTGGTAGCACCCCGTTATGCCAATGTGCTGCGCAAAGAGGAGACCATTCAAAGGGCCAGTGGTGCCAACGATGTCTTGGACAAAACGCGCATTGTGGACACCTTGGAAGAGGCGCTGGAGGGTATTTCGCACTTGTGCGCCACGGCCATGACGCCTCGGGATTTTGGGCCGCCCACGCGCGCCCCACGGGCGCACTTTGACATGTTGCTGGGCCGGCAATCCGCTGCAGCGGATGCGCCAACCCCTGCCACGCCTGTTGAGCCCATTTCTTCTATTGGTTTCTTGTTTGGCTCCGAACGCTTTGGCATGAAAAACGAGGATGTTTACAAGTGCCATGTGGCTTTGTCGATTCCCACCAATCCCCAATTTGGCTCACTGAATTTGGCGGCAGCCCTGCAACTTGTCGCCTATGAGTGGCGCTTGGCTTTGGGTGGGTTTCCAGTTGCGTCCCCCGTGGCTGAATCTGCTTTGGCGGACGCCAGTCAGGTGTCAGGCATGCTGGCGCACTTGGAAAAAGCTTTGGTTGAAGTGGGTTTCCTGGATCCCGCCGCACCTAAAAAGCTCATGCCCCGCTTGAACCAGTTGTTCAATCGTGCCAACCTCAGCCCTGAAGAAATCCATATTCTGCGAGGTGTTGCTAAGGCCATGATCGAAGCGGCGCAAGCAAAACGCTAGACTAGGCGCATTGAAAAGAAGCTTATGTTTGCACGTTTACATTCCGACATCCAATGCATCCTAGACCATGATCCTGCTGCGCGCAGTGCATGGGAGGTGCTGACGTGTTACCCCGGCTTGCATGCGGTGGTCATGCATCGCTGGGCCAATGCTTGCTGGCGTGCGGGTTTCAAATGGTTGGGTCGTTTTATTTCCAACTTTTCACGCTGGATCACCGGCATTGAAATTCACCCGGGTGCGACCTTGGGTGAGCGCGTTTTCTTTGACCACGGCATGGGCATCGTGATTGGCGAAACGGCCGAAATTGGCGACGGCTGCACCATTTATCACGGGGTGACCTTGGGCGGTACATCTTTGTACAAAGGCGCCAAGCGCCATCCTACCTTGGGCAAAGATGTGGTGGTGGGTGCCGGTGCCAAAGTCTTGGGCGGTTTTACGGTGGGAGATGGCGCTAAGGTTGGCTCCAACGCTGTGGTCACCAAGCCCGTACCAGCGGGCGCCACAGCTGTGGGCAACCCTGCGCGCATCATCCAAGAAGATCAAGATGTGCAGCGCGAAGCAGTTGCTTCCAAGATGGGCTTTTCTGCTTATGGCGTGACGCAAAACGACGATCCCTTGTCACAAGCCATGCGCGGCTTGATTGACAACGCGGCCAGCCAAGAACATCAAATTGCCATGCTGTGGCAAGCCTTGGAAAAGATGAATGCCAACCAAGGCAACACCGAAGGCATTCAAATGCCTGGCGATGCCGCCAAACGTGAAACCTTTGAAGCTGAAAAACTCAATCAATTGGTCGGCAAATAAAGCCGATTTTCACAGCAGTCTGTCTGTGATATCGCCGCTCAGGGCGAGCATCGCCTCAAGCTTTGGGTGGGCGAATGGCGGTCTTGGGTCTGAACGCTTTGCAAACCTCATCATGGGACTCAAGGTAGGGGCCGCCAATCAAATCAATGCAATAGGGCACGGCGGCAAAAATGCCGTGCACCACGCTTTGCCCTTGGCTGTCTTTCAAACCTTCTAGCGTTTCGGCAATGGACTTGGGTTGACCTGGCAAGTTGATGATCAAACTTTGCCCACGAATGACGGCCACCTGGCGCGACAAAATAGCCGTTGGCACAAACTTCAAACTGATTTGACGCATTTGCTCGCCAAAGCCTGGCATTTCTTTGTCTGCAATGGCCAGTGTCGCCTCGGGCGTCACGTCGCGAATGGCAGGACCCGTGCCACCGGTCGTGAGTACCAAACTGCAACCTGCATCGACCAATTCCACCAGCGTGGCGCTGATGCGATCTTTTTCGTCAGGTATGAGTCGCGCTTCGAACTGCAAGGCGTTTTTCAGGGCTTGTGTGAGCCATGTTTGCAAAGCGGGAAGGCCTTTGTCCTCATAGACGCCAGTGCTGGCGCGATCGCTGATGGAGACGATGCCAATTTTGACGGGGTCGTGAAGGGTTGTCATAGCTGTCAGGGCTGAAAGGACGTTGGAAATCAGTGTGCTTCGTTGAGATCTTCGGGATTGGCGTCTTCTTCGCCTTTGCCTTCTGCTTGGCTTAATTCGGCGCGTACCAGTTGGAAGATCTCGCGGAAAGCGCGGCTTTGACGGGGTGCTAAACCTTGGGAAGCAGTAGCAGCTGAAACGGCGGGTGCATCTTTGCGCGCCTGGCGAATGAGCGCTCGCAACTGCTGGCTGTCTGTGCTGGGAAAGCTTTGCAGCCATTCACCGCAGGCGCTGTCGTCGCTGATGAGTCGGTCACGCCATTGCTCGGCCAAATGGAGCTGCAATGTTTCTTGGGCGGAGCCTTGGCTCTGCTCTAGCAGGGCAGCGCGGACACCCTCCACAGCCTCTTCATCCAGTTTGCGCATGAGCTTGCCAATGAACTGCATTTGTCGGCGTTTGCCTTCAAAATTGGTGATGCGTTTGGCTTCTGCCACGGCTTCGACCAGTTTGTCTGGTAAGTCGACTTTGGCCATCAAATCGGCCCGCAAGATGAGCAGGCTTTCGCCCAGCTTTTGCAACTCGTCACTTTCCCGCTTGAGCTCGGTGCGGCTGGGCTCATCGCTGCCGCCCTTGAGTTCACGTTTGAGCTCTAGGTCTAACTCACTGCCTTCAGCAACAAATTGACCTTGAACGAAATAACCTTTTTTGAATTTACGGGACATGTGAGCGCTGAAACCTTTGTACGGGACGGCAAGTATCATAGCCGTCACTTAGAATTTTAATGAATTGATCGTTTTGAAGAACCCGACCCCTATGACGAAAAAAACCAAGGCATCCACGCAAGCATTGAACACACAGGCACACGATGGTTTCAGCTATAGCCGCAACTATTTCGAGGGATTGGTTGATTCTGCCTTGAAACACGCCAAAAAGCTTGGTGCGACCGATGCCGGCGCTGAAGCTTCTGAAGGTTGTGGTCTCAGTGTCAGCGTTCGCAAGGGCGAACTGGAGACGGTAGAGCGCAACCGCGACAAATCTTTGGGTGTGACGGTGTATGTGGGCCATCGCCGCGGCAACGCCAGTACGTCTGACTTTTCTGAGGCCGCCATTCAGCAAACTGTGCAGGCAGCTTACGACATCGCGCGTTTTACAGCGGAAGACCCTACGGCCGGTTTGCCTGACGAAGAAGACATTGCCAAAGATCAACCCGAACTGGATTTGTTTCACCCATGGGCTATCAACAGCGAAGAGGCTGCCAAACTGGCATTGACCTGTGAACAAGCAGCCTTGAGTACCAGTCGTCGAATCACCAACAGCGATGGTGCCGGCGTATCCGCACAGCAAAGTCATTTCTTCAGTGCGCACACCCATGGTTTTAGAGGTGGATATGCCAGTTCGCGTCACAGCATGTCGGTGGCGCCCATCGCGGCCATGCCTGGGAAAAATGCTGAAATGCAGCGAGATGCTTGGTTCACGTCCATGCGTTCGGCCGATCAAATGGCGTCTCCTGAAGCCGTTGGCCGCTACGCCGCAGAACGCGCACTCAGTCGCTTGGGAAGCCGCAAGATTCCCACCACCGAGTGTCCCGTGTTGTTTGAATCTCCAGTGGCTGCAGGTCTGCTGGGCGGCTTTGTGCAGGCGGTGAGTGGTGGCTCGCTGTATCGCAAAACCAGTTTCTTGGTAGATTCAATGGGCAAGCAAATCTTTCCCAAACACATCGAAGTTTTGGAAGATCCCCATGTGTTGCGAGGCAAAGGCAGCTCGCCTTTTGATGATGAAGGCGTGCGCGGTTTGAAACGCAAAGTTGTGGCGGGTGGCCGCGTTGAAGGGTACTTCTTGAGTAGCTATTCCGCGCGCAAGTTGGGTATGAAAACCACGGGCAATGCGGGTGGCTCCCACAACTTGGTCTTGAGTTCCAAACTCACGCGCTCCAGTGATGATTTGAAAGCCATGCTCCAAAAATTGGGCACCGGTTTGTTTGTCATCGAGTTGATGGGCCAGGGCGTCAATTACGTCACAGGCGACTATTCACGCGGTGCTTCAGGCTTCTGGGTTGAGAACGGCGAGATTGCTTTTCCCGTTCACGAAATCACCATTGCGGGCAATTTGAAAACCATGTTCAAGGGCATTGAAGCTGTGGGCGCAGATGCTTACAATTACGGTGCCAAAACCATTGGCTCCGTGCTCATCAATCGGATGAAGGTGGCGGGCAGTTAATGCTGGCGCCTGAATTATTGGCAGCCATGGCCTCTGGCTGCTGGGCTGTGGGCACGCTGTTTTCTGCCACAGCTTCTGCGCAGATGGGCGCTTTTGCGTTCACGCGGTGGCGCTTGTTTTTTGCCATGGTTTTGCTGTGGGGCGCTGCTTTTTATGTCGGTCGTTGGCCAGAACTCACTTGGGAAAGTGTGGCTTGGTTGTCGGCTTCCAGTTGGATTGGCATCTTGATCGGCGATACCGCCTTGTTCGTGTGCATGAACCGACTGGGCCCACGCCGATCAGGCGTTCTGTTTGCCACACACGCGCTTTTCTCAGCATTGTTTGCTTGGTTGTTTTTAAGCGAAACCTTGTGGGGCATGACGCTCATGGGCAGCGGCGTCTTGGTATCAGGTGTGATGGTGGCCATTGTTTGGGGCCGTCGTGACGACGAAACCCATCGTTGGGAAAACACGCAAGGTGCTTTGTGGGTGGGCGTGGTGATGGGACTCTTGGCCGCTGTGGGTCAAGCGGTGGCCACACTCATGATCAAGCCTTTGATGAGTACTGGCATTGACGCAGTGTCTGCTTCAGCTGTGCGTGCCACAGCCAGTTTCTTGGCGCATCTTTTGTTGCTGTGGGCGGGGGTGGGCTTGGCTAAATTACAAAGCCCACTGAGTTGGAAAAATTTATGGAATACCGCTTTAAGTGCCACGGTGTCCATGGTCATTGGCATGACCTTGATTCTTCAGGCGCTGAAAACAGGCCAAGCCAACTTGGTGGCCATCTTCTCGTCCATCGCCCCTGTGCTTTTGCTGCCACTGCTTTGGGCCGTCTATCGCAGACAACCCGCAGCTGGCGCCTGGTGGGGCGGCGCCATGACCGTGGTTGGCAGCGCCATGATCATGAGCTCGAAGATTTAATTGGGGTCAGATCAACATTAATTTCCAATCAAAGGGACTAAAGCCTAAGGGGGGCTGAACGATTTCTGGTACTCCAGTATGAGGAAGCCCCCCTTAGGCTTTAGTCCCTTTGATTGACCAAATTAATGTTGATCTGACCCCAATTAAACTTTTAGCCGGCGAGGGCGGCTTTGACGGCGGCGGAGACCTGGCCCATGTCGGCTTTGCCGGCCAATTGGGTTTTGACGGCACCCATCACTTTGCCCATGTCGCCTGGGCCTTTGGCGCCCAATGAAGCCACGATGGCTTGAACTGCGACTGTTACTTCTTCTGCAGACATGCGAGCAGGCAAGTAAGCTTGCAACACAACCATCTCGGCTTGCTCAATGTCGACCAAGTCTTGGCGAGCGGCTTGTTCAAATGCAGCAATGGAGTCTTTGCGCTGCTTCACCAACTTGTCGACGATGGCCACCACTGCGGCATCGTCCAACACCACACGCTCATCTACTTCTTTTTGCTTCATGGCTGACAGCAACAAGCGAATGGTGCCCAAACGTGCCGTGTCTTTGGCACGCATGGCGTTTTTCATGTCTTCGGTGATTTGATCTTTGAGGCTCATGGTGACTCCTGAAGGGTAGGCCGCTGGCAGAACACCAGCCATACTTAAAAAAAAACCCGCTTGAGCGTCCTCCAGCGGGCTTGCTTGGCACCTCATGAGTCATGAGGGCTTCGCGATTTCAAAGCCTGGTAAGAAGCTTTGAATGAAGCGATGTACTTAGTACAGCTTCTTGGGCAATTGCATGCTGCGCACGCGCTTGTAGTGGCGCTTGACGGCGGCCGCTTTTTTGCGCTTACGTTCTGTGGTGGGTTTTTCATAAAACTCACGGGCACGCAAGTCGGTCAACAGACCGAGTATTTCAATGGTGCGCTTGAAGCGGCGAAGTGCTACGTCAAACGGCTCGTTTTCTTTCACGCGAATGGTGGTCATGGATTTCAATGTTTCCAAATTATGCCGACTGACATTGAGAGGGAAGATCGAGCCCTCACAAGCAGTTTCGGCGGGTTCCCCGTCACTAACTAGTATTTGGCAGACGGAGGATTGCCAGCAAAGCCTGAGATTATAGCCCTAAGTTTTGCGCCAATTAGGGCAATTTAAGAGGCAGTTTCCTGTTTTTGTTTCAGTGCCTGGGCGCAGGCAAAGGCACTTGCCCAGGCCCATTGGAAGTTGTAGCCCCCCAGCCAACCCGTGACATCCACCACTTCTCCAATGAAATACAGGCCAGGCTGCTTGGACTCCATCGTTTGGGACGACAAATCACGGGTGTCCACACCGCCCAAGGTCACCTCGGCTTTTTTGTAACCTTCGCTGCCATTGGGTGTGAGGGGCCAGTGGCTGAGTTTTTGGGCCAACTGCGTCAAGGCTTTGTCGCTGGCTTCGGCCACAGGGCGCTGCCATTGAGGATCTTGTGCCACCCAAGCATCCGCCAGTCGGTGAGGCACCCAAGCGCCCAGTTCATTGGCAATGCGCTTTTTCGACCTGACCTTGGCTTGCATCAGCGATCCTTCGATGTCCTCTTGCGGCGCCAGGTTCAGATGGAGGGCTTGCCCCTCGCGCCAATAACTGGAAATTTGCAAAACAGCCGGACCCGACAAGCCACGGTGCGTGAACAGCAGGTCTTCGTCAAAGCTCATGCGCGTTTTTTTGACGCCAGTTTCGATGCTGACCGGCAATGACAAGCCGGCCAAGCCCGCATAGGGCGCCCATTCGGCACCGTCAAAAGTGAGGGGGACCAAGCCGGGCCTTCTTGCAATCAAACGCAAACCAAATTGCTCGGCAATGCGATAGCCAAAGTCGGACGCGCCAATTTGGGGAATGGACAAACCACCTGTGGCGATCACCACGGCACCGGCTTGAACGTCACCTTGGTCTGTTTTCAGTTGATAGCCATTGTCCGTGTGCGAGATGGCTTTAACCCCGCAACCCTGCCAACGCAACACACCACCCTTGTCGCATTCTTTCAAAAGCATTTGAATCAGGTCGTCTGCTGAACGATCGCAAAACAATTGACCTTTGTGCTTTTCATGAAAGGGAATGTCGTAAGACTGCATCAGTTCAATGAAGTCTTGGGCGGTATAGCGCGACAGGGCGCTTCTGCAAAAGTGGGGGTTCTCGCTTAAGAAGTGCTTATGGGGCGCGCTGGCATCGATGAGTCGGTTGGTGAAGTTGCACCTGCCGCCGCCCGAAATGCGAATTTTTTCCGCCACTTTGGTGCTGTGATCGATCAACAAGACAGACAAGCCGAGTTGCCCGGCCACGCCAGCACAAAAAAGACCGGCAGCGCCGGCACCTACGATGACCACATCACATGTTTGCATGCAGTGGGAGTGTAGGGGCAGTTTGCGGGTTTTGATCTGATTGGAAAATTTGAGCGCAAGCTTGAACCACGTTGCCCACCACCAAAACGCTAGGGCTCTTCAAGCCGGTCTCTTGCAAGGTTTGGGTGAGGTGGCCAAGTTGAGTCAGTGCTTGGCGTTGATGGGGCAATGAGGCGTTCTCAATGATGGCCACAGGCGTGTCTTTCGAGAGTCCTGTGAGCAGTTCATTTTGAATGGTTTCAGCGCCACTGACGCCCATGTAAATGACCAAGGTGAGTTTGGCGTCGCGCGCAGTGGCGGCCAGCTGACGCCAGTCGGTGCCTTTATCGCCGGGTTTGGCATGGCCCGTGACAAACACCACGCCATGGGCATGTTCACGGTGAGTAAGGGGTGCGCCTAAGCTGGAGATGGCGGCCAAACCCGATGTGATGCCATTGATGACCGAAACTTCAATGCCAACTTGCCGCAGGTGCTCAACTTCCTCGCCGCCACGTCCAAAAATAAAGGGATCGCCCCCTTTTAAGCGCACCACGGTTTCACCTTCTTGCACCGCATTGATCATGAGTTTTTCAATGAAGGCTTGCGGTGTGCTTTTGCAACCACCGCGTTTGCCCACATACACAATACGAGCCGAAGTGGCAGCGTGTTTTAAAACGTCTTCGTTGACCAAATCATCGACCAACACCACGGTGGCCGCTTGAATGGCCTTGACCGCCTTGAGGGTGAGCAAGTCAGGATCGCCAGGGCCTGCACCAACCAAGGTGCAGGTACCTTGCTGCTGGGTTGAGCCGATTGTGAATGAAGAGTCGCTTTGGCTCATAGAGATTTCAAGGCCTGCAAAATGTGTTGAACTTGAAGTGCAATAGGCGCCGGTACAACACGCTGGCGCTGCAAGACTTGTTGAATGTAAGCGGCGGTGGCCTCGGCCGAAGGGTCGGGCAAATCAGGCAAACTTTGCAGCGCACCCGTTTGCGCGGCTTGCACTGTTTGCATGATGCCGTTGTGGAAGAAATCCATTTGCGGCGTGCGACGTGCATCGGCCACGGGCTCGCCTTCGGTGCCTCTGATTAAAAATGCATTGGCCTGTGTCAGCTGAAAGGTTTGCGCCATGGAAGCCGCATATTCGGGGTGCGTGTAGCTGCTGACGATCAGGGCGCGACCTTTGCAGGGGTTCATGAGCTTGACCAAACTGTGTGCAGGGTTTCGCAAACTGACCACACGTCTCACATCCAGTAGCTTTTTTAAAGCAGGGCTCAACGCTTCAGTGGGACACAAATTCAAGCCAGCGCTGGCTGCGTTGATGTCTTGAAGCGGCGTGTAACCTAGGGCAGAGAACACATCAAAAGACGTGGTTCGACCACTTTCGGTGGGGGTGCCGTGGACACACACCTGCACACCCGCCTGCACAAGCAGCAGGGCCAACAAGGGGGCCAAGGCGGGCAGTTTGCGGGCGCCGTTGTAGCAAGGAATGACCACGGTGACTTTTGAGGCATCGTTTGCCAAAGTCGTCATGCGGGCGTGCAATGCATCCAAAAAGCCTGCCATTTCTTCGGCGGTTTCGCCTTTGATGCGCATGGCCAAACAGAAAGCGCCAACCTCCAAGTCGGTGACCTGTGCGTCTAAAATTTGGCCAAGTAAATCGGCTGCCTGTTCACGCGATAGCGCCCGCGCGCCGTCTTTGCCGCGACCAATTTCTTTGATGTAATTTCCAATGCCCATGGGTGTATTGTCGCAAAGCTCAGATAACTTCGAGCTATATGGCCAATGAAGCTGAGTCCACTTTGGGCTTATCAGCGCTTTGGAGGGCAATGATGCGCTTCAACTGCGGCACACAGGAGCCGCATTGGGTGCCGCACTTCAAGTTGTTTTGCAGGCCTGCCAATTGGGCTGCTTCTTGCCCTGGGTTGGCCTGCAACCAATCGGCAATGGCCACTGCCTTGACGCCCAAGCACGTGCAAATCGTTTGGCCTGCGTCCTTCAAAGCTAACGGAGGCTTCTGGCCGGTCATGAGTAAACGGCGGCCATAGCTTTCAGTGCTTTGTTGCGTTTGCAACAAGGTTTTGAGCCATGCCTCGGCCGATGTGTCGCCCGCCATGACAAACGCTTCAAGCTGGGGCATGGCCTTGCGTCTGTCCAGTTGGATACTGCGCAGGTGGCTGCGCTTGGGATCGGCGTAACGCAAACCTGACTTCGCATCCATTTGCAACAAAGCTTCAATGGCATGGACCCAGTGCATGTCTGGCGCCTCAGAGCTGGCCGCGCGAAAAAGGACCCCTTGGCGGGGTACGTCAGGTGCGAAGGATGCCGGCAATTCTGTGCTTGCAGGCGGTAATTCTTCTGCGAAGGGGACGCAACTTGCAAATTCAAAGTGGGCCATTTGCTGTCTGAGACTTTGCAAAATGGTCAAAGCTTGGTCAGCTGGCAGCCAGGCCATGGCCAACAATTTCCAAGGCAGCTCGGCCTTGAGAATCTTGACCGCCGCATGTTTCAGCTCTGGTTGTTTGGAGCTGGGACAAAATGCCGAAGTGGTGATGGCGTTCACGCCAGCCAGCGCATTGTTTTGGTGGTCTCGACCGCTGATGAATCCTGCTCCCCAGTGCATGGCCATGAAGGCTTGTTGCGGTGCCAATTCGGATGATGTTTGCGCGGGCGCCACAATTGAGCCTCGTTTGCTGGTGAGGTGCACCAACTCACCGTCTTTCACATTCAAAGACAGCATGTCTTGGGGGTGCAATTGCACACAAGGCTCGGGCACATGGCCAAACAATTTGGCAATGGTGCCGGTGCGCGTCATGCCGTGCCATTGGTCACGAAGTCTGCCGGTGTTGAACGAAAACGGAAAGCGCGACTCACAGGGCTCTGCAACTGGCACATAGTCCAGCGCCACAAACTTGGCCTTGCCGTTGGCCGTGGGAAAATGACCATCCTCATAAAGCCGTTTGGCACCAGTGGTGGCCCCTTCCGGCAAGGGCCATTGTTCTGGTTGACGTTCCAATTGCGCGTAGCTTAATCCAGTGATGTCCAAATCGCGGCCGCGTGTGCTCTCACGGTGCTCATTCCAAATGGCTTCTGGGTTGGCGTAAGTCAAATTCATTTGCTGCGCGCGCAGTTTGAAGACGTTCTGTTGACCCAAGCGCTCTGCCAAGGCCAAAGCAATTTGCCAATCGTGCTGGGCTTGACCAGACGGTGGCACAGCCGCTCGCACACGGGTGATGCGCCGCTCGCTGTTGGTGACAGTGCCTTCTTTTTCTCCCCAAGTGGTGGCGGGCAACAACAGGTCTGCAAACGCACAAGTTTCTGCGGTGGCAAATGCCTCCTGCACGATCACAAGCTCGGCGCGTTCCAATGCTTTGCGCACAGTCCGTTGGTCGGGCATCGATTGCGCTGGGTTGGTGCAGGCAATCCACAAGACTTTGATGTGGCCGTCTGCTGCGGCTTGAAACATTTCTACCGCGGTTTTGCCAGGTTGAGCGGGCACATCGTCCAAGCCCCAAAGATTGGCAACTTCTGCGCGATGCGTTGGATTGCCCAGGTCGCGGTGTGCGCTGAGCAAGTTGGCCAAGCCGCCCACTTCACGGCCACCCATCGCATTGGGTTGGCCAGTTAATGAGAAAGGGCCCGCGCCTGGTTTGCCAATGTGACCCGTGGCCAAATGCAAGTGCACCAGTGAAGCATTTTTGGCCGTGCCGCTGCTGGACTGGTTCAAGCCTTGGCAATACAAACTCAGGGTGGCTTTGGATGTGGCAAACCACTCAGCCGCTTGGTGCAATTGGGCTGGCGAAATGCCGCAAATGTCTTGGACTTTGTCGGGGGTGCACAGCATCACCTTGGCAAGCAAATCTTCAAAACCATCGGTGTGTTGTTGAATGTAAGGGGTGTCGGTCCAGCCATTCAGCAACATGACCCTGAGCATGCCGTGAAACAGCATGACATCGGTGCCCGGCTTCAAGGGCAAATGCAAATCGGCTGCGCTGGCGGTGTCTGTTTTTCGGGGGTCGGCCACAATGATTTTGAGCGCTGGGTTCCTGGCGCGTGCATCTTCAATCCGTCTGAACAAAATGGGATGCGCATAGGCCGCATTGCTGCCAGCAATGAGCAAACACTCGGTGGCCGCAATGTCTTCATAACAGGCGGGTGGGGCGTCAGCACCCAAGGTGATTTTGTAACCTGCCACGGCGCTGCTCATGCACAGTCGCGAGTTGGTGTCGATGTTGTTGGTGCCGATCAGACCTTTGACCAGTTTGTTGAAAACGTAATAGTCTTCTGTGAGCAATTGACCCGAGACGTAAAAGCCGATGGCATCGGGTCCATGATCTGAAACGACTTGGGCAATTTTGTCGCTGGCCTGTTGCAGCGCTGATGCCCAAGTGGTGTGGGTGAAAGCATCCGTGCGTTTGGCTCTGACCTGCGGTACAAGCAACCTGGTTTGCTGTGTTACTTCGGCTTTGGCCGAGAGGTGCAAGGTCGAACCCTTGCTGCACAGTCTGCCAAAGTTGGCGGGATGCTCGGGGTCACCGCGCACGCCCGTGATGTGTTGCCCTTGCGTTTGAATGATCACGCCACATCCCACCCCACAGTAGGGGCAGGTTGATCGGGTTTCTTTGAGGGCTTGTGTTTGCATTGAACTCAGCAAGGCGGCTTCAATCAGGCATCGATGGCCAGTGTGTTGACCTCGTCAAAGTCAAGTGACACATTGCCATTTTCTACCAGCACTGAAAACTTGGTGGTGCAGCCATCGTCGGGTGCTTGAGCTTGGCCATCTGCCAATTTGATTTGCCAATTGTGCAGCGGGCAGGCCACGCTTTCACCATACACAATGCCTTGGCTCAAAGGGCCACCTTTGTGCGGACATTTGTCGAGCAGGGCAAAAACCTTGTCGCCTTGTGTGCGAAAAATGGCGATCTCTGCGCCCTTTTGACGGGTCACGCGGCGAGCGCCCATGGCGGGTATGTCTTCTACTTTACAAATAATTTTCCATTGCGGCATGGTCGATCTCCTAAACGCTCAAGGCCTTGAATTGGCGCGTGTCCACACCTGCTTTGTCAAACTCAAACCAAGGATCGGGTTCACCTTCCAGGGCAAATTGCAGCTTGGCCCAGAGTGCTTTGCGGCCAGCTTCGTCTTCTAAAATTTTCTTTTTGACATAGTCCATGCCGACGCGGTTCACGTAGTGCACGGTGCGTTCCAAATACCAGCCCTCTTCACGGTAGAGTTGCATGAAGGCGCCGGTGTACGCCATGACCTCTTCGGAAGTTTTGACTTTGGTGAAAAACTGAGCGACTTCGGTTTTGATGCCGCCGTTGCCTGCGATGTACAACTCCCAGCCACTGTCCACACCAATGATGCCGACATCCTTGATGCCTGCTTCTGCACAGTTGCGTGGGCAACCAGACACCGCAAACTTGACTTTGTGCGGGGCGTACATGCGCCACATGGCACGCTCTAGGTCCTTGCCCATTTGGGTGCTGTCTTGCGTGCCCATGCGGCACCACTCGCTGCCTACACAGGTTTTGACAGTACGCAGCGCTTTGGCATAGGCATGGCCGGATGGCATGCCTATGTCTTTCCAAACGTTGACCAAGTCTTCCTTCTTCACACCCAGCAAGTCGATGCGTTGACCGCCCGTCACTTTGACGGTGGGAATCTTGTACTTGTCGACCACGTCGGCTATGCGGCGCAGCTCGTCTGCTGTGGTTTCGCCGCCCCACATGCGGGGAATGACGCTGTAAGTGCCATCCTTTTGAATGTTGGCATGGCTGCGCTCGTTGATGTAACGGCTTTGCGTATCGTCTTGCGCTTCCTTGGGCCAACTGCTCAAGCGGTAGTAGTTGATGGCGGGTCTGCAGGTAGGGCAGCCATCTTCGGTGCGCCAATTTAAGAATTTGAAAACTGCTGATTGCGTCAGCAGCTTTTCATCGCGAATGGCATCGCGAACTTCTTGGTGGCTGTGGTCTGTACAAGCACACACCGCTTTTTTCTTGGGTGTGGCCGAGTAGTCACCTCCGGCCGTGAACATTAAAATTTGCTCCACCAAACCCGTGCAGGATCCGCAAGATGCGCTGGCCTTGGTTTGTTTGCGCACTTCATCTAAAGTGAACAAGCCTTTTTCTCGAATGGCTTTGCAGATGTTGCCTTTGGACACGCCATTGCAGCCGCACACTTCAGCTTCATCGGGCATGCTGGCGGCTTTGCTATGACCTTCGTGACCCACATCGCCAATGTTGGACTCGCCAAACATCAGTTTGTCTCGAATGTCAGCAACACTTCGACCTTCTCGCAACAGCTTGAAATACCAGCTGCCATCGACAGTGTCGCCAAATAAACAAGCCCCCACCAATTGATCATTGCGAATGACCAATTTTTTGTACACGCCCTCATGCGGGTCGCTGAGGATGATTTCTTCTGTGTCGTCGGCCAAGCCGGGTGCGGCGGCGCCGTTGTTGCCCATGAAGTCGCCAGCAGAGAACAAATCAATGCCAGTGACTTTCAGTTTGGTGGAGGTCAGAGAGCCGGTGTAACGTCCAATGCCCATGTGTGCCAAATGAGTGGCCAACACTTTGCCTTGTTCGAACAGCGGTGCCACCAGGCCGTAGGCAATCCCGCGATGGCTGGCACATTCACCCACGGCATAGATGCGCGGGTCTGTGATGGTTTGCAGTGTGTCGCTGACCACAATGCCGCGATCGCAATGCAGACGCATGCTTTCAGCCAGTGCTGTGTTGGGTCGGATGCCGACCGCCATCACCACCAATTGCGCATTGACGTGCGAGCCATCTTTGAAACAAACGGCACTGACTCGGCCGTCTGCATCTGATTTAAGTTCTTGTGTTTGGGCGCGCATTAAAAACTTCATGCCACGCTCTTCCAGCGACTCTTGAAGCAAGCCGCCAGCCACTTTGTCGAGCTGACGCTCCATCAGCCATTCGGCGCCATGCACCACAGTCACTTGCATGCCGCGCTTCATGAGGCCATTGGCTGCTTCAAGGCCTAACAAGCCACCGCCAATCACCACCGCCTCTTTGTACTGCTTGGCGGCTTCAATCATGGCTTGGGTGTCGGCGATGTCGCGGTACGCCAGAACACCTTTCAAGTCTTTGCCAGGAATGGGCAGTATGAAGGGGTTGGAGCCAGTGGCCAAGAGCAAGCGGTCGTAGGGTTTGACCACTGTGCTGCCATCTAGGTTCTGGGCATGGACTTCACGCGTCACCCGGTCAACTTGCGTGACCGTGCAACCGGTGTGCAATTCAATGCCATTCTCTTGGTACCACGTGAGGGGGTTCAGAATGATTTCATCCAGTGTTTGTTCTCCCGCCAAAACGGGGGACAACAAAATTCGGTTGTAGTTGGGGTGCACCTCACTGCCAAAGACTGTGATGTCAAATAAATCAGGCACCAGTTTGAGAAGTTCTTCTAGGGTGCGGACGCCAGCCATGCCGTTGCCCACCATGACCAATTTCATTTTGCTCATGCTTTCTCCACGTGTGCTTGTCTTGTATAGAGGAAATCGATCACTGCTTTGCGGTAACCCAAATAACGTGGATCGTCAGCCAGTTCAACGCGTGAGCGGGGACGCGGCAAGTCAACCTGCAAAATTTCGCCGATGGTGGCTGCAGGGCCATTGGTCATCATCACAATCTTGTCGGACAGCAGCACAGCTTCATCGACATCGTGTGTCACCATGACCACTGTACTTTGTGTGTTGGCCACAATGGCCAGCAGTTCGTCTTGTAGTTTGGCGCGTGTGAGTGCGTCCAGTGCGCCGAAAGGTTCGTCCATCAAGAGAACTTGCGGCTCCATGGCCAACGCACGGGCAATGCCCACACGTTGCTTCATGCCGCCAGAGATCTCACCAGGGCGTTTTTGCGCGGCATGCGACAAGCCCACCATGTCGAGGGCGGCGTCGGTGCGTGCTTTCAATTGCGCCACGTTTTCTTTGGTTTTGCCATCGACGCGTCCGTTGTTGCCAAACACACGCTCGACACCCAAGTAAACATTTTCAAAACAAGTGAGCCAGGGCAGTAATGAGTGGTTTTGAAACACCACCGCGCGCTCAGGACCTGGACCCGAGATTTCGCGGTTGGCGCAAATCAAATTGCCTTGCGTGGGGGTGGTCAAGCCAGCAATCAAATTGAGCAAGGTGGATTTGCCGCAACCCGAGTGTCCGATCAATGCGACAAATTCACCTTTGGCCACCGTCAGGTCAATGTCCCGAAGGGCCGGGAAGTCGCCTTTGGTGGTCTTGAAGGTCTGCGCCACCCCTTGAATTTCAAGGTACTTGGAAGTGAGATTCAGATTCATGAGCGCACCTCTTCAAATGTGAACGCTGTGGCCAATTTGATCAAGGCATATTCCAAAATCAAACCGACCATGCCAATTACAAAAATGGCAATGATGATGTTTTTGACGTTCAGGTTGTTCCATTCATCCCACACCCAGAAGCCAATGCCCACACCGCCAGTTAGCATCTCTGCGGCCACAATGACCAACCATGCTGTGCCCACGGCCAGGCGAACACCCGTCAACATGTAGGGCAAGACTGCAGGGAACAAAATCTTGCTGACAATCTTCCATTCAGACAAATTGAGCACGCGCGCCACGTTCATGTAGTCTTGCGGAACCCGCTGCACTCCCACGGCTGTGTTGATCACCATGGGCCAAATGGAGCAAATGAAGATGGTCCAAATGGCGGCTGGATTGGCGCCTTTGAAAACCAACAAGCCAATGGGCAACCAAGCCAATGGCGATACAGGTCGCAACAGGCTGATCAATGGATTGAACATGTTCGAGAGAAACTCGAAGCGGCCAATCATGAAGCCAAATGGAATACCTACCAACGCTGCCAAACCAAAGCCCATGGCCACCCTTTTGAGAGAGCTCAGAATGTTCCAGCCGACACCTTGGTCGTTGGGGCCATTGCTGTAAAAGGGATCGCTGAAAACTTGAATGGCTTGAATCAAGGTTTCTTTGGGTGAAGGGAAATTGTTGGTGCTGCTGAATGAGACCAAGCCCCAAATGCCCACAAGAAATGCCATGCCCAAAATGGGTGGCAAGACGCGCAGTGCGATGGTTTTGATGTTGAAGGTCGGCATGCAAAATCCTTATGCTTTGACTTTGAAGCTGTCAGCGTATTTCTTCGGATCCTTGCCATCCCAAACCACGCCATCCATGAACTTGCTGGAGCGCAGGACATCTTTGGGGACGGGGGTTTTGCTAGCTGTTGCGGCTTGCTTGTAGATGTCAATGTGATTGATCTGTTTGGCCACATTCAAATAGTCTGGGTGGTCTTTCAACAAGCCCCAACGTTTGTGCTGTGTCAAGAACCACATGCCGTCTGACAAGTAGGGGAAGGTAGCGTTGCCATCGGCGTAAAACTTCATGTGATTTTTATCATCCCAAGTTTTACCCAAGCCATTTTGATAGCGACCCAAAATGCGTTGGTTAATGACGTCGACACTGGTGTTGACATAGGCTTTGTCTGCAATTGTTTCTGCCATCTTCATTTTGTTTTGCAGACCGGCATCAATCCATTTGCTGGCGTCCAAAATGGCCGCCGTCACGGCGCGTGCCGTGTTGGGATATTTTTTGGCAAATTCAGCTGTGGTGCCCAAAACCTTTTCGGGGTGATCTGGCCAAATGTCTTGTGTCGTGGTGGCTGTAATGCCGATGCCATCAGCAATCGCTCGGTGTCCCCAAGGCTCGCCAACGCAATAACCATCCATGTTGCCGACGCGCATGTTGGCCACCATTTGCGGTGGTGGTACGGTAATGACTTTGGCATCTTTCAAGGGATTGATGCCCACACTCGCCATCCAGTAGTAAAGCCACATGGCATGCGTGCCAGTAGGAAAAGTTTGCGCAAAGGTGTACTCACGTTTGTCGGTGGCCATGAGCTTGGCCAAGCTGGCAGCGTCTATGGCACCTTTGTCAGCTAATTTTTTGGACAGCGTGATGGCCTGACCGTTCTGATTCAAAGTCATCAGGATGGCCATGTCTTTTTTGGGGCCCGAAGTGCCTAAGTGCACGCCGTAAATCAGTCCGTACAACACATGTGCAAAATCGAGTTCACCATTGACCAGTTTGTCGCGCACACCCGCCCAACTGGCTTCTTTGGTGGGGATAATTTTCACACCATATTTTTTGTCGAAGCCCAAGACGGAGGCCATGACCACACTGGCGCAATCGGTCAAAGGAATGAAACCAATTCGAACTTCTTCTTTTTCGGGTTTGTCTGAACCTTGGGCATAGACTGCAGCGCGCAGGGCGGGTGCGATGGTCAATGCGCCGGCGGTGGCGGCTTGCAGAACATTGCGTCGGCTCATCGGGGTCTCCAAAATATCGGTCATGGTGTGGCTCCTCAAACAAGTTAAAAATGGACAGAAACGACAAAGGCGTCCTCACCGCGTTCGAGTGTTTGAACGGGTGGGGACGCCTTTGTCCTGAACCTTCGCAGGTTCTTGTTTCAAATCGTTTGCAATACCTGTGCCAAGTGGAAACCCTGATATTTCATGCTTTTGCCGCCCCAAGCTAGGGAGTGGTGCACTTTAAATTGAGTTGCTTGCACCAAAAATATGCACTTTCTCGATGCAATGCATGGTCATTTCTCCAAGCATGCTCATGATTTGAGAAGATCTGCCATGTCTAAAGTCCGTTGAGCCACTTCACCCAACTTGAGCCCTTTGTCCATGGCCACCTTTCTTAATTTAGAGAAGGCTTGCTCTTCTGTGCAGCCTTGGTGCTTGATCAAAAGTGCCTTGGCGCGGTCAATGAGGGTGCGGTCTTGCAAGTCACTCCTCGCTTGGTCTCGCTCTTGGCGCAGCCGTTCTTCGTATTCAAAACGTGCCATGGCCACCTCCAAGATAGGTTTGATGCGGGAGCTGGCCAAGCCGTCTACGATGTAGGCGGAGACGCCCACCGCAACGGCATCCTTGACATGACTCGTGTCGTTGTCGTCGGTAAACATCACAATGGGGCGGCGCGCATCGCGCGTGGCAAAAACGACGTGCTCTAGCGCATCTCTGGCCTCTGATTCAGCGTCAACAATGATCAAGTCGGGTTGTAGTTGGGCTATTCGATCGGCTAAAAAGACATCAGCGGGCAAAGAGGCAATGAGATTGAAGCCGTTTTCAAGCAAGCCAATGCGCAAGGCACGCGAGCGCTTTGCTTGAGACAGCGCGTGATCATCTTCCGGATCTGTCACCGCCAAGTCGGGGGCCACCACAACAATGCGCAGGGCCTCTGAGGGTTTGAGTTTCTGGGGCTTAGAGGGTTTGATCATCAAGTTTCATCACTGTCAGAATTTGCAGAACTGACTTTTTTTGTTCATGCAAGTTATGCGCCAGACGTCGCATGTCCTTTCAAAATAGTCCAATTCAGGGCATCGCATAAACTCTGCCCCTATGCTTTTTCTTGGAATTGAGTCTTCTTGTGACGAAACCGGTGTGGCTTTGGTGGAAACCCAAGCAACGGGTGTCCCACGCCTTTTGTCGCATGCTTTGTTTAGCCAAATCGACATGCACCAAGCCTATGGTGGTGTCGTGCCTGAATTGGCCAGCCGTGATCACATCAAACGGGTGGTTCCCCTCACGCGAGAAGTTTTGAAGCAGGCTCAGCTTGATTTAGACCAAGTCGATGTGGTGGCCTACACCCGTGGCCCTGGTTTAGCAGGGGCCTTGCTGGTGGGCGCCGGCGTGGGCTGTGCCTTAGGCGCCGCATTGAACAAGCCCGTGTTGGGTGTGCACCATTTAGAAGGCCATTTGCTGTCGCCTTTTTTAAGCGATGACCCGCCAGAGTTTCCATTCGTGGCCCTGTTGGTTTCGGGTGGCCATACACAACTCATGCGCGTTGAAGCGGTGGGCTCGTACGAAATTTTGGGTGAAACGGTGGACGATGCGGCCGGTGAGGCCTTTGACAAATCGGCCAAGCTCATGGGCCTGGGTTATCCCGGCGGTCCCGCTTTGTCCAAGTGTGCAGAAAACGGCAATCCTCAAGCTTTCAAGTTGCCTCGACCTTTGCTGCACAGTGGTGATTTTGATTTTTCCTTTGCAGGCCTGAAAACCTCTGTGTTGAC
>JACCDX011683305.1_pt1 | contig 19950 bp, 20 predicted proteins | sample 7449681 | NCBI WGS metagenome assembly JACCDX01 (sample SAMN15323450, study PRJNA562643) | freshwater metagenome | isolation source: river surface water | place: USA:Blue River Watershed | collected 2017-08-18
CACAATGTGAAGGCAGCAACCTATAATGCACAAATGCCCAAATGGCGAAATTGGTAGACGCACCAGCTTCAGGTGCTGGCGATCGAAAGGTTGTGGAGGTTCGAGTCCTCTTTTGGGCACCAAAATCACTCGCTAGACTGATTCGTATAGAGATACGCAATGTGTAAGGCGCTAATTGGCACCATACATCCCCTATCAAAAGTAAAGCCTTTTATTTATGCAGCCTTTGCAACTCGCTCCTTTTTAAAAGGGCGTTGGCCCTCTTTTTGTTTGAGGCTTTACAAGGTGATGTTTTTCCAATGCCTCTAGCGCGACCATCTTCAATTCACCATCTACAAATCGCTTTAATGCTTCCCGCATCAGTGGTTGGTAACCCATTTGGTATTTTTTATCCAATAGCTTAAATGTATCAATCAATTCCTTATCCAGTCTAATTGAAATCATTTGCAAACCAAGGGCTTCATCAATTTGGTCGCCGATTTCTTTTGAGGCTGCTGTCGCATACCTTTTATCCCTGCCTAACTTCCCACTTTCCCAGGGATCTTGCGGCATCTTGTTATTTCCTGTCTTGTCCTTTGTGGTCATCACTTTCCTCTTTAATCGCAATTATTTACTTTCAGTAACTTTTAGACATTGTCTTGTATATACAATTTTCTACATCATTCGGTGGAAAGGCCCTTTTAGGATGGACCATTCCATCGATAAAATACAAACAATAGAGGCTCTGCCTTTTGCTCTGGTCTAGTTAGAATTAAGTAAGATCCTTCATGATTTTTAGAGGATTATTCAACTTCAATTTATCTTAAGCCATGTTTTTTAATCAATTCTTCTTCTGTATCGGGACTAATGATTAGATTTTTCATATTTATCTAGGTTTTGTATATACAAATACTAAGGTATCACACAAAATTGAGCAATACAAATAATTAGTGAATATTTAGGGTCGTACAGTCAAAAATCTCCCGCTCCAACAAGTAGTTTCTCCCCAAGCTTCGCAAATAAATCACAAAAAGTAACTAGCAGATTACTCTTTCTACGCATAAGGGTTTCATTGGGCATCTTCTTGATTAAGAATCAAAAATAGTTGATTCATTTTTTTGCGATAAACCGCTGGGTACTGGCCAGCTAACTCAGAGTTCGCATGCAGATTGCTAGCGTCAACACACAATCTAACTTGGCTCATATTCGTCTGAGTATAAACAGCCATTCACTTGAGTGTGATGCAATAGGTAGTTACGAAACGTTTGCACGGCTGATCGATTAACAGTCTCATTCGAGTTCCAGAACTCATCAAGGCTACCCCGAAACGTTAATCCATCTTTATCATAAAAAGAGCGGCCAAGGTTAATGGTTTGCACACCATGGTAGAGAGCTTGCAGACCAATGGTCGAATTAACCGTAACGCAGCCATCTAAATACCGAAACAAATCTGGTAGGCGTATGTCGTGAATGTAGATGATATTTGAAGAAATCTGAAGAAGTTTCCCTAAATTTCGAATAAACGCTTCATAACTGATGTGACCGCGATCCATCGGATGGTGTTTGATAACTAATTGATCATTGCGATTAGACTGCTTTAAATGTTTTGCAAATGAGGTTAGGACTAACTCAATCACCTGTTCAATATTCTGAAAATCAGAGTGTGTGGTAATTTGTGAATCATCATGAACTTGCAAGGGCAATAAAAACATGCGGTCAGACATTTTGTTTTTTGCATAACCGTCTAGTAATTTTGATCGCAATCCTTTTTCTACCGCGCGATAATGCCAGTACTGCAGAAAATTTTTTGTCCACATCCAACCTCTTTTGAAATCCAAGGATCGATGGTGATCATAATCAGGATAGCTTGATTGATTCAGAATACCTGCAAGCCAATATCGGATACCAGCCCAAACCATCTGGCCATAGGCCCTGGGGTATTTTTTTGGGATGGCCGGCTCATGCTGAGCCTCAATGGATTTCATAATTTGCTCACAGGATAGGCGGCTTATGAAAGAGTAATGATTTACGCCGAACCGTTCCATGGTGAATAGATTGGGGCGTATATAGCCCTCCTCAAAGACAATGACATCAAAACCAAGAGGTTGGCCCAGTTCCCGCGCGGGCCGATGAATTGCCCGACAATCTCCAAACAAAAAGACGGCCTTAATATTTTTCTGGATCACAAATTCGGCAAGATAAGTGGGCCAATACTCCATTCGAGTCTTGTACTGAATCACCTCATCGCCACCGGAAGGGTAAAACCAATCGTCTCCACCATTGAAATTAATCTTGAAGACTTTGCTGCCGCGCTTGCGCCAATAATGACCGAGCTTTTGAAAAAAAGGTCCCACAGGCCCCTGTAACAAAAGAACCGAAGAATAAAAGGGTAAATCACCCAAATTTAAGGTTCGATTTCCCCTATCCCTGCGAAGTACTTTTGGGAGACTGCTCCCAATCACTGCTGGTAAGAGCAGGTCTCCCATTGTTTAAGTGAACTATTTAGTAAAAACTAAAACTTATAGCCGATACCAACAAGGCCGTTAAACGATGATGCACTTGGGTTAACAGTTATCCCATTTGAGCCGGAGGTGAAACTTGCGCTGCGCTTGCCATAACTAAAGTAGTTAGCCTCAATAAAGGCATAAAGGTTTTGGTCAAATAATTGACGGTAACCAAGTCCTAATGAATAACCAGTTTGATTTTGGGGCGATAAGTTACTTAAAAAGCCGCTATTACCCTGAATCGTCTGTCCTGTAAAACCAACCTTTGCGTATGCCATACCATCTTTAATGACTTGCAAGCCTGGTGAAACAAAAATGTTGTAACGATTCGAGATCTTGTAACTACCATTTTGGGACGCTTGACCAGTTGCTGCTACGGTATAGCTCGATGTGCTCTGTGTGAGTGGCTCATACTCAATACCAACACCAAGCAAAAATTGTGGATTTAGGCTTGCATAGTAGCCCAATGCTAAGGCACCAGTAAAGTTGCTTCGGTGGGGATTGGATCCAGTTGGATTTAGAGTTGATGTTGTGTTACTTGACTGAGACGTTACTGAAGTATTGCCTGTGTCATTCTTTACGTAACCGATGCCGATTTGACCAAAAAATCCCTCAAAACTGCTTTGAGCAAGGGCCGGTAACGCAATAAGCGAGCCCACCAATCCAAGGGAAAAAGCCACTGTCTTATATGAAAGATGTGATAGTTTGTTCATGATTAGCTCCAAAGAAAATTCATTCTAATTTTTAGATAAATCCTAAATCACAAAGAACTTTGGAAAATTCATGAAATTCCAACTTAATTTGTATTCTTAAATCTCGTTTTTTCTTGACAGAAATTGGTTTTAGGGGGGGCTATACCCATAACTGCTAAAGAACGCATCCAAATTAAATTGTTGTAAACAGACCGCAATGAAGGGATTTAACAACTTACTTTGGGAGAACTTTATCGATTTAACAGAGTCGAGTTGGAAAAGAACGATGTAGAACACAACTAGTTCTTGAAAAAAAGCGATTGAATTCCTTAATCAGGATAAGAAAGCTTCTAAGAATTACAACCTTTAGTGGAATTTAAACCACTCTTTGCCCCTATAGTCATTGCATGATGTTTCAAGTGCGGGTCATTTCAGTTTTCGAGTGTGAGGATATCTTCAGACTATCTCATGCTCTGTTTCTAGAAGTAATGAATCGTTGCCGCAGTAACCATGCGTGTGAAAGTCTGCTCCATGGTTAACAATTTGAAGCTCACTCTCACTCAACTAACTTGGCATTCGATCAGGGAGTGGCTCAAAAAAAAATGGTTATTTGTACTATTGGTCATAGCACCAACATTCATTTCAATTTTTTACTTTAGTCTAATTGCTTCGAATATTTACGTCTCAGAATCGCGTTTTATCGTTCGCTCTCCAAGTAAGGAGTCTATTGCTGGTATGGGTGGTGGATTATCGGGGGTGATTGGCAAAATGGGGCTTAATACATCCGAGACTGATTCCTACACAGCCGAGAATTTCATTCAATCGCGCGATGCACTTAGTACCCTTAATGACAAACTCAATCTCAAAGATCAGTATTCAAAGTCAACGATTGACCGTTTACACCGGTTTGCGGGGATTCGGTTTTGGGATACCAGTCTTGAGCGATTTTATGAATACTATCTGGCCAATATTATCGGAATTGCTCACGATACCAGCTCGGGTATTACAACCCTTTCCATACGAGCTTTTCAGCCCGATCTTGCCTACACCATTAATGAGCAGCTCAATGATTTGAGTGAAGCCCTGATTAATCGCCTGAACTTAAGAGCGCGACAGGACATGCTCGAGTTTGCTCAAAAAGAGGTCGAGCTAGCCCGCAAGAAGGTTAATGATATTAACCAAAAAATATATCAATTTAGGAACCAAAAGCAATCGGGCTCAGCGGAGCAGCAGGTTGCGATCTTTCAACAACTCAGCAGTGAAAAAGAATTCGCTGATCGCAATCTTGCTGCGGCGTTTGCTTCCTTAGAGCAAGCCCGAATTGAGGCCATTAAGAAACAGCTCTATCTAGAGCGTGTGGCGCAACCCAGTAAACCCGATCAAGCGCTTGAACCTAAACGCATTCGCGGAATCATGACCACCTTCATTTTGGGCTTAGTGGCCTGGGGTATCGCATCAATGATCATTGCAGGTGTCAAGGAGCATCAACACCATGCCTAATTTAGTCAAGCAATCCTCCACACCATCGGCTTTCTCATTAGAAAAATTTTTCCAAGCCGTCAAGGTTCAGGTCCGAGTGATTAAGGCCCTCATTTTGCGAGAGATGATTACGCGATTTGGACGTCACAACATTGGCTTTCTGTGGATGTTTGTGGAACCCATGATGTTTTCGATCGGCATTACGGTCTTGTGGACCTATATTGGCGGTCATGCCAAAGGGGTTATTACCGCAGCAGGATTTGCTCTGACCGGATATTCAGCGATTGTGGTGTGGCGTAACTGTGTGAGTAGAACATCTTCAAGCATTAAGGCAAATAAAGCGTTGCTATACCATCGTCTCGTCACGATTTTTGATATTGCGATGAGCCGCGCTCTTTTGGAGTGGGCCGCGGTCACCGTATCGTTTGTCACCCTGACCATCATTTTTACTGAATTAAGTCTCATGAGCTTACCTGCAGACCCTTTACAAGCCGTAATGGCTTGGGCACTTCTGGGTTGGTTTGTGGTGGCTGCGGGCCTTATTGCTGTCTACCTTGATGAGCGCTCTGAAATCTTTGAACGCGTTTGGCATGTGGCGATGTACTTGACCCTACCCTTCACGGGCGCCTTCTCGATGGTCAGTTGGCTACCGGAGGAGGCTCAAAGCATATTGCTTTACTCCCCCATGGTCAATGCGGTTGAGATGTTACGCGAGGGTTATTTTGGATCCAGTGTTAATGCCAAGTATTCGATTAGCTATTTACTCACTTGTAATCTGGTTTTTACTGGTGTGGCATTGCTGCTATTGCAGCGGGTCAATAAGATCATCACGGCGGATTAAGAGATAGCTATGCTAACCCTTCAACAGGTCTTTAAATCCTATCCTCTGCAAGGCCGAACCTTGCCGGTCTTACGAGGAATTGATCTGACCGTTGAATCAGGCCAAAAGGTAGCCATCTTGGGTCGCAATGGGGCTGGTAAGTCGACGCTCATTCGCCTGATTGGCGGCTTAGAGAAACCCGATTCAGGATACATAAGCTCAAAGATGTCGATCTCTTGGCCGCTCGGTCACGCAGGTGGTATGCAGGGCAGCCTTACGGGTCTTGATAATGTTTACTTTTTATCGCGCATCTATGGGATCAATCCCAAAGGTGTCACGCAATATGTGAGTGACTTCACCGAACTGGGACAGTTTTTACATGAACCTGTGAAAACTTATTCTGCGGGGATGCGCGGTCGGCTGGCATTTGCCCTGTCAATGGCATTTGATTTTGATTGCCTCTTAATTGATGAAGGTTTGTCAGCTGGGGACTCGCGTTTTACCCAACGCTGCCAGGATGCCCTCCAGCAACGTAAAGATAAAGCGATTGTGATGGTCTCCCACTCACAAGCCAGTATTAAAGAGTTCTGCGATCAAGCCTACGTTCTCAATGAAGGGGCCTTGCATCCCTTTGCCTCCCTGGATGCGGCTTATCAGTTTTATGGAAATTGTCATTAATGCAAAAGCATGTCATGCACTCTTTCTCTGTGAGTCGAATGAGCAAACTCATTGCGGCAGGTCTACTCTTGCAATCCCTAGCCGCCTGCTCACTCTTTAATACCTGGTTACCAGGTTCGGGCCCAATCCGCGGCGATGTTGGGCCAAGTTCAAGCGCTGATCAGGATCCCAATGCCCCAACCGTCCAACTCATTGACATTAATGAGCGCTTGGTACGTCAAATGAATCAGTCCAAAGCGCGCACTGAGTTTGCAAGTTTGTTTCAAAAGGCAAGTGCCAATCGCAACTTAGTGGGACCAGGTGATGTGCTGGAGGTCAATATCTGGGAGGCCTCACCGCCCATGCTCTTTGGTACCCCCACGGGCGGTTCGGTCTCGATCGTCAGCGGTTCGAGCTCGCGCGCCACTACCCTGCCCGAGCAAATGGTCAATGTTGATGGCAATATCACCATACCCTTTGTGGGAACCATCGCGGTTGCTGGCAAAACTACTCAAGCCATTGCCAATGAGATTACCTCAGCATTGCGAGGAAAAGCAAACTTTCCACAGGTCCTGGTTCGGATGACCCGTAACACCACATCCATGGTGACGGTCGTGGGTGAGGTAAATATCAGCCAACTCATCCCACTCTCCCCCAAACAAGAAAAGTTACTCGACGCAATTGCTGCTTCAGGGGGTGTTAAGCAGCCGATAAATAAGATCACCATCCAGCTTGCCCGTAATGGCATGGTCCACAGCATGCCGCTCGAGACTGTCATCAAAGATCCCAAGCAGAACATTCCTCTTGCCTCAGGTGATGTGGTTACCGCCTACTTCCAGCCCTTTAGCTTTACTGCGCTTGGTGCCATTGGGCAGAATCAAGAGATTACGTTTGAAGCTCAAGGCATCTCCCTCGTTCAAGCATTAGCTCGCGTTGGTGGCGTGCAAGATAACCGAGCGGATGCCAGAGGCGTCTTTATCTTCCGATTTGAAGAACCTGAAGTGGTTCCCGAGGATGCAAAGAAAGGTATTCGTACCGTAGACAACAAAATTCCGGTGATCTATCGCATGAACCTAACCGATGGTACGGCATTCCTAACTGCTCAAAATTTCTCAATCAAGAACAAAGATGTGCTCTATGTATCGAATGCCTCATCCGTGGAGCTACAAAAGTTCTTGAATATTTTGGTATCAGCGGTCTATCCAATTGTTAACGTTGGCAATATTGCCAATGGATTCTGAGGAAACTATGACAACAAAACAAGCGCACCACTCCACCACTCAATCCCGACAAACATCCAATGCGATTAAGAAAGAGATGGCAAAGTCCGCCCAAGCGAGTGGCAGAAACTCTCTATCGGAGCAATTTCATCAATTTATTGTTGGCAAGGTGATCGACTGGGCGCTACGTGAACGTGTCAGCGAGGGTCGTTTTTCAGCCCTCCAATGGGGCGAACAAGAACAAGAACTCCTGAATAAAATTATTGAGAACCCAAAGGCTGCAGGGCTCGACCTGCCAATCCAAGACTCAAAATTTAAGCGTTTCTTTAGAAGCATCGCCGAGAAAGGACTCAATACCCTGGATGTGCAGATGTTTTATCGCTATCGTGACCGTCTGCCTCTGCGGCAGTTGCAATGGGAGTTTAGTAAAGAAGATTTTTCCTTTACCAAACAGAAGTTAGTATCAAAAGCGGAGGTGCCCGCAGGCTATTACATGCTAGAAGTGGCTATTCATACACCGATATTTAGCTCACAGCTCTATTTTGATTTGCAAACACAATCTCCAAAAGCAAATAAGAAGGCCACTTACGAACTACGAGTTCGATCCAATCGCATTTGTAAGCGACTGATCTATCTCGAGAAAAATACTAAGCTTGAGGCAAATCTTCAACAAGATATCAACAAAGAAAATATCACTCATCTTCGCTTAGCCAGGCTAACCAAAAACTTTTTTATGAGCCGAATGATGAACAAAATCGGTCATGAATTCAATATCAAGAAGCTGGGCGAGCTTGATCATGATGAATTTCAGCAACTCTGGGATCGCTATGACTCATTGTTTATGCGCAATAGAAATCCATTTACTGAATATGAGTATTTCATAAGGCAGGTTGAAGCTAAGCAGATACCAAGCCAAATAGAACAATTAAAAAACCTCCAGCGTTGGAAAATATCAAATAGATAGGTAATCCAATTATTACCAAATCGAGCCAATTAATGAAAATTAGTTATATTCTTCCAATTACGGCAGAAACAGGGGTTCGTCTCACCGATACTACTTGCGCACTAAAGTATTTAGATGAAACCATTGAGTCCGTCCTAAAGCAATCGATTCCAAATTGGGAACTCATTATTGTTGTTCAAGCTTCATTGATGCGTGATGTACAAAGCATAATTAATGAACTAAGTTATCTAAGTATTGACTTGAAAAGTAGGATTGAAAAACAAACTAGGGCGATCACAACCCGATCAAAAAATAATGCGATTGCCTGTAATCTTGGACTCAATAAAGCAACTGGGAAATTTATAGCTTCCATTCAAATGGGGGATCGATTAGCTGAGCATGCTAGCTATGAACTTATTAAACAGATAGTTGAAAACCCAAAAACACAATTTATCTATACAGACCATGACTACATCGACCTGAACGGTCAACGCTTCAAACCCTTCTTTAAGCCTGATCTCAGTCCCGATCTTCTTTATTGCCAGAACTACATCAATAATCTAGTGGCGATCAAGAAAACGCTTTTACATAAAATAGGTGGCTGGGACAGGAAATTTGACTCAGCCTACGGTTATCACTTAAATCTCAATGCGATTGCAAATATCGTGAAACTGGATCGCCCAAATCCAAAGTTATTGGGTAATCAAAGTCCTGTTAAGCATATTCCACAAATTCTGTATCACGAACGTGTCAAGTTGAAAATTGAGCTAAAAAGAGATAAATGCATTTTACCTAGACCTAATAAAAAGGATGAAGAAAGTCAAAGCAAGCAAGGTCTAAAAATAATTAGAGATTTTTTTAAGATTCAAAATAGAAATATCAAAGTAACTCAAGTAAAGCCAAAACTATATCGGCATCACTGGAGCGTTTCCAATCCTCAACCACTTGTAAGTCTCATTATTCCAACACGAGATGGATACCACTTATTAAAGAATTGTATTGAGTCAATTATTAAAAAGACGACTTATAAGAACTATGAGCTTTTGATTGTGGACAATCAATCATCTAATCTAAAAACAATTAATTACATGAACTATCTTGAGGGCAAATATAACTTCATCAAAATTCTAAAATATAACAAACCATTTAATTATTCAGCAATTACTAACCGAGCTGTTTCAAAAGCAAATGGCAAAGTGATAGGGTTGATTAATAACGACATTGAAGTAATTTCGCCTAATTGGCTCACAGATATGGTTAGCCATGCAGTGAGGCCAGAGATTGGATGCGTTGGCGCCATGCTTTACTACTCCGATAAAACTATACAACATGCAGGGGTTGTGATTGGTATGCATGGGGTAGCCGATCATTTATTCAAAGGGGTTGAAGATAAGCCTAAAAATGACTACTTTAACTATTTATCTTCAATTCGAAATCCTAAGGCAGTAACAGCAGCAACGCTCTTAGTAAAAAAAGAGATATTTTGGAAAGTTAGCGGCTTTGATGAAAAGTATTTGAAAATTACCTTCAATGATGTTGATTTTTGTCTTCAGGTACTTAGATATAATTATTTAAATATTGTTATTCCAACGAGTAAGTTAATTCATCATGAATCGGCCACAAGAAAATTTGATAAGTTATCGAACTTAGAGAAAATTGAGGCCGAATATTTGAAAAGAAAATATGACATTAGATTTAGAGTAAATGGCGATATTTGGAATTGAGGCGATAAATTTATTGGGGACGAGCGCTTATAGCTTAAATTGCATATCAGGATTTAGCAAGTTTACCAACTCATAGTTTACTGAAGAATACTGCCTGATCACCGGTCCAAGTGCATACTCCCTACAGAAGCATTTCTAGTCTTAATCAAAATAAGTGTCTGAATTAAAAAACTCAAGGAGCTCGCCCCGAGAACATCCCACCCAGCCATGCTCATCCGATTCAATCTGTTTAAGTTTGTACCTAGAACCAATTTTCTGAAAAGTTTTCTCGACAGTCTTACCGCTACAAATATCAGATGGATAAGTCCCGTGAATCAATAGCGTTGAGGGAAAGGCGCCAGATATTCGGCATAGAAAACAATCAAGATCGACCCAGTTTGACTCAGAGGCTTTCCTCACCCAAAGAGGGTATGTGTGTAACCGCATACAACTGAGTGTGGCTAGAGGATTTAAACTTACAACTCTACCCGTTTGAAGTAAATAACCAAAGTATATAGATGCGTACCCCCCCATGGAGGATCCAACGGTCGTTACGCTTGAAGATTGGATATGGAACTTTTCTAGCGTCAACGAAATCCTATCAACGACACGGGAAACCATAGAATTTTTCTTTGAGCCAAGATAAAAATGCTGGTTTTCGTCCTTAAGGAAAATTTGAATAGTAGGAGTTGCGAAACAAGCATGCGAAAACCAACTTATACGCTCAAATCTTCCAGGATTCATGCTACTAAAATTAACAATTACTTGGCTAGCATTATCAACAATAATCTCTGTGTAATCGACACCTTCACCAATATTTTCAACGACAAAATTATTATTTTTTGATAGCATGCAAAAAACGCCTCTGAAAGGGAATGACGTCCTCCATTTCCGCTATCTTTCTAGCGACAGCGTGTACGGTATACCTCCTATTTAATAGAACCTTAGTGACTTTTGGTTTATAGAAAATCTCTGAATAATTTCCTGAAGAAACATCCCTGAGAAAGCACCTAACCTCAAATCCATTCGATTCATAAAAATCGAAATAAAAGCACGGACTGAAGTTATAAAACCCATGACCGAACCAATTAGCTGGATTGAGATGGAAAATAATTCCATTAATCGCACAGAGTTTTTTTATATTAAACAAGGCCTGACAAACGTTGAAACAGTGCTCCACGGTTCCGTTATCGACAATAAGATCATACGTTTTTAAATGCGTAATCGGTATATTCAGATCAAAAATCACATTTGATCCCTCATAGTCAGAGACATCTGCAATGTCAAATTCATCAAACTTGAGTAATCTTAAAATTTCTTGAAGTGATTGTTGCTGAATTGGTATGTTGAAGATACTTTTAAGAACTTCAACGCTAGAACCGACCTCAGGATATCCAAGACAAATTGCGCGCCCACCAGACAATTGTGAAACAACTTCATTTCTAAAAAGTCGAAGACAGCTCTCAGAAAGCGCCATCTAAGCTAGCCCAACAAATAAGCTTAACTCTTCGATGGTTTTTGTTGTTATAAGGGTGTTAAGCGTACTCATATCGGTTGCGACTTGAAGACTTTTTATCTGCTTCAATTCACGGAGATCATCATTAATTTGAAAATAATTGTAGACCCGTGAATCAAAGAATCTAGTAATCAGTTCTAGCTGTGCGTCGGACAAAATCTCGATCAACATATCGGGATAATCCCTTGTGATTATCCCCTCCATCCCGCTGAGAACTAGATGCTCAGCACCCTCAGCGTCAATTTTTACTAGTGATATTCTTCCGGACACCCCCTGGAATTGCGAATCAAGTGAAATGGCTGTAATAGTTTTCTTATCAATTATTGGCCTGCGAAGTTTCTTCTCAAAAAGTGAACTAGCGGTAACGAGAACACTCTCGCCTGAAAATACATTTAATGTAACTAATTTATCCTCATTAGCGACCGCCTTATTAAATAATTGGAGATTTCCAAGTTTGTTAACCTGCTTGTTCAATAAGAGTCGAAAGTAAACCCTATCGAGTGCCTCAAAAGCAAAAACCTTCGATTTAGGATTAGCAAGTGCAGCGGAAATAGAATAAATACCCGTATAAGCACCGATATCAATTGTTATAGATGATTTACTCGCTAACGCAGACCATATAAGCAAACTATGCCGCTCATATGCATCAGATCCACACCAAAAGAAACGTTGCGCAACAGAACAATCGTTATTACTAAACATGCAGAAAGGCTGAAGATTGCCTACGTTAACATCGACATAGCCAAAATATGGGTATTCCTTTGACAAGTCGAACACTGGCGCATCGTATCGACCAAGATATTGAACTCTATGCTTTAGCGCTAAATTATTTTTTTGATCAATGACATTCATTTATGTTCAACTTAAGGTAATGATACACATACTCTTCAGTCATGAATCATATTGCGTACCGAAGAAGATTTTTCTTTTTTAGACATGAATAGTATGTCCTGTATAAGTAAATTCCTCATGTGGTTAAATACTTACAAGTAACAGAAATTCTTCCAGCAAAGATGCTATGGCATTGAGATCACATAATTCCAGCTGTCCAGAATTCATTAACAATCGTTGTATTTTCATAAAAAATTACTTTCAACTACTTATCACCTAGGGACATTATTTATTTGGAGTGGATATAGGGTCGAAGAATATCCATGTACCGCTTAGCGAGGCGATACTCTCCCAAATACTCTTTAGCATAGGAGTTTGACCGAGCTATATGCTGATGTAAGCTCCTTTTTCTCGTCAAATTAAGCAAGTAAAATATCACTTCTTCAATACCATGCGCATTGACGAAAGGTGGTGGAGGCGATTGAGCTGCTAAACAAAATTCTTCGATAGATACCAAATCTGCGCCAGAGAGCACTAAAGCTCCCGCTTTTATACCTTCTAGAGCAGTTTGATGAAATAGACCAGTGTTAACGTCGTCAATAACTAGAGTGACACTTCGAAGAAAAAAGAGAATCTCTTCGTGAGTTACTGCCTCAGTCCCGAACGCGCCTTTAATGGTCTGCACTTTATAACCATTAAAGTAGTTTCGTAGATCCTGAAGCATTTTTTGATCTTGGTCTGAAAATTTCTTTGACCATCGATAGATCGTACTTCGAAGATGGGGAGAAAATATAGTTTTTGATTTCCTCACTGGAACCGGTCCGGTTGGAATATCCGCAATTACATTCGGAACCAATATTGCGTCTTTAATAAACCGGCCGTAGCCCTGCGCGACGGCAAAAATTGCATCAAAGAAATACATATTTATAACGTTATATCCGTATTGTGGTGGCTCATTTGGTGGGGAGTGATATTGATAAATTATTGGGGTGCTTTCATGCTTTAGGGAAAACACGATATCCATGATGTATCTGTCGGAAACATTGTGGATAATCAATAATTCAGCCTTCCTTACACTATTGGCAAGATAGGCTTCCCAATGCGGCAAAGATCCGAACGAACCTCCTTGTATACGGAATACATTATTTGGATAATTTTTGAGGATCAGCGAGTGACACAGCGTGCCAGTCAAAGCTCCGATCCAATGTGCGAGTCTATTTACCGTTCCGGCTACCGGGGTCTCTGCAATAAGTAGAATCATGGCGCTTCTCTCGTCACAATTTTAACCTTGAGTCCGCGAGAGTAAGCACCCTTGATGAGCTCCAAAGATTCTGCAACTATCAAGTCAAACAAGAACCTTGTAGCACTTACGCGAATGAACACCGCGACGGAATCAATCTCAATTTCTGAAATTCGCTTCAGCGGCTTTTCAGATATTATGATTACATCATCGTGGCACGAGCCCTGAATCTGCTCTTTCATTAAAGACTGCATCCACGGCCTCGGCACTCCTGAATGTATACAGTAGAGATCGGATTTTTGATCAAAAAAGAGGTCGCCATAGCTTGATAACGAAGTAAGTAATTTTAGTAATTGACTAGTTCTAAGCAAGGTCTCATTTGGCATTTTGTTAATCGCCGCAATTCCACTCAACAGTCCATTAAAGTCGCGCTTTAAATCTATCTTTTTGTCCAAAATAATTAAGGGCCATGACGAGAGAAGTGTTGGCGAACTCGAGAATGCAATCTCATGAATGCTTCGATCAATTATTAGAATTCCACGGTTCTTGGAACTCAGTAATTTGCTTTTGATAGCGACGAGCTCTGTGACATCAGAAAAAAAATAGGAAATACCCGATTGATAACCTTTATGAAAATATGCTTTTCTCCACCGATGAATATGCGCCAACTGACGATGCAACCAAGCATTTCGCTCATATATCAGAATTACTTGACGTTCACCGAACTCCTTAGTTAGCTCAATATCTAGATTTAGAGTCACTTCATTATCGAGCTCGGATAGAAAATCATCATATGTCCATAATTCGTGGTCACCCAACATCAGAGAGTACTGGTAACAGCGATCGTTCGTAAGATCCAGTAGATTGATGTCGAATCCAGTTGCTAAATCTAATGGAAGATTTAACTCTCTGCACACGTCATCTCGCAGAGTTATAGTTCGTGGATATACTTCAAAAGATACGCCTGTTGCTAGGCGTATTTGCAGACCTAGCGGCCATTGCATCGCATTAATATCGGCGATCCATCCGCTAATTCGTTTATCAGAGGCGAAATCAATATGAAATCGAATATTGTTTACTTGGCATACTGACATATGAATTAAAGATAATTTAAGTTAGAGTTGAGCTCTAAAACTTTTAGCTTTAGTCCAATTTCTCGAATTCTCTGCAGCGTGATCCGTGCGGTTTTTAATTGTATATTGTGCACATATTCAGGGAAATTCTGGGTTCCATCTATCCGAGTATATTGCCCGGGCATTGGGAATAATACGCCACAGACTGTTATCTCATCATATTTCATGGCTATGGCTGTTTGTATTGAAGTGAAAAATACTGAGCAGCCATGAAAGACTTCTCCATAGCGCAACGAACAACCAATCGTGCCCAAGGAATGAAAAACATTTATATTTTTATTTAGATTTCGTATTAGATCAAGTTCAATTTGATCAATAGTAATTAGATTATTGCATTTACTTTGTTTAATTTTTTCGAGCGCTTTTCTTATAAAACGTGTATCAGTAAAGTATGCTCGGTCAACTTGCACAGAATTTTTTTCTAACCAGAACCACGAATCATTCAAAGCCCAAACCTCGCCATCAAATTGTTTTATTTTTTTCAGATATTTTTTGATCGTAGGTGCACTACCCACGATTAAGACGCTACTAGTTGTGTCTTTTATATTCATATCGGCGTAAAGTAATAACTAAGTTAAGTAATGGGCATCTTTTTCTTTTAATTAACTAATTATTCAAACGTTTTCTTAAGTTTTTCTGCGCGCATCATTAATTTAGAAAATATTTCTTATGCTGATCATGAAAAGACTAAATGTCTGTTAACTTAGAATAGAGATATGAAGAGGTTAATATACAAACTTAGGAATTATTACAACTTATTTTGGAATTGAATTAATTCAAGTATATTCATAGCGAGCTCTATTTATAGATTGAAGTCAATTGCCCCATACCCGTTACACAAAATAAAGCTCTACGATTTATAATCTATAACAGATTAACTTTAGATAGTAAATTTTTATTGATCAAAAAGTTGACAGCTAACTTATATAAAACTAGGTTTTATCTCAATCATTTCAAGATTGACCTGGTTTTCAGATGACACAAGCCATCAAAATAGATATGGTTTAGAACCAAACTTTTTTTCCGCCCAAATTAATCCTTTTCAAAACCCAGTTGTGTATCAGAGTTCCACAGACTCATACTTCCTAACAGAATTAGCTCCCTGTTTAGTTAATTTGACTGAGCATAGGATTCTGGTTCGATATCCTGATCTTCAGATAACTAATGCATCGCCATTCATTTATGTCATGGATGATGACCTCCTTGATTGGCGCCCTCTTCTTGATATTCCTTTTCCTTATGCATTTCGCTTGTGGCGTAAGGTGGTTTGTTGTCGTGCGTGGATTCTTATGTCTTGTTCTGAGTTATGGGTTTCTACGCCTTATTTAGCTCAGAAGTATGCGGCTTGGAATCCCCGCCTCTTGCGTCCGGTGGCCTCTGGTCCCTTATTGGAGCGCTTGTGGATTGATTCTTCATCAGATGTGGTGCGTATTTGTTATCACGGTACGTGGTCGCATCGGGATGACATGAAATGGTTGTCTCCTGTGATCGCTGAGGTGCAGCGCCTTTGCTCAAATACCATCTTTGAAGTGATGGGTGGTGATCGAGTTGCTCGTGTCTTTAGGGGTATTCCTCGTGTATCTGTGTTACCCACTATGCCTTGGCCAGAGTATTTGCGTCATACCCAGACCGTTCGTCAAGATATTGGTCTCGCACCTTTGCGAGATACTTTATTTAATCGCGGTCGCGGTCCCATCAAGTTTTTTGACTACGCAAGAGCCGGTGCGGTGGGGGTGTATTCAGCAGGTCCCGCTTTCTCGGATTTTGTTAGTGATGGGGTTGATGGTTTTGTTTTGGAGAATGATCCAGCGCTCTGGGTGGAGCGGATTGTTGAGCTAGTTAATTCTCCGGCGTTACGCCAAACCATGGCTGATGCAGCTTGGCAGAAGGTATTAGCAAATAGCCCCGCTTCTCCTGAAATTGCTGTCTATTTGAAGGATTTACAGCTTGCTATTGATCGCTTGACTTCCTAATTGAATCTGGTTCGATTAAATTCCAACTTTAGTTTGAATTTTCTGTTTTTCTCTTACTAGACTTTGGGGGTGCCCGCTCCCTCTTCTTCTCGTCTTCGTTATGGAATTCCTAGCTGGGGGCTCTCTCGGGAGCGTGTGGAGGGCTTTTTTTCAGAAGTCAATTGGGTCGGCCCTTTAGGGTGTCGCTTAGGGCTTCCCTTAGATGCCGTCTTGGCTTGGGGCACTAAACCCAGCTCATTTTCTGCGGGTGCTCTAGCAAAACGTCGGTCGATTCCATTGATTCGGGTTGAAGATGGATTTTTGTATGGGCTTGAGCCCGGCTCGCGCCGGATGAGTTTGGTGGTTGATGATTTAGGTATTTATTACGATGCCTCAAGACCTTCTCGTCTAGAGACTTATCTATCTGAAGAGTTGAGCGCCGCCCAAATGATTCGGTCCCAAGCAATTCGGGGCTTATGGCTTGAGTATGGGGTTTCTAAATACAACCAGGCAGTGGATTGGGATTTTGTTGCTAGTCCTTGGATTCAGGAGCCCTTTTTATTACTGATTGATCAAACGCGCGGAGATCAATCGATTGCTGGCGGATTAGCTAATGCATCTTCATTTGATTTGATGTTAGAAGCCGCTCTATCCCAGTCGGCGATTGAGCGCATTGTGATCAAGGTGCATCCAGAGGTGATTCGGGGTTCTAAATTGGGTCACTATGATCTTTCTTCTGGGTCTACGGTTAGAACTCATCCACGCATTCGGGTATTGGTAGACGATATTAGCTTACCAAGCATGATTCATCGCGCTAGTGCGATCTACACGGTTAGCTCTCAAGCTGGCTATGAAGGTCTATTGTGGGATAAACCGGTTCACACCTTTGGAATGCCTTTTTATGCCGGCTGGGGCCTCACTCAGGATCATCTTGCTAGACCCAAGCGCAGAAGTGATATTTGTGTTGAGCAGTTGATTCATGGGGCCTTGGTTGATTACGCTCGCTATGTGCATCCTGAAACCAACGAAGCGTGTGAGATAGAGGATCTGATTGAGTATTTAGGATTTCAGAGAACGATGCGCAATCGCTTTAAGAAGCCCTTGCGACCCGCATATTTTTCCAGAAATAAGCTAAAGCACTTAAGACGTTTTACACAGGGGTGTCCTTGGGTCCATCTTTCGAACTCGGGAACCAGGGATAGTTTTGGCCTTCTGGGATCCAATATTCTGATTTGGGGTAATCCACGGGCGAGCGTTCAAGGTGATTCTGAATTGATCCGGGTAGAAGATGGCTTTATCCGCTCTGTTGGTCTTGGTGCTGCGCTTGCCAAACCCTACTCTTGGGTATTTGATCACCAAGGGATTTATTACGACGCCCATCGCATAAGTGATCTAGAAGAGATACTACAAAACACCTCCTTTGATGCGGCTCTGATTGAGCGGGCTAGGCGTTTGCAAGAGCAGTTGCTGTCTAGCAGAATTACCAAATACAACTTAGCCAATAGTCGCTCAGCCATATCAGAGCGTAGGCGACTAGAGGATATTAGGCATTCTTTGGTCGATAGAAAAGTCTTATTAGTAATTGGCCAGGTCGAGTCGGATGCTTCGATTCGGGATGGTGGGGTTGATATTTTCAGTAATTTAGAGTTATTGGGAGCTGTTCGGGATTCAGATCCGGATGCATTTATTGTGTATAAACCGCATCCCGATATTGCAAAGTCAGTGCGCTTTGCTGGCAAAACGAGTAAGGATCATCGTTTATTGTGTGATTTGGTCATTTCTGAGCTTGGTTTATTGGAGTGTCTGCCCTGGATTGACTCGCTTCATACCATCAGCTCCCTCGCTGGGTTTGAGGCATTGATTCGGGGGGTATCGGTTTACTGCTACGGCCTCCCTTTTTATGCTGGCTGGGGCCTCACTCATGATCGTCATTGCATTAATCGCAGATCCCGTATCTTAAAAGTTGAGGAGCTAATAGCTGGCACCTTAATCCTTTATCCAACTTATGTTCACCCCCAGACTGGTTTGTATTGCACCCCCGAGTCCCTTATTGGCGCATTGCAAACCATGGACCGTTCGAAGCAAACTTGGTTCTCTCGAATCGCCAATCGGTACCGCAATCAAGGGCTTGAGTTGGTGATGGGTACGATTAATCGATTAAAAAATCATCCAGCCAAATGATTGGATTCCTGCTCGTGAATTCTTGCACTAGCTACCTGATGAACTCCCAAGGCTTTGGAGAGCTGATCGGTTGGCAACTTTAGGAGTGGTCTACTTGGGTCTTTGTTGCAAATAAAGATTGGCAATTTCTTTGAGAACTTTGAGCTCTTCGGGCCTTAAGCGTTGGACTATGTTTTGGAAATCTCGGTCATAACCATTGATAGTTGGTTTCGATTGAATGAGGCTAGCTTCCTCAAAACTTAAAGAGAAATCCATGTTAAGCCAGGCGCAGAGCACTCGCATCCTCGCCGCGTGAGGTAAGGCCTTGCCTCGGATCCACTTACGGGCAGTTTCTACCGAAATAGGCTCCACGTCTTTGGCTAGTAAAGAAAAATCTCGGGCAAAAACCGCACAACTCGGTATACGACCGTAGTGGTTTCGTAATTTTTGCTGGAGCTGTTCCGCGAACTTATTTTTTAGTTGCTGCACGGCTTGATAATCCCACTTTAATTGGTCAAATCATGAGCCAATTGCTTATATTTTTTAGCAATATAAGTTGGGATTTCAATTCTTATTTGCCTTAAGCTATCCAATTAAAGTTGTATTAAATTTCTATGTTAATCATTAAGTTACTAAATAATTATAAAATTTATTATGGTTTACCATAACTAAATTGGGTAATAAATCCCGTGGATTCAAATTCCTCTTTGGAGAAATATATGAAATATGACAAGAATTTCAGTTGCCGTTCGCCAAAACAGAAGCACCAAGGCCCTCGGCAAGGTGATTCGCTCTAAGCGGCTTGAGCAGAAGTTGAGTCAGGAAGCCTTTGCGGATTTGGTGGGTCTAGACCGCAGCTATGTGGGCGGAATAGAACGCGGTGAACACAATATCTCGATCGGCAACCTCTTAAAAATCGCCACTGGCCTTAACACAAGCCTTGCCAAACTTTTCAGTGAAGCTAAGCTTTAGAGGACCGCTTTAGGCCTCAAACGGATGGTGCAAGAGGATGGTCTCATCGCGCTCGGGACCCGTAGAGACCATGGCAATCGGTTTACCGCAGATCGCTTCGACTCGTTTGAGATAGTCCTGAGCGGTCTTGGGTAATTTGTTCCAATCGG
>JACCDX010920812.1_pt1 | contig 19940 bp, 22 predicted proteins | sample 7449681 | NCBI WGS metagenome assembly JACCDX01 (sample SAMN15323450, study PRJNA562643) | freshwater metagenome | isolation source: river surface water | place: USA:Blue River Watershed | collected 2017-08-18
GACTGCTGTTCTCGCCTTGGGCCGACCTGTCATGCTCGGGCGAGACCATGAAGACCAATGCCGATGCGGACGTGATGTTCCAGCCGCACATGCTGCCCCTGGCCGCGCAGCTCTACCTCAAAGACCTGCCGGCCGCCACGCCGCTGGCCTCACCGCTGTTCGCGGACCTCAAGGGCCTGCCGCCCATGATGATCCACGCCAGCAACCACGAGATCCTGTTGTCGGACTCGACCCGCCTGCACGACAAGTTCCAGCAGGTGGGCGTGCCAAGCGAGCTGCACCGCCGCAACAAGCTGCCGCACGTGTGGCCCACGATGATCATGCTGCCCGAAGCGCGCACCTCGCTGAAAGACAGCGGCGCCTTCCTGCAGCGCATCATCCCGTAACCTGGCCCTGATCCAGCGCCCCTTCGCCCTGTTCACCCCTTCCCCACGGACCGTCACACCATGAAATCCTTCAAGGACAAAGTTGCCGCCATCACCGGTGCCTCTTCCGGCATGGGCCGCACCCTGGCCATCGAGCTGGCCCGCCGGGGCTGCCACCTGGCGCTCAGCGACGTCAACGAGACCGAGCTGGCCAAGACCGCCCAGCTGGCCGGCCAGCACGGTGTGCGCGTGACCATCGCCAAGGTCAACGTGGCCGACCGCGACGCCATGTTCGCCTGGGCCGAGCAGGCCAAGCGCGACCACGGCAAGGTCAACCTGATCTTCAACAACGCCGGTGTGGCCCTGACCGTGCCCATCGAGCACTGCAAGATCAGCGACTTCGAGTGGATCATGGGCATCAACTTCTGGGGCGTGGTGCACGGCACCCAGGCCTTCTTGCCGCTGCTCAAGGCCTCGGGCGATGGGCACATCATCAACACCTCCAGCCTGTTCGGCCTGATGGCCGTGCCCACGCAAGGCACCTACAACGCCAGCAAGTTCGCGGTGCGCGGCTTCACCGAGGCCCTGCGCATGGAGCTGGAGATGGAAGGCGCCTGCGTCAGCACCACCTGCGTGCACCCGGGCGGCATCGCCACCAACATCGCCATGGCCGGCAAGGTCGACCCGGTGATGGAGAAGCTCACCGGCGCCAGCGTCGAGCAACACAAGCGCCGCGCCAACAAGCTGATCAACAACACCACCGCCGAGTCGGCCGCCCTGCAGATCCTGGCTGCGGTCGAGCGCAACGACCGCCGCGTGCTGGTGGGCAACGACGCCAAGTTCCTCGACAAGCTGGTGCGCGTGCTGGGCTCGGCCTACCAAGGTGTGATCGTGCGCCAGATGCGCAAGATGAACGCCAAGAGCGGCCAGCGCGCCAAGCAAGCCGCGTGACCGTGCGCTCGGGATCAGGACTACCCCTGATCCCGCTGGGGCCTGACGGGCACGTCAGCCTCCTCAAATCAAGGCATCATGGCGCGCATGCAATGGTTCAAGCGCCTGTGGTGGTCGGCCGTCGCCTTCGGGCTGACGCTGGCCTTGTTTGTCTACCTCACCTGGGAGCCTGACCGCCAACTCGGTCAGCTGGTTGCGCGCTGGGCCCAACCCCCGTCGGCCTTCATGGAACTCGACGGCATGCAGGTGCACCTGCGTGACACCGGCCCCGTCGACGACCCCACCCCCATCGTCATGCTGCACGGCATGTCGTCGAGCCTGCACAGCTTCACGGCCTGGCAGACCATGCTGCAAAGCCACCGCCGCGTGGTCAGCGTCGACCTGCCCGGCTTCGGCCTCACCGGCCCCAGCCCCCAAGGTGATTACCGCACCGATGCCTACACCCGCTTCGTGCTGCGCCTGCTCGACAACATGGGCCTCAAGCGCGTGATCCTGGTGGGCAATGCCCTGGGTGGCGAGGTGGCCTGGCAGACCGCTGTGCTCGCGCCCGAGCGCGTCAAGAAGCTGGTGCTGATCGACAGCGACGGCTACCAGCCCTCGGTGCTGTCGATGCCGCTGGCCTTCCAGATCGCATCGATGCGCTGGATGCGTTGGGTGTCCGAGCGCATCCTGCCCAAGCTGCTGGTCGAGTCATCGGTGCGCAGCGTGTTTGGCGACCCCAGCCGCGCCACGCAAGACAAGGTCGACCGCTACTTCGAGATGGCCCTGCGCGTGGGCAACCGCCGCGCCCTGTTCCAGCGCATGGACCAGGCGCAGTTTGGCGTGAGCGCTTCGCTGATCCGCCGCGTCACCCAGCCCACGCTGGTGATCTGGGGCGAGCGCGACCGCATGATCTCGCCCGACCAGGGGCAGCTGTTTTGCCGCGACATCCCGCGCTGCCAGCTCGTCACCATGCCAGGGCTGGGCCACTTGCCGCAAGAAGAAGACCCGGATGCGTCCATCAAACCGCTGATGCTGTTTTTGGCGCAGAACTGAAGGGACAAGGCTGAAGGGACAAGGCTGCATGACAAAGGGGCCCTCGGGCCCCTTGCTCATGGACGCCACGCCACCCACGGGCGCCGGCTGCGTGTCACTGCGCGGCCAGCCGCCACTGGGCCTGGCGCACCACCGAGGCCACCACCTTGTCGAGCACCTGGTCCAGCGCGGGCGTGGTCAGCGCCGTGGCACCGGCCGGCATCTGCTGGTCGGCATGGGGCAGCGCCAGCTGCTCGGGCACCACCACCATGGCAAAGTTGGTCGACAGGTAGGTGCGCACGATGGGCAGCGCACGGATGCCACCCAGCGCGCCCGGTGACGCGGCCAGCAGGCCCACCGGCTTGCCCGCCGTGGTGCCACCCCCTGCAGGCAGGCCATCGCCCGCCGGCACCGTCGACAGCCAGTCGAAGGCGTTGATGAACAGCGGCGTGGGCAGCGCGTTGTACTCGGGGCTGGCCAGCAGCAGGCCATCGGCTTGCGCAAACAGCTCGCGCAGCTTCAAGGCGCCCGCAGGCTTGGCGCCCCCATGGGCTGCGGCCCAGTCGTCGCTGTAGATGGGCAGATCCAGCGCACCCAGGTCCACGTCGATGGTGTCGGCGCCCAAGGCCCGCGCCCGGGCAGCAGCCAGGTCGGCCAGCTGGCGGTTGAGGGAGCCTTGGCGGGCGCTGCCGGCGATGACCAGCAGCTTGGGAGCGCGGGGGGTGCTCATGGGGTGTGCTTTCTCAAAAGGATGGGTTCAACGATCAGTTGAATTTTGCCGTGACCGCGGCCACGCGCTCGCCGTACTGGCGGGCGGTTTCGAGGTCGCCAGGGAACATCTCGTCCACACCGGCGTCGGCGGGCGTCTGGGCCATGGCACCGGCTTGCGAGCCCAGCACGTTGACGTCGCTGGCGCGGTTGGCGGCCTTGGTGTTGCTCGGCAGCATGCCGTTGCCCACCCAGATCATGCCGTGCTGCATGGCCAGGGTGATCAGGTAGTGCAGGGTCGAGGCCTTGTCGCCATTGAGCGAGGCCGAGTTGGTGAAGCCGCCAGCCACCTTGTCCTTCCAGTTCTGCTGGAACCAGGCCTTGGAGCTGGCATCGATGAACTTCTTGAACTGCCAGGGCACCGAGCCCATGTAGGTCGGCGCGCCAAAGATGATGGCGTCGGCCGCACCCAGGGTGGCCCAGGCGGCCTCGGGCACGTTGCCCTCTTGGTCGACGGCGATCAGCTCGGCCGAGGCGCCAGCGGCGACCGACTCGGCCATGCGCTTGGTGTGGCCATAACCGCTGAAATAAACGACGGCGATCTTCTTGCTCATGGTGATTCCTTCGTGATGGACGTTGCGATGGGTGAAAAGTGCCCGGCCCCCTGAGGCAGCCTGGGCGGAAAAAATCAGGTGATGCGTGTGGCGCCGGGCCGCAAAGCGGCTACCCTAGGCCGATGTTCAGTTACAGACACGGATTCCACGCCGGCAACCATGCCGACGTGCTCAAGCACATGGTGCTGGTGCAGACGCTCAAGCACCTGCTGGCGAAAGACAAACCCTTCTGGGTGGTGGACACCCACGCCGGTGGCGGCTGCTACGACCTGACCAGCGGCTACGCGGCCAAGAGCGGCGAATCGGAAGGCGGCATCCACACCCTGTGGGCGCACCGATCCGATGCCAACATGCCGCAGGCTGTGCGCGCCTACCTGGATCAGGTGATGGCGGTCAACGACGGCGCCGAGCTCACCACCTACCCGGGCTCGCCCCAGATCGCGGCGCAGATGATGCGCGCGGGCGACCACCTGCGGCTGTGCGAGCTGCACCCCACCGAGGTCACCGTGCTGCACAAGCACTTCGCCGACGTGCGCAAGGGCATCGCCATCCACGAGGTGGACGGCTTCACCCACCTCAAGGCCTGCCTGCCGCCGCCCACGCGGCGCGGCCTGGTGCTGATTGACCCGCCCTTCGAGATGAAGGACGACTACAAGCGCGTGGTGCAGACCCTGCGCGAGATGGTGCCCCGCTTCGAGACCGGCACCTACGCCATCTGGTACCCCGAGGTGGCCCGCATGGAAAGCCGCCAGCTGCCCGACCAGCTCAAGCGCCTGATGAGCGCCTTCCCCAAGGCCGACTGGCTGCTGGCCACGATGCGCGTGAAGGCGGCCTCGCCCGACGGGCTGGGCCTGTTCGGCTCGGGCATGTTCATCATCAACCCGCCCTGGACGCTGTACGACCGCCTGGCCGAAGCCCTGCCCTGGCTGGTCGAGACCCTGGGCCTGGACGACCACGCGGCCTACACGCTGGAAGCGCAGCAGAGCTGAGCCCGGCTGGCCGCCACGGCGCCAGCCGGCGCGCTGGGTGAACGAACGGGTGCACATGGCGGCCTGGGGCTGTGGTGGATGGCGACTGCTCAAGCGGCCAGGTCGAACACCAGCACCTCGGCCTGTTCGCCCGCCGAGATCTGCACCTGCGATTCGCCCTCGAACTTCAGCGCATCGCCGGCCTTCAGCCGCTGGCCATTGACGGTCAGCGCGCCACGGGCCACGTGCACATAGGCCTTGCGGCTCGGATCCAGCGCCAGCTCGGCCGCCTCTTCGCCATCGAACAGGCCCACGTACAACGCCGCATCGGCCGTCATGCTCACCGAGCCATCGCGGCCATCGGGTGAGGCCACCAGGCGCAGGCGACCGCGCTTGTCGGCCTCCTCGAAGTGCTTCTGCTCGTAGCTGGGCTTGATGCCGCGCTCGGTGGGCTCGATCCAGATCTGCAGCAGGTGCGTGGTGTCGTACAGCGCGTGGTTGAACTCGCTGTGCAAGATGCCCTTGCCCGCGCTCATGCGCTGCACGTCGCCCGGCAACACGGCGGCACCATGCCCCAGGCTGTCCTTGTGGGCCAAGGCCCCTTGCAGCACATAGGTGACGATCTCCATGTCGCGGTGGCCGTGCATGCCAAAGCCACGGCCCGGGGCGATCACGTCGTCATTGATCACCCGCAGCGGCCCGAAGCCCATGTGGGCCGGGTCGTGGTACTCGGCAAACGAGAAGCTGTGGGCCGACTGCAGCCAGCCGTGGTCGGCATGGCCTCGGTCTTCAGCGCGTCGCAGGGTGATCATGGTGGGCGTCCTTTCGTGGCCGGGTCAACAGTGGGATGCCTTGAGACATTCACCGGCCATGGCTTCACTGTAGGAAAGGCCACCCGCCTGCGGGCTGCGCCCGGGTGATGGCATCATTCAAATTCATTGAATGCCCGCCGCCCAGCCATGCCGGACCCGCGCCACGCCCTCACCCCCGACGCCTTGCACATGGTGTCCACCATCGCCCGCACGGGCAGCTTTGCCGCCGCCGCCCGCGAGCTGGGCAAGGTGCCCTCGGCCCTGACCTACAGCGTGCGCCAGCTCGAAGACGCGCTGGATGTGCTGCTCTTTGACCGGCGCGGCCGCCAGGCCCAGCTCACTGCTGCTGGCGACGAATTGCTGCGCGAAGGCGAGCTGCTGCTGCAGCAGATGGACGCCGTGGCCAACCGCGTGCGCCGCGTGGCCTCGGGCTGGGAGACCGAGCTGACGGTGGCCGTGGACAAGGCCATCGCCCCGCACGCGATCTTCGATTTGATGGAGGCCTTCTACGCCCTGAAGCCGCCCACGCGCCTGCGCATGCGCAGCGAGGTGATGAGCGGCACCTGGGAGGCGCTGCACACGGGCCAGGCCGACCTGGCCATCGGCGTGAGCGCCGAGCGCGCCCTGCTGCCCGACCTGCGCCTGGAGCCCATCGGCGACACCCGCTTCGTGATGACGGTGGCCCCGCACCACCCGCTGGCCGATGCGCCCGAACCACTGTGCCCCACCGACATCGCCCAGCACCGTGTGGTGGCCGTGGCCGACACGGCCCGCCAGATGGCCCCCATGACCGTGGGCATCGCCCCCGGCCAGGACGTGCTGACCGTGCCCAGCATGTCGGCCAAGCTCGAAGCGCTGCGGCGCGGCATCGGCTGCGGCCACCTGCCCGAGGCCATGGTGCGCCCGGCCATCGAGGCGGGGCAGCTCAAGGTCAAGGCCGTCGAGGGTCCGCCCCGCATCGTGCGCTCGCACTACGCCTGGCGCCAGGGTCATACCCCCCCGGGCATGGCCCTCACGTGGTGGCTGCACCAGCTGGCCAGCCCGAAAACGCGCGCCGCCCTGCTCGACTTGCACGAGGGCCTGCTGCTGTGAGCCTGCTGCCTGCCGATCGCCCCGATCGTCCTTATGTCGGCCGCTTCGCCCCCTCGCCCACCGGGCCGCTGCACGCGGGTTCGCTGGTGGCCGCGCTGGCCAGCTGGCTGGACGCGCGCGCCCACGGCGGCACCTGGCTGGTGCGCATCGAAGACGTGGACGGCCCGCGCTGCGTGCCCGGCGCCGACCACCTGATCCTGCAGCAACTGGCGGCTTGCGGCCTCGTGTCCGACGGCCCTGTGCTGTGGCAAAGCCAGCGCGGCGCCACCTACCAGGCGGCACTGGATCGCCTGGTGGCTGCGGGCCAGGCCTACCCCTGCGCCTGCACCCGCGCCGACATCGCCGCCGCCAACGCCCGCCTGGGCCTGCACAAGGCTCGCCATGGCGACCTGCTCTACCCCGGCACCTGCCGCCCCAGCCAGGGTGGCCTGCAGGGCCGTGAGGGCCGCGCCTGGCGCATGCAGGTGCCCGATGCCCCACAAGACGAGATCAGTTGGCAAGACCGCCGGTTGGGCCCGCAGCAGCAGGCCCTGGCCAATGCCGTGGGCGACTTCGTGGTCCGCCGTGCCGATGGCCTGTGGGCCTACCAGCTGGCCGTGGTGGTGGACGATGCCGAACAAGGCATCACCGACATCGTGCGCGGTGCCGACCTGTGCGACAACACCCCTCGGCAGATCTGGCTGCAACGCGCCCTCGGCCTGCCCACCCCGCGCTACCTGCACACGCCGCTGGTGCTGGGCCCCAATGGCGAAAAGCTGAGCAAGCAAAATGGTGCGGCCGCGCTGGTGCTGGACCAGCCTTTGGTTGCCCTCACGACCGCCTTGCGTGCCTTGAGCGCCCATGGGCCCGAGCGCGCCTCACAGCCTGCGGGCGCCGCGTCAGATCAGCTCACGCACCCGAGCCCCGACACCCTGCTGGCCGACTGGCTCAACGAGGCGGTGGGCTGGTGGCGCCACCGCTTGGGGTGATCAGGCCTCGACCACCACGAAGTGCTTGCGCACGGGCACGAGCACCTCGAAGGCGCCTTCAAACCCCGCCGGGATGACGGCGCCCTGCCCAGCCAGCACATCCGTGTGGCCGCCCTGGGCATCGTGCAGCCGCACATGCCCCTCGATCACGAAAAAGTACTCGTGCTTGTTGGGCGCGAAGGCGATGCGCCAGCGGCCCACCTCGCAGGCCCAGATGCCGGCACTCAGCACCCCATCGGCGGGTTCGTACAGCGTCCACGTTTCGCGCGCCGGGTTGCCCCACTCCAGGCGATCAGGCCGCGGACGATCGGGCACGCCCGGTGTCACCGGCTGATCCAGCCGCACGATGGCCGGCACCAGCGTCAGTGGTGTCATGGCATCCGTCATGGCCAAGTCGCCCCGGTTCACTTCACCAGGAAGTGCTCGCGGTAGTAGGCCAGCTCCTCGATCGACTCGTGGATGTCGGCCAGCGCGGTGTGGGCTTGCGCCTTCTTGAAGCCTTCGCTCAGGCCGGGCTTCCAACGCTTGGCCAGCTCCTTGAGCGTGGACACATCGAGGTTGCGGTAGTGGAAGAACGCCTCCAGCTCCGGCATGTAGTTGGCCAGGAAGCGGCGGTCCTGGCAGATCGAGTTGCCACACATGGGCGACTTGCCCGCCGGCACGTACTGCTTGAGGAAATCAATCACCTGCTTCGACGCCGAGGCCTCGTCCACCTCAGAGGCCTTGACCCGGTCGATCAGGCCGCTCTTGCCGTGTGTGCCCTTGTTCCAGGCGTCCATCTTGTCCAGCGTCTCATCGGTCTGGTGCACGGCGAACACCGGGCCTTCCACCCGCACGTTCAGGTGCGGATCGGTCACGACCACGGCGATCTCGATGATGCGGTCGCTCTCGGGCTTGAGGCCGGTCATCTCCAGGTCGATCCAGATCAGGTTCTGTTCGCTTTTGGCCAGGGTGGGGGTGGTATCGCTCATGGGCGGTGCGGTCGAGACATGAAAAGCGCAAATTGTGGGGCAAACGTACACTTGCGGGCATGCAATCGAGCACCCTCACCCTGTTTTTCGCGAGCTTTGTGCTGGCCTCCCTGCTCACGCGCCTGTGGCTGGACACCCGCCAGGCCCGCCACGTGGCCCGCCACCGCAATGCCGTGCCCGAGGCCTTCGCCGGTGATGTCACCCTGCTGAGCCACCAGCGCGCCGCCGACTACACCCTCGACAAGCTGCGCTTTGGCCTGGTCAACAACCTGGTGGGTGCGGCCGTGCTGATGGGCTGGACCCTGCTGGGTGGCCTGCACCACCTCAACACCTGGGTGCGTGAAGCCACCCAGCCCCTGGTGGGCGACCTGGGCTACCAACTGGTCCTGCTCGGGGCCTTTGGCGTCATCAGCGCCCTGATCGATTTGCCGCTGGAAGCATGGAGCACCTTTCGCATCGAGCAACGCCACGGCTTCAACCGCATGACCTGGGGCCTGTGGCTGGGCGATCAGGTCAAACAAGGCATCGTCGGCATCCTCATCGGCGGCCCGATCGCCGCGCTGATCCTGTGGCTGATGGGCGCCGCCGGCCAGGCCTGGTGGTGGTGGGCGTGGCTGGCCTGGGTGGCCTTCTCGCTGCTGCTGATGATCGTGTTCCCCATCTTCATCGCGCCGCTGTTCAACAAGTTCGAGCCGCTCAAGGACGACACCCTGGCCCAGCGCATCACCAGCCTGATGCAACGCTGTGGCTTCCAGGCCAAAGGCTTCTTTGTGATGGACGGCAGCCGCCGCTCGGCCCATGCCAACGCCTACTTCACCGGCTTGGGTGCCTCCAAGCGCGTGGTGTTTTTCGACACGCTGCTGGGCAAGCTCACGCACGGCGAAGTGGAGGCCGTGCTGGCCCACGAGTTGGGCCACTTCAAGCACAAGCACGTGCTCAAGCGCATGGTGATGATGTTCGGCATGAGCCTGGCCGGCTTCGCCCTGCTGGGCTGGCTGTCGCGCCAGATGGCCTTCTACCTGGGCCTGGGTGTGGGGCCCAACATGCTGTCGCCCAACCACGCGCTGGCCATCTTGCTGTTCATGATGGCGCTGCCGCCGGTGATGTTCTTCGTCTCGCCGATGATGGCCGCGCTCTCGCGCCGCGACGAGTACCAGGCCGATGCGTACGCCTGCGCCCAGGCCGATGGCCGCGACCTCGCCAACGCCCTGGTCAAGCTCTACAAGGACAACTCGTCCACGCTGACGCCTGATCCGCTGTACGTGCGCTTCCACTACTCGCACCCGCCGGCCTCTGAGCGGCTGCAGGCCATGCGCGCGCAGTTCAAGCCCGCCCCACAAGCCACCTGAAGTGAGAAGGTTCGCGCCATGCCCAGCACCCTGCTGCACACCCAAACCTGTGTCCACCAAAGTGGCTCGGCCCTCACACCCGATGCGGTGGCGGGCCTGCTGAGTCAGGTGCAGGGCTGGTCGGTGGTGAACGGCGAGCTGTGCAAGACCTTCCAGACAGCCGACTACCACCACACCCTGGCCCTGGTCAATGCCATCGCCTGGGTGGCGCATGTGCAAGACCACCACCCTGAGCTGCTGGTGGGCTACAACCGCTGCACCGTGCGCTGGTCCACCCACTCGGTGGGCGGCCTGTCGCTCAACGATTTCATTTGTGCCGCCCGCGTTGACGCGTTGCCGGCCTGAACCCCGCCTTTCATGAAACGATCGCAACGCGCTGCCCATGCACGCCCCCGCCGCGAGGCCGACACCTCGGGCTGCACCACCGGCCTGGTGGTCTCCACCCACGGCCGCCACGTGGTCGTCGAAACCGACGCCGGTGAACGCCTGATCTGCCACCCCCGTGGCAAGAAAAACGACGCCGTGGTGGGCGACCGCGTGCACTGGCAGCACACGCTCGAAGGCGGTGACGAGGGCGTGATCGTCGCCGTCGAAGACCGGCGCAACCTGCTCTACCGCCAAGACGAATGGCGCAGCAAGTCGTTTGCAGCCAACCTCGACCAGTTGCTGATGTGGATCGCCGTCGAGCCTGTGTTCAGCGAGGCACAGCTCACCCGCGCCCTGATCGCTGCCGAATCGGCCGGCATCCCCATCACCATCGTGCTCAACAAGGTCGATTTGCCGGGCGCCCAGGCGGCCCGCGATCGCCTGGCGCCCTACCGCGCCATGGGCTACCGCGTGGAAGAGCTCTCGCTCAAGCACGACACCGAGGCCGCCCGCGCTCAGGTCATGCCCCTGCTGGACGGCCGCGCTTCGCTGGTGCTGGGCCCCTCTGGCGCGGGCAAAAGCACATTGATCAACACCCTGCTGCCCCACGCCCGCGCCGAGGTGGGCGAGATCTCGCAGGCACTGAACTCGGGACGGCACACCACGACATCGAGCCTCTGGTACTGGCTGGACGAGGCCCGAAAAAGTGCCGTCATCGACTCGCCTGGCTTCCAGGAGTTCGGCCTGCACCACATCCCGCCCACCGAGCTGCCGCGCTGGATGCCCGATCTGGCCGCACACATGAACGACTGCCGCTTCCACAACTGCACGCACCGCCAGGAGCCAGGCTGCGCCGTGCAGGCGGCGCTGGCCCAAGGCCAGATCAGCCCCATCCGCCACAGCCTGTACGTGGCCCTGTACGACGAGCTCAGCCAGCCCCGCTGGTGACTGCACCACCCGCGTTCTGCCCCAGATTGACACCGCCATGCCCCACAGCCTTGCCGACCTGCCCCAGACCCTGAGCGCCTTCAGCGCCGGCCAGATGAGCCTCAACGAGCTGGTGCGCACCTGGCGCGAGGTGGCGCACAGCCACCAGCCCGCCCTGCCCCCGCGCTACACCGAGGTGCTCGAGCGCGTGCTCAGCCAGCTGGAAAGCGCCGCGCTGTTCACCGAGGAGAGTTGTTCGTTCAGCCAGGCCGACATGGTGGCCGCCCTGGGCGATTGGCTGGCCAAGGCGCGTGCCCTGGGCCAACCGGCGGGTTGATCAGCCCACCGAGCGCGCCAGCGAAATCAGCGCCAGCAGCAGCATCCACAGCACCACCGAGCGCCAGATCAGGCCCACCACGCTGCGCAGGTGCGCCAGCTGCGGCGCCACGCCTGTGCTGGTCGAGCCCTGGGCCTCGATCACATCGGGCGACTGGCCGCGCGTCAGCGTGCGGCTGACGTCGGCATCGCCATCTGCGGCTGCAGGGGCCACCTGACCACCCAGGCGCACGCCCATCGCCCCGGATGCGGCCGACAAGATCGTGCCCTCATTGGGGTGCAGCCACAGCACCGCGTGGCGGCGCCAGGCATCGACCGCATCCTCGAAGTTGCCTACCACGGCAAAGCCAAACGCCGTCAGGCGCGCGGGCACGTGGTCAAGCAAGGCAAACAGCGACTGCGACAGCGCCATCAACCGGTCGTGTGTGGGTCGGCCCGTCACGCGGCTGCGGTAAGCCCAGAAACGGCTGGTGAACTCGGCCATGCGGTAGAGCAAGGCCCCCGCCGGTCCAAAGCCAAACGACGACAGCGCCACGAACCAGAAGAACACGCCAAACACATGGCGATGTGCGGCCAGCAGCGAGTACTCGAGCACATGGCGCAGGATTTCGGTGCGCGGCAGGTCGCTCGCGTCGACGTGCTGCCAGTGGGCCAGCAACTCGCGGGCCTTGTCTTCGCGGCCCTGCTCCAGCGCGTCACGGATGTCGGTGAAATGGTGGCTGAACTGGCGAAAGCCCAGCGTCATGTAGAGCGCGGCCACATCGAAGATCAGCGCCAGCACGGTGCTGTACTGCGCGATCAGCCAATAGGCCAGCGCCACCAGCACGGGCGGCACCACCACCGTGACCACCCAGACGACGCGCGCGTGCACTTCGGCGCCAGCGTCGAAGTTACGGCCGGCCCAGCGCACCCACCCGGTCAACACGTGGTGGATGGGGTTGAGGTTGGACAGGGGCTTGAGTTGCTCTGCCAGTAGGGCAAAGAGCACCGCAAAGAAGCTCATGCCTGCATCATAGCGGGCCGCGAAAGTCCCCTGCTTGGCAGGCCATCGATGCGGGCCGCGATTTCACTTCAGGCAACGAGGAATCGGTAGAGATTTCGCAACATCGCAGCGGTGGCGCCCCAGATGAAGTACTCCTGGCCCTGCGGGGCCTGCCAGGGCATGGCGAAGTACTCCAGCTGCATCGTGCCCACCTGCAGGCCACGGCGCTGGTGGTGGCGCGGGTCCATCAGGAAGGCCAGCGGCACCTCGAAGATCTCAGCCACCTCGTCGGCCTGAGGGCGCAGCGACAAGGCTTGGCTTTCGGTGGCCTCGGGGTGGATCAGCCCGACCACTGGCGTGACCACGAAACCCGTGCCCGTGGTGTAGGTCGGCATGCTGCCCAGGACCTGCACGCGCTGGGGCAACAGCCCCACTTCTTCTTCGGCCTCGCGCAGGGCGGTGGCCTCGGGGTGCGGGTCTTCAGGGTCTTGCCTGCCGCCAGGAAACGAGATCTGTCCGGCGTGCTGGCTGAGGTGCGCGGTGCGCTGCGTCAGCAGCACGGTGGGCTCGGGTCGCATCACCAGGGGCACCAGCACCGAGGCCGGGCGCGGGCTGGGCGCGCGCATCCAGCGCTCGATCTCGATGTCGGGCTGCCAGGGCGGTGGGGCGGCAAAGCGATCGGCCAGCGCGCCCGGGGTGAGCCGCTCCAGCGGCACCGCAGGCAGGTGGGTGTCGTGGGCGATCAGCTCGGCGCTGCGGGGATCAAAGTTCAAAGCCATGCCCCAATGATAAAAGCCGCCCGGGCTGTGGCCTGGGGCGGCTTGAAGAAGACTGGCGTCTTGATGAGGCCAGCGGCTTTTGACGCGTCCAGAGGACCCGTCGAAAGCTTAAGCGAGCTTCTCTTTGATCCGAGCCGACTTGCCCGAACGCTGACGGAGGTAGTACAGCTTGGCGCGACGGACGTCACCGCGACGCTTGACTTCGATGCCAGAGATCAGCGGGCTGTACAGCTGGAACGTACGCTCCACGCCTTCGCCGCTCGAGATCTTGCGCACGATGAAGCTGGAGTTCAGGCCACGGTTGCGCTTGGCGATCACCACGCCTTCATAGGCCTGGACGCGCTTGCGGGTACCTTCGACCACGTTGACCGACACGATCACGGTGTCGCCAGGGGCGAAAGCGGGGATGTTCTTGTTCAGGCGAGCAATTTCTTCTTGCTCGAGTTGCTGGATGATGTTGGCCATCGATAGCTCCAAGATGATCGTGTTCGCGTCCGGCGGATCAGGCGCAGTGCACCGGGTCTCTCACCGCCAGGATCAGCAGCTCAAAGCCGCCTTTCCTGCCCGCAGGCCGCCTGCTTGGAAGCGGGCAACCAGAAGAAAACCGAACAGAGGATCGACACAGCAGCCGGTGCTTGCAGGCGGCTTTGCCACCACACCTGTCCCAACCACTGCCAAAAACGGCCCGCTTGCCCACCCTCTGCCGCGTCACAAGCAACTGTCACAACGCAACCCATGGCGCGCAAGCAAACCACGAAACCCAAGATTATAGCTTGAATTCTGAAATTGTGCGCTCGTCTTGTTTGCTGAGCTCGCCACGGGCACGCGCCGCGAGGATCAGGTCCGGCCGCCGCTGGGCCGTGAGTCGCAATTGCTGGTCGCGGCGCCAGCGGGCGATGTCAGCATGGTGGCCCGACATCAGCACTGGCGGCACCGACCAATCCACCCCGCGCGCGGCCAGTTCAGCCGCCTCGGCGGGCAGCAAGCCATCCGGGGGCTGCAGCACCTCGGGGCGGCTGTAGTGCGGGCAGTCCAGCAAGCCATCCGAAAAGCTGTCTTGCTCGTGCGAGGCGGCATCGTGCAGCACCCCAGGCTGCAGGCGGGCCACCGCATCGATCAAGGTCAGTGCGGGCAGCTCGCCGCCCGAGAGCACGTAGTCGCCCAGGCTCACCTCTTCGTCTACACAGGCGTCGATGAAGCGCTGGTCGATGCCCTCGTAGCGGCCGCACAGCAGCACCGCACCCGGGCCTTGCGCCAGCGTTTGGACGCGCTGCTGGGTCAGCCGCTGCCCCGTGGGGCTGAAGAGGATGACGGGCAGGCGCGGCGTGGGCGGCTCGGCCGCAGACTGGTCCTGGCGGATGGCCTGCAGGCAACGCAGCAGCGGCTCAACCAGCATCACCATGCCCGGGCCGCCGCCGAAGGGGCGGTCGTCCACCCGGCGGTAATTGCCGTCGGCGTGGTCACGCAGCGGCCACAGGCGCACGTCCACCTGCTTGCGCTCGAAGGCGCGGCGGTTCACCCCGTTGGCGAAGAACGGCGCAAACAGCTCCGGAAACAGGGTGATGACGTCGAAGCGCACGGGCATGGCACGTGTCCTGGTGCGGCGCGGTGTGCGCTCAGTAATCGAGGCCCCAGTCGGCCACGATGCGGCGCTCGCTGAGGCTCACGCTGTCGATGTAGGCCTTGACGAAGGGGATCATGCGCTCGACCTTGTCGGCGCTGCCCTCGACGGCGGCTTCGCAGCGCAGCACGCTGGTGGGGCCGGTGTCGAGCAGGTCGACCACCACGCCCAGGTGCTGGCCTTCGCGGTTGACCACATCCAGGCCGATCAGGTCGACCCAGTAGAACTCGTCGTCGCCAGTGGACGGGAAGGCCGAGCGCGACACGAAGATGCGTGCGCCCTTGAGGGCTTCGGCGGCGTTGCGGTCAACCAGGTCATCGGCCGTGGCGACGATGGCATCGCCCTGCTCGCGCACCTGGCGCATCTGCAAAAAGCGCGGTGCGCTCAGGCGTTGCGGCTGGGCGGGCGACGCGGCAGTTGGCGCGCGGCCGGCACGGGCCGGCGGGCTCACGCCAGAGGGCTTGGCCACGGCGGTCTCGGCTGGCATCAAAAACCACTTCTTGGTGCAGAACAGGGCCTGCGGGTCGGCCGAGAAGGGCTTGACCTTCAAGCCCCCCTTCACGCCCCAGGCATCGATCACCACGCCCACTTCCACAGCGTCTTCAGGCCAGGTGGCACCGTCGGCCAACACAGGGCGGATGGCGGAGGCTGAGGCAGGTTTGGCAGCGGTCACGGCAAGGGCGTCAAAAAACGTCAGAAACGGTTCAGAAATGAGAAAGGCCTCGCGGCCACACCCTCCCAGCGGGAAAGCGGGTCAACGAGGCCCAGGGATCCGAAGATCAGGCGGCAGCGGCCTTCTTCTTGGCTTCGCGCAGCAGGCGGGTGACGGTTTCCGACACTTGCGCGCCGTTGTTCACCCAGTGCTCCACGCGGTCCATGGCAACGCGCAGACCTTCAGCTTGGCCCGAGGCCACGGGGTTGTAGAAACCCACGCGCTCCAGGAAGCGGCCATCGCGGCGGTTGCGCGAGTCAGCGGCGACGATGTTGTAGAAAGGGCGCTTCTTGGAGCCGCCGCGTGCGAGTCGAATCACGACCATGATGTGTCCTTCAATGAGTTCGGTGTGGCGGGTCGTCCCGGGAGACACGCGGGGGAACCTGCCTGAGGCAAGCCGCCCACCACCTGTGAGCCGCTGCCAGCTGTTTTTCCACGGGCGTCGTTAGATACTTGCCAGCACTCTCGCCCTGACACGGTCCCGCAAAACCCGTCATTGTAGCGGTCTCAGGCTGGCTTGTACATGGCTGCGGGCGGGGTTTGCCGCCATCGCCCACGAAAAAAGGGGCCCGAAGGCCCCTTTCTCGCATCGACCGTGAGGTCAGGTGCACATCACTTGCCCGCAGCCACGGTGTAAGCGATGCGCTTGCCGGTACCCGGCACGGCGCAGGTGTAGGTGACTTCCTGACCGTTGGTGCCAGCCAGGGCACGCAGGGCGCTGTCCGACTTGCTGGCGCCGTTGGCGTCCACGAAGTTCGACGAACGCACATCGAACAGGTAGCCCTTGCGGACGCCGCCTTCGACCACCGAGGCCACCAGGTCGCACTCGGTCACGTTGCCGCCCAGCTCCTTGGCCACGAACGGGGCCTTGGCGCGAGCGATCAGCAGGTCGACGCGGGCACCGGCCGAGGCAGCATTGCTGCTGTTCAGGGTGACCTGCTGACCCACGATCGGGGCCAGGTCGTTGTCGATCACGTGCACGTACTCAGACACGTCCTCGCGGGTGCGATCCGGATTGATCAGCGGGAAGCCCGAGTTCGGCGTCGGGGCGAACACACGCACCGTGAAGAAGTGCGCCAGGGTGTCGGCCGTGCCGTCGTGGACGAAGCCGAAGCTGGTCACCTGGTCACCCATGAAGCCCGACGACGGCTTCGACGAGAACGGGATGGCCGGGGCGCCGAAACGACCTGCCTTGGCGTACAGGTTGCGCAGCTGAGGCACCTTGAACACCTGGGTGATGCCCTCGAACGAGATCATCGTGCCGGTGCCGTAGAAGCCCTTCGATGCGTCAACCGTGTGGCAGCCGTCGCAGTTGTTGTTGTCACTCAGGCTGGCACCAAAGAGGTTCAGCTTGAAGCCGTCAGACGGGCGGGTGCCGAAGTAGAAGTCGTGACCGCGCTGTTGTTGGGCCGTCAGGCTGTTGTCCAGGTTGCGCACCGGGTTGGGCGGCAGCATGACGCTCAGCTGGTAGTTCGCGAACTTGGTCATGTCGGCTTCGTTCATCGGCGTCGGGTTGCCCAACAGACCTTCGAAAGCCACAGCGAAGTTCTTGAACGAGATCAGCGAGTCGGTGGCACTGTTGCCGAAGATGCCGTTCGAGCGGTCACCACGCCAGTGCTGGGCACCTTGGTTGCGCAGACCACGCAGCGTCTGAGTGGCCATCGGGCCCTTCAGCGGGTGCACGTCATAGGCAGCGCCCGAACCGTTGATCGGGGTCTTGGGGCCAAAGATCAGCTTGGCGCCTTGGAACTGGACGCCGTCGGTGAACTTGCCGGGGATCTGGCTCTTGGTGACCTTGTCGCCAGGGTTGCCCAGGTTCCAGGTCATCTTGTCGAAGTCGCCAAAGATGTGGCAGCTTGCGCACGAGTTTTCGCCGTTGGCCGAGCCGTTGAAGGCGTCATACAGGAAGGGACGACCTTCGATGATGTGGGCCGGCTCCGGGTTTTGCAGGGCCGTCGTGCTCACCTGGGCCTTGGAGGCCATGTTGATCACGGTGATCGAGTCGTCGAAGCGGGTCATGACGTACATCTGACCGCGCTTCTCGTCCAGCACGATGCCCGAAGGACCACCCTTGCCGTTGAGCTTGATGTAGCCGGCGCTGGTGTTGCGGGGGTTGAAGGTGTCGTTCTCGATGTCGGCGACGTTGAACACGCCGATCTTGTTCGAGCCGTAGGCCGACACGTACATCGTGTTGCCGTCAGCGGTCACCTGCACATCCAGCGGCAGGGCCAGGCTGTGGTCCTTGGTCGTCTTGTCGAAGCCAGGCTCGTTGACCAGCTTGGTGTAGTCGATGTGCTTGTTCAGGTGGCGAGGCTTGACCTGGCCGTTGGCCAGCACGGTCACGCGGGCGTGAGCGATGTTGCCTTGCAGGCGCATGCCACCCGAGGCCGAGCCATCACCCTCGAAGTTGCCCATGTTCTGGGATTCGATGTTGGTGACGTACAGCGCGCCCGTGCGGGGGTTGACGGCCATGTTGAACAGCGTGGTGCCCACACCCACGAACTCGCCCTTGGCGGTGTAGGTGTTGGCATCGATGGCGAAGACGTCGCGGTCAGGCAGGTTGAACAAGACGGCCTTGTCCCAGTTGCGGCCCTTGATGTCTTCCCAGTGGCCAGAGGCCTTGTTGAACTTGACGATCAGGCCCACTTCGGGGGCGCGCTTGCCTTCAACGTTCTTGCTCGGGCCGATGGCGCCACCGGGGTAGGTCACGCCCTTGATGGTGCAGGTCTTGGCGGCTTCGAAGCCGTCGCACACCACTTCTTCGTTGATGGCAGCCGTTTGGTTACCCGAGAAGTGCGAGGCCACGTACACCGTGCGCTTGTCGGCGCTGACGGCCAGGCCGCGCGGCGTGTCGGTGAACAGGTTGACGATGCGCACCGGGTCGCCGGCCATGGACGAGCCGGTGTTGGCCGGGTCGAACACCCAGACGTCGGCGCGGCCGATGCCCGAGGTGGTCAGGCCCGTGGGGATGGCGCCCGGCACCTTGGCAGCGACCGCAGCTTCCAGCTGTTGGCCACGGTGGGCGGTGGTGATGAAGGCGCGCTCGGGCGAGCCGGCGAACACGATGTCACGCGGTTCGTCGCCAACCACCAGGGTGCGGGTGACGCGGGGGGTGCCATTCAGGCTGACGATGCTGACGCTGTCCGACAGGTGGTTGACCACCCAGGCTTCGCCGTTGCGCAGGGCCACGGCCACCGGCTCCATGCCGACGGGCACGCGGGTGACCAGGGTCAGCTGCGAGCCGTTGATGTTGAAGATGTCCAGCGTGCCGTTGGGGGTGTTGACGGCAAACAGTTGGGTGCCGTCGGCCGACATGGCCAGGGGGCGCACGTGGCCCGATTCGAATTCGTAGTAGTCGCCGGCGTGGGCGGAGACAGCCAGGCCGAGGCCCAGGGTGGTGACCTGCAGGGCTTTGCGCAGGGCCTTGAGCACCGTGGCGGTGCGCAGCGCAGAGGAGACGGTTGAGCTCATGGGGTGGGCTTCCTTGGAGAGAAGTCAAAGCAAAATTGCCATGACTTCACTCTAGGGACAGCCCAACGGGAGGCGTTATGCCGGAAACAGCAAACGCTTTGTCATTTATGGACAGCACCCCCACGTTCTGGGGGAATTCCTAAGCCGGGGGCTTGGGGCCTGTATTGGTAGATCTCCCACCCCACCTGAAAAGGTTACGTTTTGACCTCGATCAGGCCCGGAACATGAAATAGGCCGCGCCCACAAGGCACAAGCCCGCCCACAGGTAATCCCACTTCAGGGGCTGTCCCAGGTAAAGCACGGCAAAGGGCACGAACACGCTCAGGCTGATCACCTCTTGCATCACCTTGAGTTGCCCCACCTCCAGGCTTTGCGCGCCAATGCGGTTGGCGGGCACCTGAAGGAGGTACTCGAACAAGGCGATGCCCCAGCTGGCGATGGCCGCCCACCACCAGGGCCGATCGGCCATGTTTTTGAGGTGGCCGTACCAGGCGAAGGTCATGAACAGGTTGGACAACACCAGCAGGGCGGCGGACTGCGCGGTGATGGGCAAACGGCCCAGGGCGTCGAACAAGGCTTGCATGGGGCTCAGTCTAGCCAGCACCCACAGCCCTGGTCGCCTGGCGGATAATGTGGGGTTTCCTCGCTCTTCACCGCCTTGCCCGCCATGTCCGACGCCACGCCCGCTCAGAACGTTTCGAACGCCCCCCTCACCTACGACCAGGCCGGGGTGAACTACGACCTGATCGATCCGCTGAAGGTGGCCGCCCAGCGCGCCGCAGCCCAGACCGGCGCCCACCTGGCCAGCCACGGCTTCAGCGAAGTGCTGGCCTCGCGCGGCGAATCGGCCTATGTGGTCGATGTCGGCCCGTTCTACCTGGCCAGCATCGTCGAATGCCTGGGCACCAAGACCCTGGTGGCCGACGAGATGGCC
>JACCDX010557805.1_pt1 | contig 19933 bp, 18 predicted proteins | sample 7449681 | NCBI WGS metagenome assembly JACCDX01 (sample SAMN15323450, study PRJNA562643) | freshwater metagenome | isolation source: river surface water | place: USA:Blue River Watershed | collected 2017-08-18
ATCATTGTGAACGTACGATTGGTTGTCATCTTATTTTGAAATTTCGCTGCAAATTTCGTGAATAATTGTCAATTTTACGCTATATAATCGCTCAAATACTCAAAGTTAACGCCCAATTTGCCGTCAACGGCAATAGTTGCATTCAAAATCAATGCTGATTCCTCCGATATTAATGCCGGAATCACATGTTGCAACATCATTTCACCAAATTCCTCCGAGGCGTCTTTTGGAAGTTCGTTTGGCAAATTTCCAACAGCCATAACATCTATACTATTGGCCGTAAACGGCTCACATGGTTCCTGCTTTTTAATGTCCCACCCCAAAATTGGATTTTGAATTGAAGTACTCTTATAAGTAATGGGAACGGAGCCATTTTCATCACAGCTGATATCAGCAATCACCTTAATTTTAAATGAGTCTTTTGCTGTTTCTCCCTTAGAAAACAATGGCGGTAAATCCTCAGTCCAAAAAATGCCGTTCATCAACAAATCTGTAACGCGTGTATATGGCTCAAACGAACTTTGATATTCGTGATGATGGGTGTAAAAATAACGCGTATCCCACTGATTTCGCTCTGGATGACAATATAAATCGGGACTATTTAAATGAACAAAAATGGGTTGATTGTATTGAATATTCAAAAATTGTTGTGGTGTAACTTCTTTTATGCGCATGCTTCGCATAAAATCAAGAGCTCCTTGTGCAACTCGTCCGCCACCTGTAATGGCAATTTTAATCGCAGGTAATTTCAATTGAAGTGCATTCGATAAAATTTCGGCATAGTCTATACTCTGCCAAGCAGGTTTCAATTCATACAGCCCCGTTTTTTTACCATAGGTTAAAAATCCATTGTATGCCCCAACAATTCCGGCGTATCGGCCAAATCCGAGAACCCGTTGACCTGTCTCCCATTTTAAAACCTCATAATCAACCAATCTGATCTTTTTTTGAATGATGTCTTTCAACATCGCTTGATTGTAAGGCTGTTTTTTGATGGTATGAGAGAAAAATAAGTATGTCTTTTGAGGGACAAGATACTCCTTAGGAATTTCTTTTATGCCAAGCATAATCTGGGCCCTAGACACATCAGAACACGTTTCTATACCCACTTCTTCATAGGCTTCATCTGAAAAACATCTGGTATTGCTCTTTTCGACGATGATTTCTATTTGTGGATACCTATTTTGCAAAGCCACACATTGTACCGGTGTTAATGCCACGCGATTGTCGGGCGGATTTTTGCGTTCACGAATCAATGCTATGGTCAAAGATTTTTGCATACAAACAAAGATAAAACTATCTTTGACATATGTGCTTTTCATACGCGATCAATTTTTCACCAACAGCATTAAAAAGCAAATTTGGCATTGATCAGGTTCAATTGCCTCAGCAAGGATTTTTCTTTAACGGATTTCAACACCCTAAAATGCCCATCGTTGTTCATCCTCAATGCAACAACAATTTTCATGTCGATTTGTCGCAATGGGGTCTCCTTCCTTCGTGGGTTCAAGATCTTTCTAAAGCCAAAGAGTTGCAAAAAAATTCATTGAATGCGAGATCTGAAACAGCCTTTGAAAAGCCCATGTTTCGCGAAGCTTGGGAAAAGCAGCCTTGCATTGTGCCAGCCTCAGGCTTTTTTGAATGGCAGCACGTGGGAAATCAAAAAATTCCCCATTATATTTATCCTTCTAATGGTTCAGTGATGTACATGGCCGGTATTTATAATTTCTGGCTAAACTCAAATACACAGGAATTAGAATCTACCTTCAGCATACTCACAACACACGCAAATTCTTTGATGGAAGAAATTCACAATACAAAAAAAAGAATGCCTGTCATCTTGAACGAAGAAGAGGCATTCATATGGTTGCAAAGCGATGCCGTAGAACGGCAAAAAATGTGCAAACCTTGTAACAACAATGAAATAAAATCGCACATTGTATCACAAAAGTTGAATTCTATACAAAACAATCGAAATGAAGCTTGGGCAATAGAACCCGCGTTTTTTGCAAATCAAACTAGATTATTCTGACTTGACTTTCAGTTCAATTCATGAAAAATACGCTACCTTTGTAGATATTTTATGCGTATATCATTCGCCATTTTATTAGGTTTGTCATTGGTCGCTTGTCAAAATAATCAAGCCCAAAACTCAAATCAAACCACCGATTCCGCTCAGAAAACGAGTCCGAAACCACAAGCTGTTTCAGTTGCATCTCCTGAAGTCATTGGAAAATTCAATAGATTTTGTGACTTATTATCGGGCGACACCACAAAAATCACAGGTGATTTAAAGAATGCTAAAATTTGGTTGAAATATGCAAGAGGAACTAATTTCAAGTGGAACTCTCTTCATCATAGAATCAGCAATCCCATTTCAAATTGGGTTAGTCAATCAAAATTGGAAATAAACAACGAGCCAAAGACACTCATATATCCATTTGCAGGTGGTGATTTCTATTATTCCCACATGTTTTTTCCAAAACAAGATACTGTTATCATGGTTGGATTAGAACCTGCAGGCTATTTGTTCGACATTGACACAGCGAATCCTGTAAAATTGGAACGATATTTAACCAACTTAGAACAGGCTTTATACTTCCCTCACAAACTTGGTTTCTTTAGAACATTGAGTATGGAAGTGGATTTTACAAAAGGTTATTTGAATGGAACCATTCATACCTGCCTTTATTACATGGCTAAGTTTGGATATAAAATTGAATACATCAAAGCTTTTGATATTGATGCTAACGGTAAAACAATCAATGAAGTAGAATTGGGCACACGGAATCATAAAAAAATGGCAATTCGAATTGGTTTTAAATCAAAAAATGGTTCAGGACCTATCAAGGAATTAATTTACATTTCAGGTGATTTAAGTGATAAAGGATTGTCGGCAGGCTCAAAAAGTGAAGGCATCTATCATTTTCTGAACAACAGAAAACAAATCGTTTCATTTTTTAAAGCTGCCAGTTATTTGATGCACAACAGTTATTTTTCTAAAATCAGAAGCATCATGACAAAAAATAGCAAACGAATTCTTCAAGATGATAGTGGAGTTCCCTACTCCATTTTAAAGTCGACCGGTTTTGAAGTAACATTATTAGGAGAATACACACGTACCATTCAACTATTCAAAACTCGAGTACAGAGCGACATGAAGGCGGATTATGCGCTTAAAAAGCCAACGAAACTGCCATTCAATATCGGATATAATGCTGAATTCAAAGAGTGTAATTTACAATCTGCTGTAAAAAAATAACATGTCAGATTTTCTTTCAATATCAATTATTCCAAACACTGGAGAAGAGGAAGTTAAGGAAATTATTGTAGCGCTCATAAGCGAATATCCGTTTAACTATTTCAATACTGAAGGTGCAGAAATTGTAGCCCATGCCAAAACAGAAGATTTTACTGATGATCAAAAAACAGAGGTAGAAGAAATCATCGCTCCTTTTTGTTCAAATTATACATGGGAATACCAAGAAAAACAAAATTGGAATGAATTGTGGGAAAAGAATTTCTTCGAACCTTTACAAATTCAAAACGTTCACATCAGAGCCACCTTCCACCCTGAAGTAAATGAGGGAATTGTCATTACAATTCAGCCCAGAATGAGCTTTGGAACCGGACACCACTCAACAACACGTTTGATGATTCAAGAAATGCTCAAATTGGAAAGCAAAATCAAGAATTCGACCGTTCTCGACATGGGAGCCGGCACTGGGATATTGGGAATTGTAGCCGAAAAACTTGGAGCAAAAGAAATCATTGGAATAGAAATTGATGATTGGGTGGTAGACAATGCCAACGATAATCTCAAGGTCAATGAATGCAACCGAACTATCATGATTCAAGGAACGGCAGACTCATTGAATCATTATTCAGATTTATTTTTTGATATCATATTGGCCAACATTCATCGCGAAATTATTTTGGCCGACCTTGATGCCTACTTGAGAGTGTTAAACAAAAATGGAATTATTCTGATCAGTGGATTGCAAATCACAGATTTAGACATGGTAAATGAGGTTTGCATTTCAAAGAATTTAACACCCGTTAACAGAGATACCCACGGCGATTGGGGTGTATTGATCTATTGTAAAAATTAAATCAATTGTCTAAAAAATAAAGCAATGTCTGATGTCATAAAATTATTGTCTGATGCTGTTGCAAACCAAATTGCCGCAGGTGAAGTTGTTCAGCGTCCTGCGAATGCTGTGAAAGAACTCATAGAAAACAGCATCGATGCTGGCGCAACTCAAATCAAATTGCTTATAAAAGATGGTGGCAGTACCCTCATGCAAGTCATTGACAATGGAAAAGGTATGAGCGAAACAGATGCTCGTATGTGTTGGGAAAGGCATGCTACATCAAAAATTAGGAAAGCCGAAGATTTATTTTCATTGCATACCTATGGTTTCAGGGGTGAGGCTTTAGCTTCTATCGCCGCTGTTGCACAAGTAGAAATGAAAACCAAACGAGAAGATGATGAAGTTGCCACATACATCAGAGTTGAGGGAAGCGAAGTCATTGAACAAAGATTAGAAGCAGCTCCTAATGGAACCTCAATTGCCATTAAAAATCTCTTCTTCAATATACCCGTAAGAAGGAATTTTCTAAAATCAATTTCTGTTGAAACAAAACATATTTTTGAGGAATTCCAACGCCAAGCCATGGCTAATCCCCAAATTCATTTTGTGCTTTACAATAATAACAGTGAAATTTATAATTGGACACCCAAGCCTATACTCAATCGATTGGCCGATGTTCTCGGCAAAAAAGACACCAAAGATTTTTTAGAAATACAAGAAATTACAGACATCGTTGAAATCAATGGGTTTGTGGGTGCCCCATCCTTATCTAAAAAAACCCGAGGTGATCAATATTTTTTTGTCAATGATCGATACATAAAAAGTCCCTACTTCCACCATGCAGTTATGGCCGCTTATGAAGGTCTCATTGAATCCGATAGCTATCCCACTTATACCATGTTTTTAAACGTAGCTCCTGAAAAAGTTGATGTAAACATACATCCAACCAAAACAGAAGTGAAGTTTGAAGACGAAAAACATATTTACAACCTCATAAAAGCTGCTGCAAGAAAAGCTTTGGGAACTTTTGTGGTGCAACCCGATTCAGAAATTCTGGGTTTAGAAAACATCAATCAATGGCTCAGCCATACACCACAAGTTCCAGGTGGATTTTCTACTTGGTCCAAAATTGAACAGCCTTCAACCGAAAAACAAGATGTTCGTTACAATCCTTTTAACCAAGATCGCAAACCTTACGATCGGAATTCCAACCAAGATTGGCAAAAAATTCTAGGCTCTGTTGAACCTCATTTTGAGAAAGCTCCAATAAATACCTCCGCATTCAATTCTACTGATCAGAAACAATTCATAGAAAAACAAATACACGAAATTTCAATATTAGGTTCATTTCAACTTGCCGACAGATATATAGTTACAAATGTTGATGGAGATTTATTTATCCTTGACAAACGTTTGGCACAACAACAGACCTTGTTTCACCAATATCATTGTCAGTTAGAAAATATGAAAGGAACCACTCAACAACTCTTATTTCCTAGAAATGTTGAGTTAAGTCCATCTCACTTAGCCGTTGCTCTAGAAATTTTGGATGAACTCAAACATTTGGGATTTGATTTAGGACATTTTGGGGGAAATTCAATTTTAGTGAATGGACTTCCCGCTCAAATTTCATCGTGTGATGAACAAAAACTGCTCGAACAAATCATTGAAGATTATTTGAACACGCAAGGTGATATTAAACTTTCAAAACATCAAAGTTTAGCGGCCAGTATGTCGAGACAAAGCATCAGCTTTACTCAAAATAACATTTCAAACGAAGAAGTTAAGTTTTTAATCAAAGAATTATTTGCTTTAAACAATCCTCAGTTTACATTTGATGGAAAGTTAGTTTTTGTAAAACTCACCGCAGAAACCATTTTCGACCTGTTCAAGAAAAACAGAAATTTATGATTCAGCTTCAAAATTTACCTACAGGCTTAAAAAACATCCTCATTGTAATGGGCTTGGGCGCAATGGCCCAATATGCTTTACCCAATGTTGGTATCGATCCCTCCACTTGGTATTTATATTATCCTGATAGTTCTAATTTTAGAATTTGGCAATTGGTCACCCATATTTTTTGTCATGGAGGACTGGGACACATACTATTCAATGCCTTCGCGCTTTTCTCATTTGGGATGGTGGTTGAATACAGGTTGGGAACAAAAAAGTTTCTGCAGCTTTTTTTTCTTAGTGGTTTAGGGGCTGTTTTGCTTCATTTTTCATACATGGGTCTTATGATTTACAATGAAACGGGATACTTATTTCCTGGAAGAGCTTTAAATCTTGACATTCCATATCCAGCAATGCTCGGAGCCAGTGGTGCCTTGTATGGCGTAATGACAGCCTTTGGGGTTCTCTATCCAAATGAAACCATGATTTTTTTGTTTATCCCTTACCCTATTAAAGCAAAATATTTGATTCCAATTATCGTTGGTTTAGATGTAGTGCTCGGATTTTTAGATATGGCCTCTGATAATATTGCCCATTTTGCGCATATTGGGGGCGCGTTATTTGGTTTTATCATCATCAAAATCTGGCAAAAAAATTGGAAATAAATCATGTTCAACAAACCTATTACATTTTCAAACAAACCTTTTAGCCCAACTAATTCATTGGTTGTGAATCTAATTTGGACCAATGTACTGGTTTATTTTTTCTTCTTAATTGTAGGATTTTTCCCATTTGGAGATACCATTTTCAGTGTCTTTTCATTCAATCCACAAGCCCCTTTCCTTTTATCGTTTTATAATTACGTTACATATATTTTCTTGCATGCTGGGTTTATGCATTTGCTAGGCAATATGTTGTGGCTCTATTTTATTGGTACGATTCTCGATGATTTAATTGGTTCAAAACACATTCTTCGATTGTTTTTCTTTGGAGGGATTTCAGGTGCGATTTTATATAAATTGGCCGCAACATTTTTAAATTTAGATTTACCACTGGTAGGAGCATCAGGAGGCATAGCTGCCATTCTCATTGCAACAGCCATATTTACTCCTCACTACAGAGTTTTTTTACTTGGAATAGTAGAAATTGAATTGCGTTGGATTGTTTACATCAAGGTATTTTTTGATGTAATGGGCATCTTATTCTATTCAAATTTTGGTGGAAGCGTGGCACATATTGGCGGTTACTTATTTGGATTGGCTTATGTAACTGAACTCAAAGGTTTTTGGAATTTTCCAAAATTGAATTTTTCCTCAAAAAAACCCAAACCCAAAAGAACTGCAAAGGTGAATATTCATCAAGAAAAATCACCATCTCAAGAAGAAATTGATGCCATTTTAGATAAAATTAGCGCTAATGGTTACGATAGTTTAACTGCTAAAGAAAAAGAAAAGTTGTTTACTGCCAGCAAAAAGTAAATGATCAAAACATGTATTAAAATATTTAACTTCATTGTATTTCCTGTAACTATTGTTGTTGGACTACTACTCATGTTTTCAGGGCAAGTAGCGTCTATTTCGCCTCAGATCAATAGTTTTCTACCTTTAATTGGTCTTGCTTTTCCAATTTTATTTCTATTGAATTTCTGCTTCCTCGTCTACTGGCTGATTCAACTAAAATGGAAAAGTTTGATTCCTGCTGCCTTTTTTTTATTCAACTTAGGACAAATGAGTTTATACTTTCAGTGGAATGGTAAACCAGATTTTCAACCCCGGCCTCAAGATTTATGCAAAGTTGTAACCTACAATGCAAACTTATTTGGGGTTTTCACAAGTGGATGGCAACAAGATTCCGTTTTACAAATGATACGAACTGAAAATGCCGATATTATTTGTTTACAAGAAGTTTATGCCAAAAATGAAACAATGATGTCTTTGGTTCAAAGAATGAAAAAACACTGTAATTATCCGTTCGGGGTGGTCTATAAATTGAATGAAAATCGACCGTATGGAATGATGATTCTTTCGAAACACCGAATCGAAAAATGGAACCGAATTTCATTTGGAGAGAATACCGGAAATATGGCGATGTGGGTGGACATTAAAATGCCGTCAATAGAAATGAATTCTGAAAAAACAATTCGAGTTTACAACGTTCATCTACAATCATTTAGATTCAATAAAACTGATTACAAAACCATCGAGAAAGTCAATTCCAACAAAGAAATAGACAAAGAAAAAACCGATGGTTTGATTACACGGATGAAATTAGCCTACGAAAAACGCGCTGAACAAACCGATATTCTCACAAACGTATTAAAAGAATGTAAAATTCCCAAAATTGTTGTTGGTGATTTTAACGATGTGCCTGTAAGTTATACTTATCGCAAAGTCTCTGATAATTTAGGAGATGCATTCGTTAAATGTGGTAGAGGATTGGAAAGAACTTATAAAGGTCCATTCCCAAGTTTCAGGATTGATTATATACTGTATTCAGATCCAATGATATGTATTCGGTATAACAGCAGATCAAATGTTCCAAGTGATCATAAGTTGGTTTCTGCAACTTTCAAAATTGATCAACTCTTTTATTAACGATTTCCCTGAGCTTGAGAAGCTGCACGTTGCATGTCCACAATAAATCTCTGTGCAGCATAAAATTTTGGAGCAAGTTGAAGAGATGCTTTAATTGACTCCGCTGATCCCATCATATCCCTCCTGCTGTTTTGAAGCAGTGCATTTAAATAAAGAAATGCCGCTTTGGCTGGAACTTCTTCAATTACTTGGGCTTGCAAATGTTCCATTTTAACCTTTTTGGTAAGATTGTCGGGAGCATTCAATACTTCTTGAATCATTTTATCGACCACATCGAGTCTTCCTCTTGCAGTTTCTATGAATGCCATGTCCCAATAGTATGAATAATTTTTAGTTGCCTTCCAAAGTGATTCAAACATTTCATATGACAAGGTATCTTTACCCTGTTCAAGAAGAAGTTTACCTTTAATATCTTTCAAAAATTCATTTTGATTGTTCACCGACAAACCTTTGTCTGCATAGAACATTGCCACAGAAGGATTCCTCACTGTTGCAGGATTGGCTGCATAATAATAGTGATAAAATGCCAAACTATCATATGCCCATTTATCTATTGTTGAATCATTGGCTACCCATTGTAGCAGAATCTGACTACTCGCAACATGATCTCCAGACTTCTGAGCCAAATCATATGCTTTTTTGTATGGGTTTTGAGAATTATTTTGTGTACAAGCTGTAAAAGTTACGGCCAATAAAAGGATGTAGAAAAAATTTTTCATGATACAATAATAACTCAATTTTAGCCTTCTACAACCCTCTTAAGATTAAATTCATCTTTCAAAACATGGTAAGCCATTTCAGCATAATATGCCAAAGCATCGATCGTAGGGGCCAAACTCTCAGCGTGAAAAGATGACCCTGGTATCCTGTAACTCAATACCACCACATTGTCACGCGAATTGTAAGAAAACTTCCCCAAATGCAAATTCAAGTTTACAATGAGTAACTCTTCAAGGAACTCTGATCTTTTTAGTGTAGGACCATAACAAAATGGAACTGTAATTTGAAATACTGTTCTATCTGCCTCAAAAATAAAATAATTCCAAGGGGTTGATTCTTGATCTTGCCAAGCATCAATATAAATTGGCATTTCATTTTTTAGTAATATCCATTGTCCTTGTTCATCAGCCAAAGATTCTTCCTTTGACAACCCCATTGAAACAATGGCATCTTCAACTGACCTGATAAGTTGATTTAATTCCACTTTACAAAGATACATTCCTGTCATTATAATTTGTTTGAATCCAAGGAATAGTGCCATTTTTTTGCGGAAATTGCAAATAATTTTTGGTATGTATAGTGAAATTACTATCTTGCAAAACAATACTTAGTGTAAAACTGACACCATGAAACCTATTCAATATTTCGCCTTAGCTGGACTAGCCTGTCTTGCTGTTTTTGGGTGTAAATCAACCGACGAAAAACTAAATGTCAATTTAACTGCCCCAGATTGGAGCAAACAATCAGTGATTTACGAAGTAAACGTAAGGCAACATTCATCTGAAGGTACATTTAATGCCGTAACCAAAGACATCCCGAGAATTAAGGAACTTGGTGCAGATATTTTATGGATCATGCCAATCAACCCTATTGGGGTAAAAAATAGAAAAGGTACTCTTGGTAGTTATTATTCTGTAAAAAACTATGTTACTGTAAACCCTGAATTTGGATCTCTCGCAGATTTCAAGAATTTAGTAAAGACAGCTCATTCAATGGGACAAAAAGTAATTATTGATTGGGTGGCAAATCACACTTCATGGGACCATCAGTGGATCACAGAGCATCCAGAATATTATGAAAAAGACAGTTCGGGAAAAATCATCACTCAATACGATTGGTCGGATGTGGCAAAATTGAACTACAAAAACAATGATTTACGTAAAGAAATGATAGATGCAATGAAATATTGGGTTTCTGAGTGCGATATAGATGGTTTCAGGTGCGATGTGGCTTTCTTAGTTCCGGCCGACTTTTGGGTGCAAGCTCGTAAAGAACTTCAAGCAATAAAACCCGTTTTTATGTTGGCAGAGATGGAAACTCAGAAAGACATCAACCCGAATCCTAAAGAATTCTTTACAAACGCGTTTAATGCCAATTATAATTGGAGTTTACATGGATTATCTGCAGAAATCGCACAAGGTAAAAAAACCATAAAAGACCTTCAAAAGCACATCCAAGAAACATACAAAGAAACTCCAACAGACGTTTATAGAATGAGCTTTTTAACCAACCATGATGAAAATTCTTGGAATGGTACCATTGAAGAAAAATATGGTCACAAATGGCAATTATTTAGTGTACTAAACTACACCCTTCCCCAATCATTCCCTTTGATTTACAGCGGAGAAGAGGCAAACAATAGAAAACGTTTACAGTTTTTTGAAAAAGATGCAATCAAATGGGGCGACACCAGTTTATACAGTTGGTATAGAAAAATGAATGCATTAAAACACACACAACCAGCATTAGCAAATGGTTCATACGGTGCACCAACCACCTTTATTCAACTTAACAACCAAGAAGACTTAACCTCATTATTAGCTTTTGAAAGAACTTTAGATGGTAAATCTGTTTTGGTAGTAGCAAATTTATCGGAGGGTACCCAATCATTTAAAAGTATCGGCAACTACACACCAAACGAAAAAAATATTTACGTTTCAAGTCAATATGAAATCAAAAATGGTGAATTTATTCTTCCTTCATTTGGTTTTGCCGTGTTCACAACTCAAAATTAATTCATAAATGAAACCCAATTTATCGTTATCCCAAATTATTAACATGAGCATTGGCTTCATGGGAATCCAATTTGGATGGGCCTTACAAATGGCCAATATGAGTTCAATTTATGAATATTTGGGCGCTGAACCCGATAAACTGCCTTTCCTGTGGCTTGCAGCACCACTGACCGGCTTATTGGTACAGCCAATCATAGGATATTTGAGCGACAAAACTTGGCACCCAATTTTAGGAAGGAGAAGACCATATTTTTTAATTGGTGCAATTCTTAGTTCAATTGCACTTGTGCTTATGCCCAATTCACCGAGTCTTTGGATGGCCGCTGGTCTATTGTGGATTTTAGACTCGTCGATCAACATTTCCATGGAACCTTTTAGGGCTTTTGTTGCAGACAAATTACCAGAGAACCAAAGAACAAAAGGCTTTGCAATGCAAAGTTTATTCATTGGTTTGGGCAGCGTAGTTGCCAGTTCCTTGCCTTGGATACTCACCCATTGGTTCAATGTAAACAACGTTGCTGCTAATGGAGAAATACCATACAATGTGAAAATTAGCTTCTACATTGGGGCAGCTGCTTTCATTACTTTTGTACTTTACACTGTATTCACTACCAAAGAATATCCTCCAACATCAGAAGAAATAGAGGCTTTAAAACATAAAAAAGGTGGTATGGTTGAAGGGGCAAAAGAAATCTCCCAAGCCATTTTCAGTATGCCTAAACGGATGAAACAACTGGCTCTGGTGCAATTTTTAACATGGCCAGGTCTCTTTTTAATGTGGTTCTATTATACTCCTGCCGTGGGCAATTTTATTTATGGTGGTGCTGCCGATGCAACTTCTGAAATAGTGGTGAAAGATTGGATTTCTATCGTTGACCAAAATAAATTGATGTACACTCGCGGATCAGAATTCGCAGGTCTTACCTACTCTTTTCAAAATATTGTCACTTTTTTGTTTGCATTTCTTATTCCTTTTATCGCGGCCAAAATTGGCAATAAATTCACTCACATGATGTGTTTGATGGTGGGGGGAATTGGACTTCTCTCAATTCAATTTATTGATAAGGATAGCGTTCTCGGGTTATATGGCATCATGGCAGCTGTAGGAATTGCTTGGTCAAGTATTTTGTCTATGCCATATGCAATGTTAAGTGGTTGTTTGCCTGAAAATAAAATTGGTGTTTACATGGGGATTTTTAACTTTTTTATTGTGATACCAGAAATCATTGCGGCACTGTTTTTTGGAGACTTCATGAAAAATATTTTGCATAACAATCAAATTTATGGTGTGATGTGCGGTGGATGTTTACTTCTATTTGCAGCAGTTCTCACATTAAGAATTGAAACTTCAAAAGAGCAAAAGATTTAGATTTTATTTTTCGCAAAAACAAAGTAAAATATCAATCCTAGCAAAGCTGTACTCAATCCCAGCATGCTCTCTAAAGGTTTGTCTATGATAAAATAATAGGCAACACCGGCTGTCATAAATACAAAAAGTATCGGAGAAATTGGGTATCCCCATGCTTTATACCCATCTGGTTTTCCAAGTTTTACTCTCAATACAAACAAGCCCGACACGGTGAGCAATGTAAACAATGAAAGTGTAAATGATGTATAATAAATCAGAGATTCAAAATTGAGAGTAAATAAAAATACAAGGCTCAGCAAACATTGAACCATGATGGAATTACGAGGCGTGCCATCACTACTGACTACACCCAAAATGCGAAGTTGCTTTATTTCTTGAAACATTGATTTCATTACTCGTGGACCAGTAAATATCATTGAACTGATGGTAGAAACGAGGAGTAAACTGATAATGGCTACCATTAAATTGCCTAGGGACTCCCCGAGAAGTGACTTCGCCGCAATCAAACCCACCTCTTTGTTTCCAACTAAACTCTCCATCGGAGATGACATTAAAAATACTGCATTCAACAGTACATATAATAAAATCACCAACGAAGTACCCAATAATATACTTCTCGACAAGTTTTTCTGTGGGTCTTTGATACTGCCAGCTATATATGCACTTGCGTTCCAACCGCTATAGGCAAAGGATACAAAAATTAAACTAATGGAAAATGCCGGAGTAAAAGAAAAATCACTAAAAATTTCAGTCCAAGAATTCGAAACTGGTGCAAATGAAATTTGATTGGGTGCAATGATCAAACCAGAAATCACAAACAACATAATAATCAAAACTTTTGCCAATGTTGAAACTTTCTGGAATATAAGTCCCACCTTCATACTGTACAAATGAATTAAAGATATCACCACCACAACGGATGCGGCAATATATTTTTCATTCAAACCTCCCCAAACTCCATTTACATAGGCTCCTAATGCCAGCGCAGCTCCGGCAACAGGCGCTGCAAAGCCAACCGTTGAACTCACAAAACCAGCCATATAACCCAAAGCAGGATGGTAAATTTTTGATAAAAAGAAGAATTCACCACCATCTTGTGGCAATCTACTTGCAATTTCAGCATAACAAAATGCCCCCAGCAACGCCAAAAGTCCCCCAACAATCCATATCATCAAAATTGAGAAACCAGAATGAATATCAAATAATTGATATCCTAGACTGGTAAAAACGCCTGTTCCCACCATATTGGCGACCACCATACTGGAAGCTCCCCAAAAATCAATTTTGCGATTTGACATAAATAAACCTTCAAAAAAAGGACATTTTTATCATTGTTTTTTCATTCGGGGCAAATAAATAATTCGCATTATAGGGCGATTGGGTCTATTTTTGTAACATGTTGAATGCTGAAAATCGTTTCTTTACTGTAGATATTCATACACATATCATTCCAGAGAACTTACCACAATGGAAAGAGAAATTTGGGTATGGAGAATTCATTACTTTGGAGCATCACAAACCTTGTTGTGCGAATATGATGATGGATGGGGAGTTTTTCAGAGAAATAGAAAGCAACTGTTGGGACGCTGAAACTAGGCTCAAAGAATGTGGGCAACACCATGTGGATGTTCAAGTATTGAGTACCATACCTGTGATGTTTAGTTATTGGGCAGAACCAAAGCATACACTTGAAATATCAAAGTTTTTAAACGATCATATCGCAGAAGTTTGCAATTTATTTCCGAAACGTTTTGTTGGTCTTGGAACCATACCAATGCAACACACCGAGATGGCCATCAAAGAATTAAGAAGATGCAAAGAAATTGGTTTGAAAGGTATCCAAATTGGTTCACACGTAAACGATTGGAACTTGAATGAACCTGCTTTATTTCCAATTTTTGAAGCCATGCAAGACTTGGATATGGCACTTTTTGTGCATCCATGGTGGTGGAGTGCTAAAACCAAGATGCCAAAATATTGGTTGCCTTGGCTTGTTGGTATGCCAGCTGAAACCTCACTTGCCATTTGCAGTATGATTTTCGGTGGAATTTTTGAAAGATTGCCAAAATTAAGGGTTGCGTTTGCTCATGGTGGTGGGGCATTTCCAGCCACCATTGGAAGAATTGAACACGGTTGGCAAGCCAGACCCGATTTGGTTGCTGTAGACAACATCCATAATCCTAAAAAATATCTAGGACAATTCTGGCTCGACAGTTTGGTTCATGATCCCAAAATGCTACAATTTGTTGTGGATTTAGTAGGTGCAAATAGGGTAACTTTGGGCACTGACTACCCTTTCCCTTTAGGAGAAGACAACCCGGGAGAATTGATCAAAACCTCTGGGTTTGATTTAAAAACTCAGGAAATTCTGTTGGGGACCTCTGCATTAGAATGGTTGAACATGGAAAAAAAGATTTTTATGCCTTAAGGTCTCTTTAACGAAGAATGTTATTCTTCTATCAATTTTAGTAAAAAATTCACATACATTCAGTTATATTTGTTTGAAATGAATCAGTTTTTTCTCCTTTTTCTACTATTAACTTTTGTAGGCAAACAAACGATTGCTCAAACAATTGAGCCTCTACATGATTTCTATGTGGCAAAAAAGAATCTTCGAAAATCTCATCAAACAACCCAAAATACCATACTCTTTCAAGGAAAAGACATGATTACGAATACGGTATTTACCGCAGAATATGATCAAATCATTGAAAAACCTACAACCAAACAACAAATACGCATCGTTAACAAAAAATATGATGGCTATGTAGAAATAATGGGTAATAAACAAGAAATCAAAGACAATCCTGAAGCCAATAAACCAATCATCATTTTTGTCAATCAAGATGGTATCATTGATTCCGTTAATGCGAGTGAAGTTATTTTAAATCAATTGAAGCAAACAATCACCAGCAGAATTGAAAAAGGAAAACCCAATCCACACTTTTTACATGTAAAAAATAGCAAGAAAATTGGAGATCTTTGGACTGATAGCTCTTACGTTTCCAATGAAAACAATTCCTACTTTGTGAATTATAAATTTGAAAGACAAGAAGGAAACCTCCATGTTCTTTCTTTTCAAGGCGACATCAAAATGCTCAATGATTTCGAACAAAACGGGGTATCTTTTCAAACCAACGTCATTGGTAATAGTTCTGGCACAATTTATGTTGAACCAAATACAAATTATATTGTGAAATCGGAGGGAACCATGAAATTGGAAGGTCGAATGATTGTAAATACCGACGAATTTCCAACTGTAATCAAAGGAACTTTTAAAGACGAATTAATAACTAAATAAAGCATGAAACATCTTTTTACCTTCATTTTCCTTTTTGTAGGAAGTATTTTGAATTGTTTTGGTCAACTTAAGCCAATGCCAGGTTTTTACCCTGAAGGAGTATTCAAAAGAGAACAGAGAATTAAAACTACATACACTACAACCGCTTCAACTCCAAAAGAAGTTTATACCAACATGCGATCTGTTGGAAAAGCATATGTACTCAAACCCGGATATAGACAGGATAAATCTGTTACAGAAAATTACCAAAAAGGCAAACAACACATAGAATTTACATTCACCGAAATATCTGGTATCAAATCTATCGACGGTGTCATCAAGGATTTGGGAAATCCTATCGAAGATTTTACAGTATACGCATACAGAGCCAATTATAACAACAATGGGGAATCAATCGAATGGGATGGTAAAAAAATATATATGGATGCCATGGAAAATGGAAATCTGCATATCATTGAACCAAGTTTCCAATGCACCTATTTCTTACACAACGATAAAGCCAGAAATGTTGGCGATATATGGATAGACAGCCAATTTGCATTCCCATTAACGCGTCGTTTAACCACTCAACTTACATTTGAAAAAATGGAAAAAAATGAGTACGGTGTTGAAGTTTGTAGACTTGGTGTAAAAGGAGATGTAAAAGTAAACGATTATGTGAATGTTCTTGGTACAACCAAATTGGTTGATTTAAAAGGTAGCATCACTGCATTCATTCAGGTTGACCCTAACAACAATCAAATTCACCGTTTCAAAGGCGAAATCAAACTGTCAGGTAAGATTGAAAAATCTGAAAATGTATTCGAACCATATGAAGTACTCATGAAAGTAAATGAATGGTCAATGAATCCATCCAACAATCACAAGTAATCTCTATTCATCAAGATTCAGTGCTTTTTGAATTTCATGAAGGGAATAACCTTTAGAAATTAAATATCTGTGTACTTTCACTTTTTTTTCAAAATCTGTGCTCCCTTTTACACTCATCATTTTCTTTTCAGCCAATTTTTGAATGGTTTGTAAGTATCTATCTTCCTCAATTTTACTTAAGTTTTCTTGAATCAGTTGGGTATGTACTCCTGCCAATTTCAATCCTTGATTGATCTTTTGCTTGCCCCATTGTTTCATGTTGAATTTCCCTTTCACATAAGCTTTCGCAAATCTCTCTTCATTGAGAAAGTTGGAACGAATTAAATCAACTAATAACTCATTTGATTCTTCTTCATTCAGACCAAGCATTCTGCATTTTTCATATACTTGTTTATGACTTCTTTCCTGATAAGCACAATACTTTTCAAGTTTTGGCCGAGCTGACTCTTTCGTGTAAACTTTTGATTGGATTTGCTTATACATGACAATGAATATACAAAAATACAGTCGAAAAGTCAATATTAAATATTTGCATTTTATACAAATTGTCAGATTCTAAAGCAGTAAATTTCAATTTGAACTGACAAAATTTCATTTTTGCTAATTTGGAATAATGATTGCGATTGGTGTATTCATGAAAACCGGACAAATTTCAGTACAATCAGAAAACATTTTCCCAATCATCAAAAAGTTCTTGTATACAGATCAAGAAATCTTTTTACGCGAATTGGTAAGTAATGCGGTTGATGCAACAAAAAAATTATCAACCCTATCTCGAGTTGGAGAGTTTGAAGACGATATCAACGATTGTAAAGTTACTGTAAGTATAGATGAAAAGAAAAAGACCATAACCATTTCTGATAATGGAATTGGAATGACAGAAGATGAGGTTGAAAAGTATATCACACAACTTGCATTTTCCGGAGCCACCGAATTTGTTGAAAAATGGAAAGATAAAGAACCTGATCAAATGATAGGTCATTTTGGATTGGGATTTTATTCAGCGTTTATGGTTTCAAAAAATGTTACAATTGTTTCAAAATCATTTCAAAAAGGAGCCGAAGCTGTAGAATGGAATTGCGATGGAACCACATCATATACAATTGAAAAAGGTAAACGCAAAAAGCGAGGAACAGATGTTATTCTACATTTAACAGATGAAGATGCTGAAACCTATATGTCGAATTGGAAAATCAAAGAACTTCTCAAAAAGTATTGTCGATTTTTACCAATTCCAATTGAATTTGATGGCGAACAAGTGAACAATCCCAATCCAATTTGGACAAAAAAGCCATCAGAATTAACTCCTGATGATTATAAAAAGTTCTACGAAGAACTTTACCCAATGCAGGAAGCGCCATTGTTTCACATTCATATAAACACAGACTATCCGTTTAATTTAACAGGTGTATTGTACTTTCCTAAAGTCAATCAAGCTTTAGACAATCGAAGAGACAGGGTTCAGTTATACAGCAATCAGGTATTTGTAACTGAAGATGTTAAAGACGTTTTACCGGAGTATTTGGTTCTATTACAAGGGGTAATTGACTCTCCCGATATTCCTTTGAATGTGAGTAGAAGTTCTCTTCAAAGTGATTCTAATGTTAAAAAGATCACAGCACATATTTCCAAAAAAGTAAGCGACAAACTGCAAGAATTATACAACAACGACCGCGCTGATTATGAAGCAAAATGGGAATATTTGGATTTGATTGCAAAATATGGAATGTTAAGCGATGAAAAGTTCGCAGAGAGAATGAAGGATGTATGTTTGATAAAAACCACCGAAGGTAAACTTCAAACCATCCAAGAGTGGATTGAACATTGTAAGATCAATCAAACCGACAAACATGGCGACACAGTAGTGTTATATACTACCGACGTTCATTCTCAACACATGAGTATCAAATCTGCAAAAGATATGGGATACGAAGCGGTTGTTTTAGACGGACCACTTGATGTACATTTTGCAGGTTTTGCAGAAAGTAAATATGAAAAGGTTAAATTCAGATGTGTAGATGGGGCACCTATGGATCAATTGATTGAAAAAGATGTTACAATTGAATCTGTATTATCACAAGAGCAGTCAGATGCCATTCAAAACACTGTAAAATCTATTGTAAATGAGTTGGCGTTTGATGTAAAAATTGAATCGCTCCCTCCAGCACAAGAATTCATTAGTATACACCGCAGCGAATGGGAAAGAAGGATGGATGAATATGCTAAAATGGGACAATCGATGCCTTTTGGTGATTTAGGTTTAAAAAAGCAGTCTTTGGTCATTAATGCCAACAATGAACTTGCGCTTAAAGTATTAAATCTACCTGAGGAAAATCAAAAAGACACCATTCAATTCTGCATCGATTTAGCGATGCTTGAAAAGCAACAGTTGAAAGGTGAAGCACTCGAGAGATTCATCAAAAAAGCAAAAAATTTCATTGGTTAATCTAAATGCTATAAGTCAAAAAAATGCCTCCAAAATTGGAGGCATTTTTTTTTGTATTCGCTGAACTTTTGTTTGAAATTGTTGTTTAGTTTCGGTTATTTTTATCTACATCTTGGTCAATTGTTACACCAAATTCTCTTGGATCAGTTGCAAATCGAACTGTAGTTCTTCTGTTTTGGCGATGCTGAAACTCATTACATTTTACATATGGAGAACCCTCAACATATTGAATTTCTGATGGTTCATAATCGAGATAGATTGTTTTACTCACATTGCCATCATCATCCAATTCCACCAACATCTTCTTTGTGGTTCCTTCGATATAGGGTGTAAATCCTTCCACTTTTGAACCTTCACATTTACAATCATTGATGAGTTGAGTTTCACCGTAACCAACTGCCACTACTCTATTTTTATCAAGTTTCGCCCTTGTAACCAAGTAATCAACAGCACTATCTGCTCTTCGATTAGACAATGATACATTATAATCATAAGGCATCCTACAATCTGTATGAGAGCCCAATTCAGCAACCAATTGAGGATATTTATTCATGATTCTAGACATAAATGAATCCAAGGTTGCAATGGCGTCTGGACGAATCACCGCTTTATCAAGATCGTAAAATATTGG